>Ga0213860_10000085_pt1:2500-25000 | contig 36360 bp, 32 predicted proteins | sample PICome_3_FD_160118 | JGI IMG/M metagenome (GOLD analysis project Ga0213860, IMG submission 160118) | Coastal seawater microbial communities near Pivers Island, North Carolina, United States - PICO550 | ecosystem: Environmental > Aquatic > Marine > Coastal | place: USA: North Carolina...
GACATTTAAAACTGATTTCTATATCTTGGGTCAAAGTTTGTAATCTTTGTAAAAAACTACTAATTTATTAATAAATGCTAATAATATAATGCCTTTTATGTTTAAAATAGTAAAAAGAAATTCTTCATCAACTATTTTAAATTTTGTTATTTAATTACATCTCTTAGGTTTGTTAAATATTTTTTCACTCTTGCTAGACTTTTATCCAGCTTATAGTTTAGAATAATTTTAACGTTTCTATATTCAAGTTTTTTGAATTAAACCTGTAAATAAGTATAGTACTCAACTTTAAATGGACATGGGTTCAATTCCCATCAGCTCCAAATAGCATTCGTGGCCGAGTGGTTGAAGGCACCGGACTCATAATCCGTTTTCCTATGGAACGTCACTGGTTCGAACCCAGTCGGATGCAGCTCAATAATTTTTAATATTGTTTTTTTATTAATAAACGTGTAGTATAAAGATTAATTAATTAATAAAATCTATATTCCCATTTTTATGCTTACTTTAAATACTCAAAAAACAATTGATGATTTACATAACACTTTTATTAAATCTAATTTTCCAAAAATCCAAATTGGAGATACCGTTAAATTAGGTATTAAAATTATTGAAGGAAATAAAGAACGAGTTCAGTTTTATGAAGGTACTATTATTGCGAAAAAAAATAGTTCAATTAACACTACTATTACAGTTCGAAAAGTCCTTCAAGGAATTGGAGTTGAGAGAATTTTTTTAATACATTCCCCAAAGGTATCTTCAATTGAAGTACTTCGACACTCAAAAGTTAGTCGATCAAAATTATATTACTTAAGAAATTTACGTGGAAAAGCTAGTCGTTTAAAACAACGGTTTGAATAGGACTAAAAAATACTTTATAAATATCAATTTTATAAAGTATTTTTTAATTTTGTTTTTATTTGACTCTTAAAAAAATTTATTTTAGATGAATATTGATCATGATTTAAAAAAACTTTTAAATAATTTACCATTTTTTATTTATCAACATTTAGACGATCATCCGAATAAGGACAAATTAATTGAAATTGTGTTAGATTTAGGAAGACGCCCAGAAGCCCGATTTACAACCGGACCTGAATATTTATCACAGAAAATAATTTCATGGCAAGATATTGACTATATAACTAAACGTATTAGTAAATTTAGTGAAGAGAATAGAGCAGGTATTGAAAGAACACTTCATAGAATTAGTTGTATTAGAAATCGACAATTTTTAATAAATGGGTTAACGTGTCGTGTGGGGCGTGCAATTTTTGGTACTATTTCAATTATCCGTGATTTACTTGAAACACGAAAATCAATTTTAATATTAGGAAAACCAGGGGTAGGAAAAACTACAATTATTCGTGAAATCGCTCGTGTTCTTTCTAATGAAATGGAAAAACGCGTTGTTATTATCGACACAGCAAATGAAATTGCAGGGGATAGTGATATACCACATAATGGTATAGGACGAGCTCGGCGTATGCAGGTACCAAAGACTGATCTTCAACATAAGATAATGTTAGAAGCTATTGAAAACCATATGCCCCAAGTGATCGTTATTGATGAGATTGGAACTGAACTTGAAGCATTAGCTGCTAGAATGATTGCTGAAAAAGGTGTTCAATTAGTAGGAACAACACATGGTAATTGTTTAGAAAATTTGATTAAAAATCCATCTTTATCTGATTTGATTGGTGGTATTCAATATGTAACAATAAGTGATGATGAGGCTAAACGGAGAGGCACACAAAAAAGTATTCTAGAACGTAAATCTTACCCAGCATTCCAACTTGCTATTGAAGTTAATAGTTTATTCTCTTGGACAATTTATGAAAATGTTGAATATTCAGTTGATCTGATACTACGAGGAAATTTTTATATTACTCAAATTAGAAATATAAAGAAAAATGAAAAATTGAGTATTAAATATAATAAATTACAAAACGATTTTTTAATAAAAAATTCTGGTCTTTTAAATAAAGAAATGTTCTCGCTTCATCGAAACTGGTTTTTAATTAACCAATTTAAGAGTATTAAATCCTTGAAGTTAAAAACAATTACTTTAATTGTATATCCTTATTCACTATCAAAAAATTTAGTTAGAGAAATTCTATTAAGGTTTGGTGATAAGATTATTTTTACTATGCAAATTAAACAAGCGAATCTTATTATTGGTTTAAAAAAACATCTTCGACAAAATTACCGTCTAAAGAATTTAGCAAATAAACAAAATATTCCTATTTATGCGATAAATCAACGAAGTATTTTTCAAATTATGCAACTCTTAGAATTCTTTATTTCTTAAAAAGGTAAATGATAAATTATAATTTTATTCGTTTTATATCTTTTACTATAAAAATTTAGTAAAATTTATCTTTATTATTTTGTTTTCAAGTTTTAAATTTTATTCAAATACTTAGTTAATCATTACTAACTAGATAGAAAAAAAATTAACAGAATTGGAATATTTCATAGAATAGATATAGCTTTAATACTTATATAGTTTTCAAATCGTATGCTGCTATTTTACAATCCTGACATATTTCGATTTTTTTCTTATATTATATTATTTACTATATCCAATAATAATTATACTATATTTTACTAAATATAACAAGATTAATCTTGTTATATTTAGTAAAATATAGTATAATTATTATTAAGCCCGGATAGCTCAGTTGGTAGAGCAGTGGATTGAAGATCCTCGTGTCTCCAGTTCGAATCTGGATCTGGGCATTTTTACTAAAACGTGGAAAATGTATTAAAAAATTTAGTTGGATCACTTTGAAACACTAAACTAACAGTTCCTAATGGGCCATTACGATGTTTGGAAATTATTAATTCAGCAGGAGTTATTTTTTCAGTTGTTGAATTAGAATTATAGTAATTTTCTCGATATAACATTAATACTAAATCAGCATCTTGTTCAATGGATCCACTTTCCCGTAAATCTGATAAAATAGGGCGTTTATTAATACGATTTTCAACATTTCTACTTAATTGCGATAATGCAATAATCGGGACTTGAAATTCTTTAGCAATACCTTTAAGCGCTCTTGTAATTTGTGAAAGTTCTTGAACTCGATTTTCAGTTTTTGTTTTTGAATTTAACATTAATTGTAAATAATCAATAATAATTAATCCTATCTGGCTTTGCTCAAATATTATTTTTTTTATTTTCGAACGGATCTCTGAAATTGTAAGCTCTGATTGATCATTTATAAAAAATGGTAATTTTGAATATAATTGAATGCTATTTTTTAAATTATTCCAATCTTCTTTATATAAATTTCCTAATTTTAATCTTGTTTGACTTACTCCAGTTTCATTTGAAAGTAAACGATATACTAATTGTTCTTTTGACATTTCAAGACTAAAAAATATTATTGGTAATTTATAACTTTTTAATATATTTTCAGTAATATTTAAAATAAAGGCCGTTTTTCCCATTGAAGGCCGACCCGCAAGAATTATTAAATCAGATTTCTGAAACCCTTGCGTTAAGGAATCTAAATCATAAAATCCAGAGGCTAATCCTGGTAATGTTGGGTTAAAAGCTTTTTCTTTTAAGTCTAAAAAAATATTTGAAAATAATTCAGTAGTTGTTATATTTTTTTCCTCTATTTGTTCAGTATTTAATTTAAGTGATTTTCTTTCAAACTCAATCAAAGTTTTTTCCAATGGAATATTTGTAATATAAGCAGAATTAATAGCTTCATAACCTAAACTTATTAACGAACGTCTTAAAAATTTATCTTGAATTAATTGAATATATTCTTCAAGATAGACTAAATTTGGAACTTGATTAAGTAGTTCAAGTAATACTTTTGTCCCTCCAATTTTAGGCAAACAACCTGTTTCTTTTAAAAAATCATTTACTGAAATAATATTTATTGGAAGTTTTTTTCGATACATAAAAACGATAGCTTTATAAATTTCTTGATGATTTATAAAATAAAATGTTTCAACTCTAATTGTTTTTAGAGTAATTTCGACTGCTTCTGAATTAGTTAAGAGACAACTCAATATAATTTTTTCTGCTAAAAAATTATAAGGTAAAAGATTATGTGAAATTGAAGTATTTAAATTATTATTAAAATTTTTCATATATATACATATTAAAATTTAGTTATGATTTTAAAATGAAACTGAAACTCTTGTTTTTTAAACTAATGTTTATTACAATAATATTACGCGTCCTTAGTTCAGTTGGTAGAACGCTAGTCTCCAAAATTAGATGTCGAGGGTTCAAGTCCTTCAGGGCGCGATTCTCTTATAAATAAGAGGTATATATGAAAAATAGAATTTTTAGTAGTTTAAAACTGTTGTACTAGATTTTTGAGTCTTTCTAATTTTAAATTCTTTAAATGTTTTATTTTCAATAAATAGAATATAAATAGTAAGATATTTTATAAAAAATTAATACTTACTTGACTTACTTTTTTACTTTTATTTTTTGCTTCCCATTATAAAGTTAAATTGTTATTAGGTGAAGATATGCTTTTAATATTTTACAACTTTAAAATATTAATAAGAAGTGTTAAAAAATATGTAAAAATAAAAAATCAAAAAAAAATTAAATAGCTACAAAATGACTAAAATCTTGATAAATTAATATGGCAAAAAAAATAACTGCATTAATTAAATTAGCATTACCAGCTGGGAAAGCTACTCCAGCTCCACCCGTTGGTCCCGCATTAGGTCAACATGGTGTAAATATTGCAGCCTTTTGCAAAGAGTATAACGCTCGAACAACCGAAAAAACTGGACTTATTATTCCTGTAGAAATTTCAGTTTATGAAGATAGAAGTTATACATTTATTCTTAAAACGCCACCTGCGTCTGTTTTATTAGCAAATGCAGCAAAAGTTAAAAAAGGTTCCTCAACACCAAATAGAATAAATGTTGGATCAGTAACAAAAGCTCAATTGGAAGAAATAGCTAATATTAAATTACCAGATTTAAACACGACCCAAATAAGCAGTGCTATGAAAATTGTTGAAGGGACTGCTCGAAACATGGGTATCACAATTACAGATTAATATCTAAGTTTATAATACATTTTTAAGAAAGAGATTATATGCGAAAATTATCCCGACGTCAAAATGAAAACCTTGAAAAAGTTAAAAATAGTATTCATACAAGTTTAGAAGAAGCAATTACCGTTCTTCAGAATACAGCAACTACAAAATTTATTGAATCTGTAGAATTACATGCTAATTTAAATATTGATCCAAAATATGCAGATCAACAATTAAGAACAACGGTAACGTTACCTCATGGAGTAGGTAAATCTGTTCGAATAGCTGTATTAACGAATGAAACTAATTTTACAGAAGCAAATGATGGTAACGCTGATATTGTAGGTAGTCAAGAATTAATTGATTCTATTAGTCAAGGTATAATTAATTTTGATTTATTAATTGCTACACCTGATATGATGCCAAAATTAGCAAAACTTGGTCGAGTTTTAGGCCCAAAAGGATTAATGCCTTCACCCAAGTCAGGAACTGTTAGTACGAATTTAACCGAGACATTATCCGATTTTAAAAAAGGAAAATTTGAATATAAGGCCGATAAAACAGGTGTTGTTCATGTTAACTTTGGAAAAGTTAATTTTTCCAAAGAGCAATTAATGGAAAATTTAACATCTTTATACCAATCAATTGAACAAAATCGCCCACCAGGTGTTAAAGGTAAATATTTTAAAAGTTTATTTATTTGTACCAGTATGGGGCCATCCATCCAATTAGATTTAAATGCATTTAATTAATTTATTTTAAAAAATTATATATATATTAAATAACTATTATTATGTCAGAAAAAATTACTCAAATTGTTGAAGAATTAAAAACGTTAACTTTATTAGAAGCGTCAGAATTAGTTACAGCTATTGAAGAAACATTTGGTGTAGATGCTTCGGCAAGTGTTGGTGGTAATGTAGTAATGGCTGCCGCTCCAGGTGCAACTGAAGAAACAGAAGAAAAAACAGAATTTAATGTAATGTTAGATGAAGTTCCTGCAGATAAAAAAATCGCAGTGTTAAAAGTTGTTCGAAGTTTAACAGGTTTAGGTTTAAAAGAAGCAAAAGAACTAGTAGAGTCTACACCTAAAGTGATTCAAGAGTCATTAGGTAAAGACGCAGCGGAAGATGCTAAAAAACAAATCGAAGAAGCGGGTGGTAAAGTCTCATTAACATAATAATTTTTTATTATTATGTTAATAAGACTTTTACTTTATATTATTAAAATAATAAATGTCTGTATTATTTTATGTCATAATTTTTTTCTTTTAATTTATAATGAATCTTATACTTTTTTATTTTTTAACAATTCATACTAAATAGTAAAATTAGGCAACAGAAATAATCGAGTTCGTTAATGAACTTAATATTAATTTAATTGATCTTACTGCATCATCATTACCAGGAATTGGTATATCTATCAAGTCTGGATCACAATTAGTATCTAGAATAGAAATAATAGGAATTCCTAATTTACGACATTCTTGAATAGCTGTCATTTCACGCTTTTGATCGACAATAATTGCAATATCTGGTAATTTTGTCATATCTTTCACACCATTTAAATGTTTTCTTAATTTCTCTAATTCTTTCAAACGTAATGATGCTTCTTTTTTTGGCAATAATTTAAAAATACCTTCAACTTCTTGTTGTTCTAATGTTTTCAATCGTTCAATCCGACTTTTTAAAGTCGTCCAATTTGTTAACATACCTCCTAACCATCGATGATTTACGTAATATCCAGAAGGACAGCGTTTTGCTTCTTGAGCAATTAAGGCGCTTGCTTGTCTTTTCGTACCAACGAATAAAAATGTTTTACCCTCCAATGCCGCGTCTTTAACATACGAATTTGCTCGTTTTAACAGTTGAGCTGTTTGAACCAAATCTAAAATATGAATATTATTACGTTCTGTATATATATAAGGAAACATTTTGGGATTCCAGCGATAAGCTTTATGTCCAAAATGAACACCAGCTTCTAATAATTGGGCTAAGTTAATATCAGCCATACTATTATATAACTCCTCAATTTAATAATTACTATTTTATTTTAGTATAAAATAACATCATCAGATTTAAAAGAAATAAGCTTATATTTTTACGTTAATTTCTTCTAAATTCATTTGTTTCTTATTTAATAAACTTTTATTAAAAGAATTTGAATAACTTTGATACCCTGTACCAGAAGGTATTAAATGACCAATAATTATATTTTCTTTTAAGCCTCGCAACCAATCAATTTGCCCTTCAATAGCAGCTTTTGTTAATACTCTTGTAGTTTCTTGAAAGCTCGCCGCTGAAATAAAACTGGGATTGTTTAAGGCTGCTTTTGTAATTCCTAGTAATAAGGGTACATAATATGCAGGTTGTTTATGATACATCTCAATAATTTGATTAATATATTGAATATGATATAAGTCAATCAATTCACGGGGCAACAATGGAGTATCCCCTTCATGTGTTATTAAAACTTTTGTTGTCATTTGTTTAATAATAACTTCCAAATGTTTATTAGCAATTGAAACACCTTGTGAATTATAAACTGATTGAACAGCATTTAAAATTAATAACTGGATCTTTTTAAATGTTCGATAACTTGCTTCATAATTCTCTGTTAAACGGTAAGAAATTATAAAAGTTTTTTTCTCATAAAATAAATTTTTTTTTCTTCCATAGTAATTAAAATAAATTTTTAATAAATTATGAGGATTGATTTTATCATTTTCTTTTATTGTTGTTCCTAGCTTTTGAAATTCAAAACTCGAATCAATATTAGTTTTTTGAATTAATAAACTTTTTTTCTGATTTGTTGCTAAATATTTATTTGTAGGTTTCTTTTTTCGGGCTTCTAATAATTCTTCAATTCTTGGTAAACCTTGAACAATATCTCCTGTAATTTCTTTTTCAAAATTTAACAGTCCGATAATTTCACCTTTCTCAACAAATTCACCATTTTTACAATATACATTATTCATTTCTTGTTCAAAATAATCTTCGGTGATTGAGTGAATTCCAATTAATTTTTCATAAAAATATTTAAAAAATTGTAAACCTATAAGATTATTATTAAAAGGCACTGGGTTTTGTAGTTTATTTACAACTAAGTCAGGACTTTTTAATAATAATGGTAAACATTGTTTAATTTTTAATTCTTTATTATTGCCTAATACTTTATTTGATATATGAAAATTATTTATGTTATTTTTTCTTTTATCAAAACTTTGCTGTTCTTTTTTAAATAAAGAAAAATTTTTGAAAAATAATGGTATAGGTGAACTATAAAATTTACCATTTTTTTTAATCAGCATTTTTGAAAATTTAATTTGTTTATAAGGTTCTTTATCTATCTCTCGTTTTTTATCTGAACTTAATTTTTCTTCTACTAATGATCGTTTTGTAATATCCGAATAATTTAAAATTATGTTATTTTTTGCATTATAAATATTTCTATTTAATTTAGCTATCTTATACTGTAATTTAAATTTTTCTTTTGAATCTTCAATTTTACAATTTGGGAAGAAATATGGACGACCTTTTTGTATTGTTAAAAATTGATCATTATCAATTATTATCTTCCCAATTTGATCAACTTTAATATTATCAATTATTAATCCATTGATTATTTTATTTGTTTGTTTATTTTTTTTAACTGTAATACAATTATTATTTGAGATTAAAAAGATTTGTTTTTTCTTTAATTGTTTTGATTTAAATTTTACTATTTCTATAGAATTTAGTATAATTGATTCAAAATATCCTAGAATAGTATAGGAATCAACAAATTGGTGTGAATGTGTTACTAAACAATGTTGTAAATTTGTATATTTTAAATGTGCTGGAATGTAATGTTCTAAAATTAAATTTTCTGAAATTTTAATATTTATTCTTTGATTTTTGAAACAATTATTAAATTTAAATGTAATATTATTAGTTTCAGGACTTGTGCTATTTAGTCCTAAATTAATTGGTTTTATATTTAGAGTTCTTGAAATTAAATTTATACTCTTTGATGTTTTAATTTTTTGATTAGTTTTATATAAATAATTCGTTTTATTAACCAATGATAAAGATTTTAATTTAGTAGTATACTTATTTTTAGGAATTTCATAAATCATAAAAGGCCTAATTAATAATTGATTATTCAATTTATGGGTGATATGTTCACACAATGACGGGTGAGTTATTTTAATATTATTAAAAATTATTTCACCTGGGTAAACTACTATGTTATCGAATTTTTCAAATTGTTTTCCTTGATAAACAAATCCTTCTTTAATCCCGATTTCATCAATTAGATTACTTTTTTGAGAGATAGTTATAATTCCGGCTGTTTTTGAACGAGTATTAGGAATAATTTCAAAATTTTTTGCTATAAAGTTACCATTTTCTACTAACAAAATATTTTTATCACAATTTACTTTATGAGTTTCTTCCGAAATCCAAATTAAAGAGTTAGGAATAATTTTTTTTCTAACTGTTAGTTTTAAAAATTTGTTTCGCATTTCTTGATATTTTTCGTAAAAAATACCCTTTTTTTTATCAGCATTTTTTAAATGCATTCGGTTAGGAATTTTCTTAGTCGTATTACAATTTTGTTCACTAACATGGTATGGAATAGCATATAAAACATGGGCATTATTTTTAGTACTATATAATTTTTTATTGATCCGTTGATCATAATACATTATCCCACCTGTTAAAGTTTTAAAAGCGTTTTCAAAATAAGTTGCAAAAGGCTTATACTTTTTACCTACTTTCCAATTTTGAGAATTTGAATTCTCTAAATTAATTAAATATTTTATTTTTTTATAATTGAGTATACAATTTTTATTGTTTTTCGGTTTCAGAATTTTTTGAATATAGCAATTTGGCCCAAAACAATAATTTTCATTTATCAATTGAATTTTTTGTTCTAATACATTTTTTCTTTCATTAATAAGTGGAAGAGACCCATAATAATGATTTATGATTTTTGTTCTAAAGATATAACTGTTTTTATTAATTTTATGATCCGCATAATAATTTAAAAATGAATTGAGTGGAACTTGATAAACTTGACCAGATAGAATCCATAATAATTTATTTTGTGGAACAGAATTTACTCTTGTCTTTAAACGGGGAATATAAATTTCTCCAGCTGTATCACTTATTATAGGTTTTCTTTCAGTCGAAGTTTGTTTTTCTGTACTTATTAATTCACCTATTATTGAATGTTTTTTAATATACTGGTTATTTTTGACAAACAACATTGTATTTCTTAGCAGTTCAATCTGTATAATATTTTCATTATATTGTTCAGGGATTATTATGATAGACCCAGAATTTTTTGTAACTAAAACATCTTCTCCTCGATTTGTTCTTAAGATAACTGTTTTTAAAATTTTAGAAAATTTAATAATACCATCTTTTGGGCTAATAATTTGTTGGCGCGTCTCAGATGTGAAAATTCCACCTGTATGAAAAGTTCTCATTGTTAATTGAGTACCTGGTTCACCTATAGATTGCCCAGCTAAAATTCCTATCGCTTCACCTAAATCAACTAAATTTTGGTTAGATAAATCCCATCCATAGCACATTTGACAAATGGAATGATACAAATTACAAGTTAATGGAGAGCGTATATAAATTTTTGGAATTAATTTGTTTTTAAACAAAGTTAATAATTCATAGGTTATAGGTGTATTATCAGAAGTAATTAATTTTTTAGTTTCTGGATTATAAACTGGCTTTAATAAAACTCGTCCTATAAGCTGATTAGTATCAAATTTATTTGTATTGTTAATTTGAAATGATGAATAAGTTAAACAATCTTTTTCTCGAATAATAATATCTTGTGCAATGTCAATTAATCGTCTTGTTAAATACCCTGAATTTGCTGTTTTTAATGCTGTATCAACAATTCCTTTTCTTGCTCCGTAACCCGACATTAAATAATCAGTGATAGTTAAACCTTCACGAAAATTTTTTTTAATAGGTACTCTCATAATTTCACCACTGGGATCTGCCATTAATCCTCTCATTCCAACTAATTGACGAACTTGTGATAAATTCCCTCTTGCCCCTGAGAATGCCATTATGTAAACAGAATTTAAAGGATCATAGGTCTTAAAATAAGAAACTACATTTTCTTTTAAAGATTCACTAGCAATACTCCACGTATCAATAATTTTTTGGAAACGTTCAACATCGGTAATTTTACCTTTCAAGCAAATTTTTTCTGCATTTTCAATGTCTTTATTGGCTTTTTCCAACATTTCATTCTTTGTCTGAGGAACTTTTAAATCCTCTATACTTATTGAAATTCCAGCTTGTGTCGCGTATTTAAATCCAAGATATTTTAATTCATCGGCTAATAAAGAAGCTTGCATTGAGTCATATTTTGAAAAACTCCATCCTAATAATTGTTTTAATTGTTTTTTATTAATAAGTTCATTTTGATAAATATAATCTTTCATATTTAAATTGTAGGGATTATTTTTTATACGTTCAAATGTTTTACATGTTTACGGGTTAAGATTTAATGTTGTTTGAATAATATAGTTTAAAAGGACACGACCAGTTGTCGTTTGTATATATTGAACAATCGTTTTATGATTTTTATCTTTACGAATTTGAATATTTTTATAATATTCAATATAACTTTCATCATTTAATTGTATAATTGTTATCAAATTTGACGGTTTAGAAATTTTATTTTTATATCTTACCCAAATAGCAGTGTGAATTTCAATTTGATCTTGATTATAAGCTAATATTACATCATTTAAGTCCGCAAAATAATGATTTGAACCTAATAGTCCAGAAATATTATTTATAGTTAAATAATAACAACCTAATACCATATCTTGACTTGGCATAATAATTGGATCACTATTTGCAGGTGATAAAAAATTATAAGGTGCTAACATTAACATGTAACATTCAGCTTGTGCTTCTATAGAGAGTGGAACATGGACAGCCATTTGATCACCATCAAAATCAGCATTGAATGCCGAACAGACTAATGGGTGAAGTTTAATTGCTCGACCTTGAACAATAATAGGTTGAAAAGCTTGAATCCCCAACCTATGTAAAGTTGGAGCTCTATTTAAAAAAATAGGGTGATTTGCTAGAACTTTTTTCAAAATTCTATTTATAATAGATTCATTTTGTTGGAGTAAGTTTTTTGCCACTTTCATATTACTGGCTAATCCTTGATTAATTAGTTCACGAATTATAAATGGTTGAAATAATTCAATAGCCATTTCATAAGGTAAGCCACATTGATTTAATTTCAAACTGGGACCTACTACAATTACGGATCGTCCTGAGTAATCTACACGTTTACCTAACAAATTTTGACGAAAACGACCATGTTTTCCTTTGATAATATCAGATAATGATTTTAATGGTCTATTGCTTGCACTTAATGCAATTTTCCCACGTTTACCATTATCAATCAATGTATCAACAGCTTCTTGTAACATTCTTTTTTCGTTTCGAATTATTAATTGGGGAGCATCGATTTCTAACAACCTAAGAAGTCTATTATTTCGTGTAATTATTCTTCGATATAGTTCATTTAAATCAGAAGTTGCAAAGCGTCCTCCTTCTAATTGAATCATCGGTCGTAAAGCAGGTGGAATTACAGGTAATATTGTTATAATCATCCAAGCTGGATTTGCACCAGTAGTTAATAAATTCTCTAATATACGAATTCGTTTAACTGATTGATCTCTTAATTTATACATTCGTTGATATTCCCACTTGCGGGAAAAATTTGATATGAGTTGACTTGGGTCAGATTCATTACATAAACGAATAAATTTTCTTGTGTCTATTATTTCTTTATCAAGATTTAATTTTTCTAATTCACGTTTAATTAAAACTGCACCAATTAAATAATTTGGTGTTGCTCGTAACAAATATTTTGGGGTATTTCTTCTTCTAATTAATAACTTCGGTTTTCTTGGATAGCTAGTAAACTTTAATTCTCGACAGCGGCGATATTGTTGTAAATCCCAATGTAATTTATAAAAAGCTATTTCATTTTCTGCAATAAAATAAGCTAAAGAGGTTAATTTTATTCGTTTTATTCGTTCATCATTTAAATTAACATCGTTGAATCGTTTTGATTTGCGGACTAATTGAATAAATTCTTTCCAATTTCTAATACCATTAGGGCTTGAAATATAATTACAATAAGTAGTAACTAATGAAAGATCATCTGCAATATAGTTTTTATCTTTTTCTAATGCCAAACATATATTTTCTGTTTTAAATTTTTGTTTTTCATACAAAGTTTTACAGTTCGCTTTAATAACACTTTGATGAATTTCTCTAACTTCAGTAGACAATTTAACCAATTTTGTATAGTCAAAAAATTTTTTCCAATAATCCGTTGGTTTTGGTATAAGTGTTTTAATCAAAAATTTGAAATAATCTTTCTTATATTTTTCATATTTTTCATTTAAATTTGCCATCCAGATAATGTCTAATTTTTTTTCACATTGTTCAACTTCGAGTAACAAAGCTATATAATTAGGTCGACTATTATTATACCAAACGTGGGTAACAGGATAAATTAAGTTTATATGTCCCATTCTATGACGTCGAACTCTTGATTCTGTTAATTCAACTCCACAGCGTTCGCATATTAATCCTTCATATCGAACTCGTTTATATTTCCCACATGAACATTCTAAACTTTTACTTGGACCAAAAATTCGTTCACAAAACAAACCATCCATTTCTGGTTTAAATGTTCTATAATTAATTGTTTCGGATTTTTGGACTTCTCCTACAAATTGTCCATTTGGTAATTTTCTATGAGACCATTGTAATATCCTCATAGGAGAAGCTAATTTTATTTTTATATAATCAAAATCTTTTTCAGAGCGGATCATGGTAATTTTTAAAATGAAATATTATTTGTATTTGATATATGAGAAAATGTTTTTAATAATGGGTTATATTTTTCAATTAGATTTAGTTCAATTTCATATGCTTTATTTGAATTAAATTCATCAACTCGATATGTACTTAAATCTAACCCAATTGAACGTAATTCTTGGACTAGAACTTTAAATGATTCTGGTATCCCTGAAGTGGGTATAATTTGTCCTTTAATTATCGAATTTAAAGTCTCATTTCTTCCTTGCATATCGTCTGATTTAATTGTTAATAGTTCTTTTAATGTAAAACATGCACCAAACCCTTCGAGTGCCCATACTTCCATCTCTCCAAATCTTTGACCACCATGTTGAGCTTTTCCTCCTAAAGGTTGTTGAGTTACTAATGAATATGGACTTATAGCTCGAGAATGCATTTTATCATCAACTAAATGAATTAATTTTAACATATAGGCATTTCCAATTGTAATTGGATTATCAAATTCTTTTCCTGTTCGACCATCAAGAAGAACAATTTTGCCTGGTGAATATGGATTAAAAAGCCAAGCTTCATCATTTTCAATGGCAGCCTGCCTTAATTTTTTATTAATTAAAATACGAGAAACTTCTGTTCCATACATTTCATCAAATGGTAAAATCTTGAAACGACGATTTAATCTATGACCAGCAAATCCTAATAAACATTCATATAATTGACCTACATTCATTCGTGAAGGAACTCCTAAAGGATTCAAAATAATATCAATAGGAGTTCCATCTGGAAGAAATGGCATATCTTGGCGTGCTAAAATACGTGAAATTATTCCTTTATTACCATGACGACCAGCAATTTTATCCCCTACTTGAATTTTTCTAATCTGCGCAATAAAGATCTGAATTTTTTCAAATTTATAGGCTAATTTTGTACGTCGATTAAAAGTTAATGTTTCAATAACTCTTCCATATTCTCCTTCTGGCATACGGAACGATGTATCTCGAACTCCTTTTGCTTTTGCCCCAAAAATTGCTCGTAGTAATTTTGATTCTGGTAATTGTTCTGATTCATCTTTAGGGATAATTTTTCCTACTAAAATATCACCTGGTTTTACAAATGTCCCAATTGTAACTATACCATCTTCATTTAAATGTTGAACATCTGAAACATTTAAATTAGGAATATTATTAGTTGTTTGTTCACACATTTCAACTGTTCTATCAATTTCAATTTCATACCTTTCTATATGAATTGAAGTAAAAACATCTTCATATACCAGACGTTCATTAATTAAAATAGCGTCTTCAAAATTATACCCTTGCCATGGCATATAAGCTACTAAAACATTTTGTCCTAAAGAAAGTTCATTATTTATTATTCCAGGACCATCTGTTAACATTTGACCTGATTGAATTTTTTCACCTTCCCAAACTATTGGTCTATGATTAATACAAGTTTCTTGATTTGAGCGTTGATATTTTTGTAAATCATATTTATATTGTTTTCCCGATTCCTCAAGAATAAGAATTTTATTTGCTGTTACTGATTGAACAATACCCGTTTTTTGGGCGTTTATTATCATTCCAGAATTTAATGCAATTTGATTTTCTAACCCAGTACCAACAATAGGTTTTTGTGGTAATAATAAGGGAACCGATTGTCTCTGCATATTTGATCCCATTAATGCACGATTTGCATCATCATGTTCAAAAAAAGGTATTAAAGATGCAGCTACTGAAACAATTTGAATTGGAGAAATGGCGATAAATTCTACTTCAGAAGGAGTAACTGTTAAAAAATCTTGTTTGTATCGAACAGGAATTAAATTCTTTGTTAAATAATTTTTTTTATTTGTTGAAATATCTGCCGGTGCAATTTTATATAAATCTTCAATATCTGCAGTTAAGTAAATAGGCTTTCCATTTTTAATTACTTTCCCATTAAGAACTCGCCAAAAAGGTGTTTCTAAAAACCCCGATTCATTTACTCTTGCACATGTAGTTAAAGAAGCAATTAAACCAACATTTTGTCCTTCTGGTGTCTCAATTGGACAAATTCGACCATAATGACTGGGATGAATATCTCTAACCGCAAGACTAATACGATCTCGATCAAATCCCCCAGGCCCAAGTCCACTAATCCGTCGTCTATGAGTTAAAGCCGATAATGGATTTGTTTGATCCATATATTGTGATAATTGGCTTGATCCAAAAAATTCTTTTATAGTTGCTCCAATGATATTGAAACTTGATAATTGACTTGAATACGTTTTATTTGTTTGTGTTCGTAATTTCCTTAATAATCTTTGGAATCCAATACGAAATAAATTTTGTAATAATTCACCAATTGAACGTACTCTGCGATTTTTTAAATGATCAATATCATCACTAATTTGCTTATTTATAGAAAGTATGATTAATTTATCAATAATTGCAAAAATATCTGTATATGTTATATTAATTATGCGTTCTGAAAGTTTTATGTCTAAATTACTATTTAATTTTAACCGCCCAACTTTTCCTAAATGATAATATGAAGAGTCAAAAATTTTAGAAAATTCAGAAAGATTTTGATAATAACTTTTATTTAAATTAAAGCGTAATAATTTATTTGGATTAAAAATAGAATTCGTTAAAACAGGTTTATTAAAGTAAAAAAATTCAGAATTTTGTAAATTTTGACAAATTTGTAAATCTGTTAATCCCATTTCTTTTAATACATAGACAATAGGTTTTTGGGTTACTTTATCAAGTTGAATAATGATTTCATCTTCTTGATTTTTAATAGGATATTTAGAAATATTTATTTTTGTATTTTTTTGGAATCCAAATCGAATCCATGAACCATATTCTGGGATTAATGTTGCTGTATATAATTCTTTTTCTTCATACTTCTTTTTATAAATATCTTTTATTGAGTGATCTTCTTTATATTGGATTATTTTAGACTTTGTATCCAAATATTTTGTTTTATTTTTAAATAATGTTGCTTGTGAATATGTTCTTTTTTTGTCTTCATCATCTTTTGTAGCTTTATATTTAAATTTAATAAGTTCTTTAAAACTAGTTGTAAAATAAAGGGTAGATCTTATATGACTATTTGGAATAATAGTTTTAATTTTAGGGATAACATTTAATTTTAAAAAATTGAAATTATTAACTTGATTAAAGTTTTCTAATTCTCGAAGTACAAAAACAACTATTTGTCTATTTAGATCTGAAATTAGTTCTAATTCGGATTGATTAAACAATTCATCATATAATTTTTTAAATTGAATTGAATTTTTTAGTTTAGTTTTATTACCTTTTTTTAAGATTTTATATTTACTAAGCGTTTTTAATAACAAATTAAATAAATTTATAAGAGCAAACATCTTCTCATTATTATCTGAAGATAATGTTAATTGATTACATAAAAACTTCCATCTTAAAAAAGTTTTAATTCGTCTTGTTTTTGTAGAAAAATTTTCAATTTTTGAAAAATAATGATAAATTTTAAAATTTTCAATTAGAAGATCACTAAATTCTTTTTCATTATTTTTTATTTCTTTAAAAGAATAACTATTAATTGAATTACCTATCCAATCCCAATCAACTTTATCTTTTCTTAAGGTTGGTTTTAAAAAATATATTCGACTTTCAGTAGGTAAAATTTCACTAGGGGGAGTAAAGTTTTTTAATTTATTAATTTTAGTTGAAATTATTTTTCGAATTTTTCTTTTTTTCTTTTGATTTTTATTTTTTTCAAAATAAACACCTGGACTTCGTAAAATTTGACTAACAATTACTCGCTCACATCCATTAATAACAAATGTAGCTGAACTCGTCATTAAAGGTAGATGAAGAATTGGGAATTTACTATGATATTTTATAAGATTTGTTTTTTTATTCCGAATTTCTAATGGTATAAGAAGTTGAGCGGAATAATTCGCTGTATATTTTTTAGCTCGAACAATATTATAGATTGGTTTTACTAAACTATATTCTTGTCCAAATAAAATATATTCAGTATTTTGACTGAAATCATAAATTCTTGAAAAACTATTTAATTCTTCAGTTAATCCTTGTTTAATAAACCAACAAAAACTTATTCGTTGCATTTCAATAAAATTAGGAAGAGTAGTTGTATAATTTATCATATAATTGTTTAAACTTTTTACTATTAATTTATTTAATGTTTATATTTTTTATAAATCTTTCAAGTTTAAATACTTTTTTTGTAACTCGTTATAATGTACTTTGTTTGAAAACAATTACTTTATAAAAAAATAAATTGATATTATAAGATTTTTTCGTGGTGCTAGGGAGTCGTTTTTAATGAAAATAATTAGGGAATTTTAGAATATTTATTCTATATATATGTATATATTGATTAATATAAATAAAATAAACTAATTTTACTAAATTGAAATTAGTTTATTTTATTAAATTTTGAAAATTATACTGCTTTTAGTAAAGCAGCTAGTTTAGCTTTTTTCCGTGCTGCTGTATTTTTATGATAAACATTTTTTTTTGAACCTTTATCAATTAAACTATAAAGTGAGTTTAATCCAATTTTTAATTTTTCTTTATCAATTTTATCTTGTGAAGTTTTATAAATTTCTAAATCTTTTAAAAACCTTTTTGTTAATGTTTTAACAGAACTTCTGTAAAAACGATTTTGAAGATTATTTCTTTTTGTAATTAGTATACGCTTTTTTGCTGATTTATTATTTGCCATAACTGAGATTTAAGTATATGAATATATTAAACATTTACACTATATTTTTCTAAAGAAAAATATAATATATTTAAGAAGAAATTGGAAGTTTTTATAATTAATATTTTTCTATTCAGAATATTTTTGAAAACAAGATCTTAAACCCTTGATAAGATCACAATATTTAGGCAAAATAGTAAGGTAAAAACACTCCCACTAATTTATGATATCATAGGAAGTTATATGGCAAAAAATAAAGGTATTCGAATATTAATAACTTTAGAATGTACCGAATGTAGAACAAATGTAAATAAACGCTCAGCTGGTGTTTCAAGATATTTGACTCAAAAAAATCGACGTAATAATCCAGAACGTATGGAATTTAAAAAATATTGTCCACATTGTAATAAACCTACTATTCATAAAGAAATTAAATAGAATTATGTTAGCACAAAAACAAAAATTAGCACTTATTGGAATAAATCAAAAAATTGATTATAAAGATATTGATTTATTAAAATTATTTATTACTGAACAAGGAAAGATTCTTCCTCGGCGGGCTACAGGCATAACAGTTCAACAACAACGTCAGATTGCAAAATCAATTAAACGTGCACGTATTTTATCATTATTACCATTTGTATCTTCCAATGAACTTTAAAGTTTATTTAGATCATATAAGGAGGAATTCTAGCCTATGGGAGTAAGGAATTTTATTGATCGTGTATTTACAGTTATTTCCGATCTTATTTTAAAGCTTTTACCTGCAAGTAAGCAAGAAAAACAAGCTTTTGCCTATTATAAAGCTGGTATGGCAGCTCAAGCTGAAGGTGACTATGCAGAGGCCTTAGAAAACTATTATGAATCACTTTATTTAGATGAAGATCAATATGATAGAAGTTATACCCTTTATAATATTGGATTAATTTATGCTAAAAATGAAAATTATCCGCGTGCTTTAGAATATTATCATCAAGCTGTATCTTTAAATTCTAATTTACCTCAAGCTTTAAATAATATTGCTGCTATTTATCATAGACAGGGGTTATTAGCATTAGAAATGGCATCACAAGATTATAATACTGAAATGGAAATTTCAGAAGAATATGAATATATTGAGCTCGCAAAAGGTTTATTTGATAAAGCTGCTGAGTATTGGTATCAAGCTCTGAAATTAGCACCAGATAATTATCCAAGAGCAAGGAACTGGCTAAGAATAACAGGTCGCGCTAAATTGTTAGACTCTTTTTAAAATCTAAAAAATAGTTCAGAAAAGAAATATTTTATTCAACAATTCCAATTAGTTTGATGTACAATGGTAGATAGTTAATAAATTTTAAATTTGTTATTCTGTTGAATAATCTGTTGAATTCTGAAAGTCTATTTATTCTTAAATATTTAAAATCTTTTAAAGCAAAATGGTAGAAACTACAAATAAAGGTTATATTTCTCAAATTATTGGGCCAGTATTAGATATTCAATTTCCAGAAGGAAACTTGCCTCCAATTTATACTGCACTTAAAGTTGAAACGGCTGATGGTTTAGGAAATATTGTTGAAGTTCAACAATTATTAGGCGATAATAAGGTACGCGGTGTATCAATGCGTTCAACAGATGGATTAAAACGTGGTACTGAAGTTATTAATTTAGGTCAACCCATCAATGTTCCTGTAGGTGTTCCAACATTAGGAAGAATTTTTAATGTTATTGGTGAGCCCGTAGATGAACAAGGTGATGTAACTATCGATCAAACATCACCAATTCATCGTGAAGCACCTGCTTTTACAGAATTAGAAACAAAACCATCAATTTTTGAAACTGGTATTAAAGTTGTGGATCTATTAGCTCCATACCGCCGTGGTGGGAAAATTGGTTTATTTGGAGGAGCTGGTGTAGGTAAAACAGTATTAATTATGGAATTAATTAATAATATTGCCAAAGCACATGGTGGGGTATCTGTTTTTGGCGGTGTAGGGGAACGAACACGTGAAGGTAATGATTTATATGAAGAAATGAAAGAATCAGGTGTAATCGATTCACAAAATTTTGCTCAGTCTAAAGTAGCTTTAGTATATGGACAAATGAATGAACCTCCTGGAGCTCGTATGCGTGTAGGTTTAACAGCTCTAACAATGGCTGAATACTTCCGAGACGTAAATAAACAAGATGTTTTATTATTTATTGATAATATTTTCCGTTTTACACAAGCAGGTTCTGAAGTTTCTGCTTTATTAGGTCGTATGCCATCTGCTGTAGGATACCAACCGACTTTAGCAACTGAAATGGGTGCTTTACAAGAACGTATTACTTCAACAACACAAGGTTCTATTACTTCAATTCAAGCTGTCTATGTACCAGCTGATGATTTAACTGATCCAGCACCGGCAACAACATTTGCACATTTAGATGCAACGACAGTGTTATCACGTAATTTAGCAGCAAAAGGTATTTATCCTGCTGTAGATCCATTAGATTCTACTTCAACAATGTTACAACCAGGAATTGTAAGTGAGGAACATTATGAAGTTGCAGAAAATGTAAAACAAACGTTACAACGTTATAAAGAATTACAAGATATTATTGCTATTTTAGGTATTGATGAATTATCGGAACAAGATCGTTTAGTTGTAGCTCGTGCACGTAAAGTTGAACGTTTCTTATCTCAACCTTTCTTCGTAGCGGAAATTTTCACAGGTTCACCTGGAAAATATGTAAGTTTAGAAGCTACAATTAAAGGTTTTACAATGATTTTAGATGGTCAATTAGATGATTTACCGGAACAAGCATTTTATCTTGCAGGAGATATTGATGAAGTAATTTTAAAAGCAGACACTTTAGCATAAAATAACGAGTATTTAACATATGGTTATGAGCATTCGCGTCCTAACTCCTGATAGAGTTATTTGTTCTACAAAAGCAGAAGAAGTTATTTTACCTGGTTTAACTGGTCAAGTTGGTATTTTAGAGGGACATGCTACTTTAATTACAGCTTTAGATACAGGTTTACTTAGAATAAAATTAGCTGAAAAATGGACACCAATTATTTTAAGTGGTGGTTTGGCAGAAATTGATTCTAATCAAGTTACTGTCTTAGTAAATGATGTAGAAGAACTTAGTTCTATAGAATTAAATGAAGCTACTAAAGCTTTAGAAAAAGCTACATCAGCAATTGAAAATGCTGAAACAAGTAAATCAAGACTTGATGCATCAATTGAATTAAAAAAAGCTACTGCGCGTCTTGAAGGTATAAATTACTTATCATAATATTAAATTTCAGTAAAATTTTTCCATATTTTTTACTGAAGTTTTAATATTATCTCTATTTCTAGTTAAAAATAAGTAACCATATTTTTAATTAATGGATACACTGTAAAATAAAAGATCTAACAATAACTTTATGGTAACAAACTCAGATTTTAACTTTATGAATAGTGAAACAGTAATTTTAGAATTACCATTTTCAGAACATATTGAAGAACTTAGACAAAGATTATTTCACATTGTTTGTATAGTTTTGGTATTAACAAGTATAGCGTTTATCGAAGTTAAACTTTTGGTTAAAATACTAGAACTCCCTATTGATAATGTAAAATTTTTTCAATTATCACCAGGTGAATATTTTGTTTCAACAGTAAAAATTTCTTTTTATACAGGTTTACTTTTTGTAAGCCCATTTGCAATTGGACAAATAATATTATTTCTCCTGCCAGGATTAACAAAGAAAGAAACAAAGGTTATTTTACCTTTACTAATTAGTTCTTTATGTCTTTTTGGTTTAGGTTTACTTTTTTCTTACTATGCTTTAATTCCTGCAGCTTTAAATTTTTTTTTAAATTATAGTGATGAAGTTATTGAACCTCTATGGTCCTTTAATCAATATTTTGAATTTATTCTAGTTCTTTTTTATA
>Ga0213860_10000085_pt1:27500-30000 | contig 36360 bp, 32 predicted proteins | sample PICome_3_FD_160118 | JGI IMG/M metagenome (GOLD analysis project Ga0213860, IMG submission 160118) | Coastal seawater microbial communities near Pivers Island, North Carolina, United States - PICO550 | ecosystem: Environmental > Aquatic > Marine > Coastal | place: USA: North...
AAATTTTTTTATTATATAACTATTTAAAATAAATGGATTCTAAAGAATTAGAGAAGAGACTAGTAAATAATTTTAAATTATAAAGTTTACTCTAATAAATTATTTATAAATTATAGTTTAAAATTATTATTTCTCTGCCATTTTTTTATTTTACCAACTAGATTTTGTAACTCCTGGTAATAAACATTGATGCGCCATTTCACGTAAAACATGTCTGGATACACCAAAATCTCTATAAAAACCTCTAGGACGTCCAGTTTTCCAACAACGATTTCGTATTCGAATTTTAGAACTATTTTTAGGTAATCGTTGAAGAGCCCAATGATATTCTAGTTTTGTATTAAAATCATCTGTATTTTTATATTTTATACATAATGCTTGTCGTTTTGATTGATATTTTTGATTGAGCTTGATTCGTTTTTTTTCTCTTTCAATCATACTTTTTTTTGCCATAAGCTTATTTAGACTTGTAAATTAGAATTAATACAAATAGACAAAAATAAAATTAATTTGTCCTTTTATGTACTTTAAGAGAATTGTATATTTATAATCTTTAGATAGCAATATTTAAAATTTTTAATATTTAAATATAAGATAGAGAAGAGGATAATAAAAACTTTAATAACTATTCACCTTCTAATTGTGAGGCATTTATTATGTTACAAAAATTTTCTATTTTTATTAGACGTAATAAAACTAGTTATAGATATAATTTCTATTTGTGGAATTTAAAGATTATAACTTTTACTTCTTTAACATTTAATTTAATGAAGTTTTATATTTCGAAATATATTTTATATTTTTGTTGGGCAAAATTGTATATGTACCTAATAATTCACGGAATTCATTACCTTCCATTGTTTCTAGGTCCAGTAATCGTTCAACAATTAAATCAATAATTACGCGATTATCAACAATTATCTGAAGAGCTTTTTGTTCACAATAGTTTATAATTTTGCATACTTCATCATCGATTCTATCAGCCATACTTTCTGGATACTCAGAATTTTGATTCATTGTCCCACCTAAAAATACTTGACCATTAGATTCATCTTCAAGTGCAATTGGACCAATATTTGACATTCCAAATCGTGTCACCATTTGTCGCGCTAAATTTGTAACTTGTTGCAAATCACTACTCGCACCCGTTGTTACTTCAGGGTCACCAAAAATAACTTGTTCCGCTGCTCGACCTCCGAGTGTACCAATAATACGGGCTAATAATGCAGAGCGAGAAATTAAACTTTGATCTTCTTCCGGCGTGAACCATGTTAAGCCTTTTGCTGTTCCACGTGGAGTAATAGTAATTTTTTCCACTTCATCATGAGATTGTAAAACTGTTCCAGTAATTGCATGTCCAACTTCATGATATGCTATTAATTTCTTATTTTTACTATCTTCCATAGGAGTTCCGGCAATACCGCCAATGATCCGATCAATGGCTTGGTTAACTTCATTTTTTGAAATTGTTGATTTTTTATATCGAGTAGCTAAAATTGCAGCTTCATTTAATAAATTAGCTAAATCTGCCCCAGAAAATCCAGGAGTTCGGTTCGCTAATTGAACTAAGGAAACATCTTCATTTAGAGGTTTATTTTTAGCATGAACTTTTAATATACTTATTCGTCCTAATCGATCTGGTAAATTTACGGTTACTTGACGGTCAAATCTTCCAGGTCGTAATAAGGCTGCATCTAAAATATCAACACGATTAGTTGCACCAACTACAATAACGCCTTTATTTTCTTTAAATCCATCCATTTCCGTTAGTAATTGATTTAGTGTTTGTTCACGTTCATCATTACCACCACCAACACCAGCCCCACGTTCTCGACCTACAGCATCAATTTCATCGATAAAAACAATACAAGGAGCATTCTCTGAAGCTTTTTTAAATAAGTCTCGAACTCTGGCTGCTCCAATCCCAATAAACATTTCAACAAATTCAGAACCAGCTACACTAAAAAATGGAACATCCGCTTCACTTGCAATAGCCTTCGCTAGTAATGTTTTTCCAGTTCCTGGAGGTCCTACAAGTAAAATTCCTTTTGGAATTTTTGCACCAACAATTGTATATTTTTCTGGCTCTTTTAAAAATGAAACAATTTCTTCAAATTCAGCTTTTGCCTCATCAATTCCAGCTATATCATTAAAACTAATACCTGTATCAGCACGGCGTTCAAAACGAGCAGTTGATTTGCCTAAACTCAAAGGAGATTGTCCTGATCCATTACCAAAGTTTTCAGAGTTTTGGAAAAAATAAACTAATCCTGCAATAAAAATTAATGGTAAAAGTAAATTACTTGCTATTGTAAGAAACAAGTTTTTTTGTTCAGCTGGATGAGCATCAAAATCAATATTATATTCTTTTAATTTTTGTATTAATTGAGAAGCCCCAACTGGAATTTCAACTCGAATTGTTTGGGGTCGATTTCCTAATTCCGGACTAGAAGCTTGAACAATTGCATTTCTACTATTATCATACAAATCAACTTGTTTT
>Ga0213860_10000085_pt1:35000-36360 | contig 36360 bp, 32 predicted proteins | sample PICome_3_FD_160118 | JGI IMG/M metagenome (GOLD analysis project Ga0213860, IMG submission 160118) | Coastal seawater microbial communities near Pivers Island, North Carolina, United States - PICO550 | ecosystem: Environmental > Aquatic > Marine > Coastal | place: USA: North...
TAGGTAAATATTTAATGCGTTCACCAAGTGGAGAAATTATTTTTGGTGGTGAAACAATGCGTTTTTGGGATTTACGTGCACCATGGGTAGAACCATTACGTGGTCCGAATGGATTAGATATTAATAAAATTAAAAATGATATCCAACCATGGCAAGAACGTCGTGCAGCTGAGTACATGACACATGCCCCATTAGGGTCATTAAATTCTGTTGGTGGAGTAGTAACAGAAATTAATTCGGTTAACTATGTGTCGCCACGTTCATGGTTATGCTGTTCTCATTTCTTCTTAGGTTTCTTCTTCTTAGTGGGTCATTGGTGGCACTCGGGTCGTGCTCGTGCAGCAGCAGCTGGATTCGAAAAAGGTATCAATCGTGCGAATGAACCTGTATTATCAATGCGTCCAATTGATTAGAATATAATATTTAACCTATTTCTATAAAAATAAAAAGTTTTTTATTTTTATAGAAATTTTGTTTTAATTTTTTTAATTGGGTTACCTGGGACTCGAACCCAGAACAAATCGGTTAAAAGCCGAGTACTCTACCATTGAGTTAGCAACCCTATTTTAATAATAACATGAAAAGTTTAAAATTTTAAGAATTTCTTAAATAATTCTACATCAACTTTATTAAATTTTTTTTATTGATTTTTGGATTTTGTAAAGTAAATATAATATTTTAAATATTATTTAAAATATTATATTTACTTTAAGAATTTTAAAGTAGAATTATATTTAGCATTATAGGTTATTTTGTTATTTAAAATTTTAATAAAAATTTATAAATTAAGGATTTAAAAAATGGTTAATTGGCAAGTTATAGGTCAGCTAGTATCAACAGGTGCTATTATGTTATTAGGACCAGCGATCATTGTATTACTAGCCCTAAAAAAAGGGAATCTTTAAGAGTTAATAGATTATTCATTTAAATTATCAATATAAAAAATTTCAAGGAATATTTATGATAACTGCTTTAACAGCTTTATTCGTATTAGTTTCATTTACTTTAGTTGTAACTGTTCCAGTAGCATTAGCTACCCCAGGTGAATGGGAAAGTTCAAAAGATCAATTTAACAAAATTTTTCAACTTTGGGTTGGTCTTGTTGTCGCGATTGCTACTGCGGATGGTATCTCATCAGCAATTTAGCTTATATAGAAATTATAGTTTAAACTATAATTTCTATATCGATAGATTAAAGGTTGACAAATTGAATATAATAAATTATATATAGTTATATAAGATTAAAGTATTTTGATTTTAGTGCGGGCATAGCTCAGTGGTAGAGCGCAACCTTGCCAAGGTTGATGTCGCGCGTTCGAATCGCGTTGCCCGCTCTTTAATAATTAAAATAACATTAATA
>Ga0213860_10000086_pt1 | contig 36160 bp, 50 predicted proteins | sample PICome_3_FD_160118 | JGI IMG/M metagenome (GOLD analysis project Ga0213860, IMG submission 160118) | Coastal seawater microbial communities near Pivers Island, North Carolina, United States - PICO550 | ecosystem: Environmental > Aquatic > Marine > Coastal | place: USA: North Carolina...
GCCTGCCACTTTTCCTCAGTGCGTCCGTTCTTCTCAAAGAACTGTGACGCCTTGAGACGTTCGAGTGCGCCTTCACGTCGGCGCTTAACTACATGCTTACCTCGCATATCAATCCTCTTGTTTAGGTGGTTCTAGTTCTTCATAAAGAACGCACCACGTTTGCACTTTCTCCTGATCGGCGCATATCAATGCACCATACATAGGAATACACTTTTCTCGAATTACTACGCGTGAGTCCCAATCAAGGCATATCCTTTCATCTTCGATTGTACTACAACTCACGGCCGTTGTCAATAACACTGCTAAAAGAAATCTCATAATTTTCTCTCATGGTTGGCGGAGCGGACGGGACTCGAACCCGCGACCCCCGGCGTGACAGGCCGGTATTCTAACCAACTGAACTACCGCTCCTAATAAGGTTTGAGGCCTTCTTTGCCCCTATGGTATCTCCCCCATATGCAGTGTGCAACTTCGTGTCCAATCAACTCAGGTTCCCATTGCCACTCTGGGTCCTTTATGTACACGGTGCACTCGCCGGTCTCGGGTATCCAGAGAGTAAACGCACTCACTGAATCCCATTCTACTCCCAGATTCTTTCGTCTGGCTGCATTGAACTCGGCTTCGTTTTTGAGTAAAACAAAATGAACTTGTGGATGCAAGTTCTCGTATTCCTTTTCTAGGAATTTATAATCATCCGCACCGTAACGGTACGCATTGGTGACTCCTGTTCCGGCACAACCGGAGAGGATTAAACTAATCGCTATCGTGAACGTGTAGCTGAATAAGCGCATAATGAAGTACCTTTAGTAAGTCTTTTCGCGCATCGTCACGGGTCCCCTTCTTCCCGTAACGCTGTGCGTATTTCAAAACATTACCGATACAGAATCCTGTACCGTGCCCCCCATCAATAATAAATTCGGTCGCCTGAAACTTCTCTTTGGCGTAGTGTTGATTATATGTAGAGTCAATGTATCTCGCAAATTCTGCGATCAACTTATCTTCGTTGAATTTATAATCTATCTTCTTAGACATATCCTAAATCCTCGGCTCTTGTCTTTGTGTATTCGTACAACTCATTAAGTGAAATCAACAGTTTCTCAACATCGTCATAGTGACATTCTGCAATCTTATTACCAGCGACCAGTGAACCTAAAGTACTGTCCACCATTTCTTTTAACAAGAAACTTTCTTCCAAAGAAGGTTCACCATTTCTACCAAAATAAACTCCAACTTCGATAGTCCCGTCTTCATTCAACCAAGGGGAACAATCCATTTCCAAATTAACTTTCATTACCACTCCCTCAAGATAGTTGTTAGAATCATGAACCCAGAAATTGCGTTCAACATGATGAGTGCGCGGTCTTTCCAGATAATAGATACCCACAACCAGAGTACGATACCGACCATACCTAGAACTAAGTCATACATGCGATAGTCGATACCTGCCGCCCGCATTGCGAGTGACGCGAGTACGAATATGGAAGCGACCCACTTGAGGTACCAATCAAAGTCTTCGGGGTACCACTCACGGTCTGGTTTATTGCGACCGTCTGCTCTTACCATCGGGTCGCCACGTCCTTGCTTAGGCATAATTTTCTCACTGGTTCATAATAATGGTGCGAAAGGAGAGACTCGAACTCTCACGCCTTGCGGCACTGGTACCTAAAACCAGCGTGTCTACCAATTCCACCACTCTCGCAAATGGCTGGCGAGGCAGGGCTCGAACCTGCGACAACGTGATTAACAGTCACGCGTTCTACCAACTGAACTACTCGCCAAAATTAATGTAACGTATATATAATATAACAGTAACAAAACTGTCATACCACTTACTGCCGTGAGGCAACAAAAGTCGTCGTGATGACGACAGGAGAAAGCAAATGAAATACACTATTGCGTTGATGATGTGTCTATTCACACCAACAGCACTTGCAAACTCAGTCACAGTCTGTAAAGACGACAAGATACTTATATCGTCAAACAGTGTGCAAATTATATCACAGTCACATGACTCTGTCAAGGTTTATACCGACTGTAATTTAGAACTTTCACCCAACTCAGAAGTTGTGGTGAAGAACAATGGACGACGAATCAACAAAGATTCACGCATCCATATCGAAGTGGACAACAAGACGAACGTCTGTTCAGTCGTCCAAATCGTTTAAGTTCACGACCCCTTCGTGGAGCCACTTCTCTTCTAAAGGGGTCAACTTTTCATTCTCGTACTGACGCGCCTCTAGTTCATCTGGATGATTCCGGTATCCCTTGAAAAGACTCAAGAAAACGTATCGAAGATAAAACCCAATAACACCTCTCTGTTTTATCTGATAACAGTGTTGCAGCTCATGTCGATACAACTTGACAAGAGACCTTCGCGTCATCATCTCAGACTGTGCGATCGAACCTGTTGCGTATTTCTTTGGTCGCATTATCATGTATGGCCACAGTACGACACCACGGTAACGAGACTTCCACGGAAAAATTGATTCATTCTCTTCCTTGTAGATTATCTTGAACTTCATTTATCCCCCACCTTTCTAAGGTTGCTTTGTGTATGGCCTTGTGTGAATAATACATCGTAATACCACCAAAGACCATAGGACACAAGAATACCGCAAGTAAACCAAACTCACCCACGTGCCACGAAATCCTCGTGACGGAAACCGCGCTTGTATAATTCGTTGCGCATCTTATTTTGATATTTAGGTTCGCGACATGCGTCAAACTCTGCCCAGAGTTGAGTATTGTCTAGTTGATGCATGTAAAAATGTTTTGTTGGAGTCTTCGCTTTGCGACTCTTAGAGACATTACTCCTTTTATATTTGACTGGCATTATTTTACCCTTTTAAAACGATTATAACCACTCATCACATCTGCAGCATCATCCACAGCTGATGGAGTGCGTCCAATATCACCAGAAACCTCAACGTATTCTGGTGTCGGTTCCTCTTCTTCTTTCTGTCCACACCAGTTGCATTCATACCCTTTCGCGACATAGTGTAGTCCGTTGAACATACACGAGTGACTCCACATCACCTGTCTCATGTTCTCCCAAAAACATTCATTGAATGTTCTGTCCCATACCTCGTTACCTGTTTTTGAAATAGGTGACTCAGCTATCTCCATTAGAATTGGTCCTCTTCTGTTGACCCCGCCATAGCGGCCGTTGATGTAGACCCAAGAGTAGTCGTGATCGCATCGAAGTAACCGACCCCAACTTCTCGTTGGTGTTTCGCGCATGTGTATCCGCGAGACTCCGCTTCAAACTCCGCCTCTTGTAGTAGTGAGTACGCATACATCCCCTCATCTTTATATCTGTTTGCGAAATCAAAAATTGAATAGTTCGTCTGGTGGAATCCCGCCAGAGTGATAAACTGGAACTTGAATCCCATCTTACCCAACTCTCGTTGAAAGTCTTTCAACTCTTGGTCGCCTGGGATTGACTTGCGCCAGTTGAATGACGGTGAACAGTTGTACGCGAGCATCGCGTCCGGAACTGCACCCTTGACTGCGTCGGCGAAACGCTTCGCATCCTTCAAGTCTGGTGTCGATGTCTCGCACCAAACGAGGTCTGCGTATTCTGCGTATGCCTGACCGCGCACACAACCGAACTCCAACCCACGACCTTCTTGTAGTTGGTAGAACCCTTCTTGTGTACGACATTGAATAGAACCCGCAGAACCCTGCGCGACTCTCTTAATGAATGGTTTGTCGATGTCGGAGATGTTGCTGGAGATTAGTTTAGCAGACTCAGCATCGGTACGAGCAATAACGACTGTATCAGTGCCAGCAACGTCACTAGCAAGGCGAGCGGCATTAAGGTTGCGTAAAGCTTGACCAGTCGGTATGAGAACCTTTCCTCCCAAGTGTCCGCATTTCTTCTCGGCAGCAACTTGGTCTTCGAAGTGAACAGCGGCAGCACCTGCTTCGATAAGATTTCTTGCAAGTTCATACGCATTTAGAACACCCCCGAATCCTGCCTCAGCATCGGCAATAATAGGTGCAAATTCAAATCCTTTTCCAGACTCAAGATATTCGATTTGGTCTTGTCGTCGGAAGGCATTATTGATACTGCGGACAACGTTAGGGACGCTATCAACAGCGTACAAAGACTGATCTGGGTAAACCTCATTGTGAGAGTTTGCAGACGCGGCGACCTGCCACCCTGAGAGATAGATGGCCTTGAGTCCGGCCTTGACATGTTGGACCGCCTGTTGTCCATTGTAAGCTCCAAAAGTATTAATGTATTCGTTTTCTTCAAACAACTGACGAAGTTTCTTCGAACCCATCTTTGCGAGGGTATGGTCGATAGAAACGGTTCCTTGAAGGCGTCGAACGGCTTCGGGTGAGTAATCACGTTTTTTCATAACTAAGTTCCATTTATGTTGCGCGTATTATACGCTATACATCATGTAAGTGTCAACAACTAATTTACATCTTCTACTATTATGGTGACCTCCCCCAAGTCACCCTGCACGTATATCACGTAGTCGTACGCGTCCACATGCACACTGGTATATAGTCGGTCTTTACATACCTCATTTGCCGCTCGGTCGATTGCACGCTGTGCGGAACGGTAGACTGCAATGATACCGCCTATCTTATCGAATAGTATATATACCTTACTATCGTCATAAGCTTCATCTCCATAAAATCCTTTTGGAAATGCGTCCCCTATACTCATCGATTATCCTTCGTTTTCAAGGTCCCAATAATAATCCTTTATTATATCACAAACTGAAGTAATGTACAACAGTAAAGAATTGGTCACGCCTCCTAGATATGACAAAATCTGTACGTTGGTCTACATTGATGACTACCCTTTTGTGAGTAATCAGTTTCTTTGGTTTACCGTAATGTTTTGAAAACATCTCACGGACGACTCTCTGCGTCTCCGTTGGTTCATCAAACTTGGGTGGTTGCTCTAATGCAACGCACATCAAACACCCCAATATCATCGCGTCTCCAAATAAAATAAGTGGTCACCGATGCGTCCTATGAAGTACATAGTCTTATTCCAATGCGGGTTGACATAGTCGGTATGGTAGTGAGTTGCACCTTCGGTCAGGCCTCGGTACTTGTTCTCGTGTAAGATGTTAACTGCAACGATGAGTGAGCGGTACCATGCGTCTTTCTCTTTAGGTTGGTCTGACTTACCGTCGCAGAACCAACTGAACTGACACTTGTCCCGTACGGGATGACCTTCCCACATTTTACCTTGATAGACAACACCGCAAATGGTGTTAGGGTAGATGGTGGACTCGACTCGATTGAGTACTACGTCCGCAACTGCGTATTGACCTGCAAGACTTTCTGACCTTGCCTCGTGGTAGATGTTGAGTGCAAGACACGTCAACTCGTGGTTCTCTTCGTTATCTTGGGCCTGACTGTATGCGACACCAAAGATTGCTAGGAGAACCGCAACCATCAAATATTTCATCATATTTCCTCATAATCAACCGACACCAAAAGTAACTCCCTCAATGATGAGGGTGCCACCATCGTTATCTTTTTGTCACCCTTCCATGCCATGGCTGCAATGAACCGGCCGTTAGGGTATTTCTTGTACCCGTGGAAATATCCCCAGAGTACAAACACGCGGCCAAACAACTTCGCATGACCCTTCATGTACGTCGGGTCACCGTGTGAGTTTGTACCTGCGAATATCAAATCACCATTCACCAATGTGCCGGACATGTGGTTTGCATGTCCTTCGACATACTCTCTCTCGCCCGTAGTGATATGGTCTACATGTGAGTTGAAAAATCTAACGTTGATGCGTCTTTCACTATACCAAAGTGTAAACCACGCAATAATACAAAATACTATAAAGTATTGCACGTCAGATTCCCATAGATATTAATGACAAGTATATTTGTTGAACTTGTTATATATATCCAACACTGAACATATATGGTCCGCTGGGTCAGGGGCAGGTAGTAACTGCACCTCTTCTTCAACTAATCGATATCGTAGAACATCGACCATGTCAAGTCCGTAACCCACGTACTCATTATTATCTTCAGAACGAATGACGACAACGTCATCGTTGATGGAAATGACAGAACCAAAGTCCACGATTTCGCGGGTGTCGTCAATCAAGACAACGTTGTCTCCTGGCTCAAACATTTTTCTTTATCCTTTACCACGTAAATACTTCCTATGCTTTATATAGGAAAATCCCATCATCACGTGGCCGCTGTTAAACATCAAATATAACATAGATGGAATAGTAAAGAACATAACAACGGGGTCCGCTGCACCGTTCTCGAACCGCTGATGGAACGCTAGGATAACGACACCCAACGCAAGGAAACCCAAGAAAACGTGTCTCATGACTTAATCCTGTAGTCGTCAGGACAGTTTGCATTATAGATTTCAACAGCCTCTGCTTCGAGACCTTCGGCAAAAAGTTCTTTCATCATGTTGTCTATAACATGTCGTTGGTCTTTACCTCTCACCCACATACGATGGTCGTCAGAGTACTGGTAGTACCAGTCATGCGACTTGACTTTCATCTCTAGGAGTTCTAACAATGGATTTTTCATAATGTACCTCTCTCACTTGACAAAGAGAGTATACTAGGTGTTTAGCGGTTTGTCAAGGGCTTTTGCCAAAAAAAAGGGACCCGAAGGTCCCTATTGGAATAGACATAACGAATGTCACTTTGTCTATAATATTAATAATCTAATTTAGTCGCCTCTGTATGACAAACTCATCACTATAGGTCACTAAACCTTACTAACCCTTCACCCTCTTGATTGCCTGCTTCTCCACCTCAATCCAACGCTTCGCTTTCGCAGAGTGTGGACCGTTAGTGAATTTCTTTGCATCGCGATATGCGCGTAGGGTTTCTTGATTATAATCTTTACCTTCGGAGTTGTCCACCACCAAGAAGTTTTGTTTTCCAAACATCTGTTGGAACTTACCCACGTTGGCCTGTACTGCTTTCCAGTATGCGGTTACTTCTTTATCAGGGAGTGAACGGGCACGCATACGGTTACGTTTTAATGCAGTATCTAGGTCTGTGTTTACGAATACCATTGCGACATCGTAACCTAAATCCTTAACCTTCTGTGCCTGTGCTGCGATTTTTTCTGGGTCTTTACCAGTACCGTCTACGACAAGACCAAGGCGTCCCTTCAGGTAACGCTCTTCTTTCTTGCCGGTTAGTTTCTTTGCCTTACCACGAAGTTCTTGACCCTTCGGTGAGAAAATGTTGTCCGGAGTCATCTCCATGCCAACCTTCTTCATGGCAGCTTCGAACGCGTCATCGGAGTTAACAACCTTGTAACCCATAGAAGTCAGTCCGGTCTTACCGACGATGAAGGACTTACCTGAGCCAGGCCCACCTGCAAGGAAGATTGCCTTGAAGATAGCAGGGTCATTGACCCCTTCATTCAAAAATGACTTAAAGGTTAACATACATACTCCGTGTTCGATAAGATTATTTATACAAATAAAATCCTAGGCTCACATATCATCGAACATTTTCTTCAACATTTGAGAATAAGCGATTTGTGTTATCTCGCCTGGATGTCCAAATTCTTTTACATCATGGTGACTTTTTGCGACTTCATACATAGAAGGACCACGACCTAAACCTAAACGACTGTTTGGACTCAATGCACCTAGAGAGTCTTTTAACCATTTTCTATAGTCTGGTGTTGATCCTAAATCTTGGTGTTGTTTACCGTCATCGTACGCACCCTCTTCATTCAACACAGACATAATGTTGGACCAACATCGATAGTGAAATACACCTTGAATCAACTTAATGCCCAAGGATTGACATAACAACTCCATCGTCTTTATCATGGTGATTCCATGCATGATATCGGTTCGACAGTCATATAGGTCTTTGTAGTATTTCTGTAAGGATGCCCGAACCTCTCTGTCTCCAATGACATTGAGACGTACCGGAGAATACTGAGTTGCATTCTCTGGACGACTCGCACAGACGTTGGCCTCTCGGTATGGAGACATATGTTCTACTAATTCTTGACGTTGCCATGCGGACCAAATGATTACCATGTGAGATGGGTTCTCTTTCTTAGGGTCCGCAAGATAATCTGTAACGTGACGAAAAATGCGGTCGTTACACGACCCACAGATTCCCATGTTGATGTAATCCATCTTCATGCTCGTCGCGAGTAAGTGGGTCATGGTTAGATTATTGTGGGTTGGGGGGTTTTGGTCAAAACCGTCTAATTCGTCTCCCCAGACGAAACTACAACCGGCGGTAAGTAACATTATGGAGTCTCTATATCTTCGATTAAACTATCTCGCAGTAATTTTGCCTGCGCATCTTCGGGATTATTTATGCTTCCATTGTTTACAAACTTGTATGCAAGTGTGATTCGTTGACATCCTGCGTATGCGGCGTGCCAACAATGCAAGTCTTCTTCTTGTTCTGCACCAAAATAATAATGTCGCGCCTGCCAGCCAGGGACATCCTGAATGGTAACAATCTCATCTTTTTGTTTGTCGTAGTATCGGAAGTAACCGTCTCCGGTCTCCGACCAAGTAAATAAGACTTGGTAGGCGTTCGCGTCGTAGTTTGTATGCCACCCCACGAAGCCCCCAGGCGGATAGTAGGAGAGTAATGCAGAAGTGTGTGCACCTAACTCTGCAGCGAAGTCGTACTTCACTTTCTGCATAAACCCTTCCCACATCTCCTTGTCTTCTCGCACCATTTTCGAAATCGGTTGTGCGAAATACCGATCCGGCGGGCCAACCAGACCATCACGAGAAAGACAGTCGTCAAGGTAATCGCGAGAACAATAATACTCGCCCTTGTAGATGTCGTCTTTCTCGTGGTAGGTCCAATACTTTTCGTCGTTATACGACGGTTTAGACAGCATCTCTGCAGAGAATCCGTTGAGGACCTCTAAGAGTTCTGTATTACGAATAGTTATTTCACTCATTATATACCAGATTATTATTGGTTACGTTCGTGTCGGCGATTAGCCTCCTCGATATCTGCCTCAGTAAGTACACCATACTTCAACAGATGGGTTAATGTGTTTTGTATTCCTCGCGTTAGGCCTTTGAACATACCGAAGTAGTAACTACCAGCCAACATAATAATGGCGATTAAAGTGTGTAGATATGGATCCATAATGGATATCCTTATAGTTTGAAATCGGAAAACCTTTCCTGCGATAGACGTTGTCCACTCGCAGAGTTATCAAACGCTGCACCATTATCTTCCTCTTTATTTAGGGGCGAAGAGTTTTGGTCCACATCATACAAACGCATCTTGGCTCGGTCAACACCTATAACAAACCGTTGATGTAAGCCAGGGTCATTATATCTATTCTTTAATTGTTTCACCAATATCTGTTGCGCACCTTTCAATTCATCGTTGACGATAAGTGCGAACATGAAGTCGGCGGTTGCGGGTAGTCCAAAAGACTCGGACGTATCCTCCAACCCCACGTCATCATTAGAGTAACCCGAACGAGTCGTCTGTGTTGCAGACACGACCGGCACGTCGAATTCCACGGCGAGGCCACGTAACTCTTCAGCAATAGACTTGATATACGAATACGAGTTAATAGCACCGCCCATTCCTTTCATACGCGCACTCGCGCAGATATTTAAGTAGTCAATAAAAACGATGTCAGGGACAAAGTTTTTCTTGAGTTTCAATTCATTCAGTAATGCACGGAAGTGATTCGCGTGTGCACTGCCCGTTGGGTATTCCTTAATAATAAGTTTACCGTCAGTCTTATGGGCAACGTTGTGCACCTTCTGTTGAAACATATCTTTTGATAACAACTCCAACTGGTCGATTGGTACGTTCAGTAGGTTCGCATCGATACGTTCTGCGATTCGTTCTTCGGACATCTCCATAGTGATGTATAGAACATTCTTACCCATACTCAAAGAGGATGCTGCCTGATGACACATGAACAATGACTTACCAACCCCCGTACCCGCCAGAGCGATGTTCAGAGTCTTGTTGGGTAATCCACCCTTGGTTATCTTGTTAAAGTAGTCCAAATCAAACGCTAGACGTTCCTCATCGAGATGATAGAAATCAAATCGGTCTTCTGCATTGTCCAGATAGTCGTGACCGATGTTTGTATCGAACGACACTGACAACGCCTTAGACAGTACGTCAGGGATTGCATTCTTATTCAGGGTTTGGTGTTTACCGTCAATGATAGAGATAGACTCCATCACTGCATTGAAGACTGCACGGTCTTGACACCACTTCTCCGTTCTATCCACCAACCAGTCAAGATTTTCTTCGGTGTACGAGAAAATGTCCGGAAGAATATCCATCGCCAAGCGATACTGTTCTTCCGGTAAACGGTCTGCCTCGTCAACCTCAATCTTGAATGCCTCGATGGTAGGTAGTTTATTGTACTTGGCAATAAACGAAGTGAACTCTTTGAAGAGTCCCTTGTACACACCTTCGAAGTAATCAGGGGATAGGAAGGCCGCGACCTTCCGCGTATAGGAATCGTTAGTCAGTAGATTCCGTAGAATCGTCTGCTGTAGATTGATTTCCGTCATCTGTTCCTCTTACTCCTAACCAACCTTCTTTCACTGCCTTAGTGATAATGTCTGATAATACTTGCGCCGCGAACTGTTGCAGCTCTGTTGACTCTTCAGTGTGGGTACTACCCTCCACAATCGCGAAGTTAAATGTCAGACGTTCGTTCTCTTTATCAATCTGTACGTTTTTATAACGTATCACAGTTTGGTCAAATGGAGCGCGGAGTAGTTGTACCTTCCACAGTTGCTCATCATCTACGATTTCAGGTATCAAGTTATAGTCGATACCCTCGTTTGGTTTATCTAAATCAAGTTCACTCACACTGCCTCCTCAACAATGGTCTCTGCATTGATGTTGCTATTATAACCTATCTTGTAGGTCTTTTCAAGGAATTCTGCAAAGTCTGTTGACTCGAACACGGGTTCCCAGAACTCTCCGCTCAGGGTGTCCTTTGTTCGTACTTTATTCCCAATGACTTCGCCTGTAGTTGTGTCAACTTTTTGATACCAACCGTTAGAAGGCTTAACGACATAACCGCCAGCAAGAGCGATATCGAGAAGACCACTATACTTCTGAACACCCCCTTCCCACGAAACTCCAATAGGGATTTTAGACTTTTCTTTAACATATCGAGATTTCTCCACATTAATAATGAAGTTATACCCAACTACCTCAGTCCCTTGTTTTTCCTGTTGACGCCCCAGAATCCAGATGTTATCGGCAGAGTAGTAGATGCCTGTACCACCACCGACAATATCTTTTGGAAACAAGCCAATCTCTTTGTAGGTGTGGTTGATTGCGAGTAACGGTACCTCTTTCTTAGTCAAGTATGGAGTTACCATACGGAATAAACCCTTGAGTGACTTCGCACGGGACATGTCTGCGACACCCTTCTCTGCGAGTGCATCATCTAGTTCCTTCTTAGATGCAAGGTTACCAATCGAGTCGATGACAATAACCACGTCATCCTCACGGTCAATCTCTTCTAGTTGATTCACTAGGTCGAACTTGAGTTCCTCGACATTTGCAATCGGGGTGTGCAGTACGCGGTCAGTGTCTATCCCGAACTGCTCAAAGTATGACTGCGGAGAACCGAACTCCGAATCATAGAACAACATCACCGCATCTGGTTTAGCGTTTAGATACGCACCTGCCATGAGTAATGCGAATGATGTCTTGAAGTGTTTCGATGGTCCCGCGAGGACAGTGAGCCCAGGCATGACACCACCATTGATAGAACCGGACAACGCGACGTTCACCATCGGAACGTCGGTCGGCACCATCTCGTTTTCGTTAAAGAACCTACTCTGGGAGAGCGTCTCCGTCTCCTTGATTTTTGAGTTCTTCTTCAGTTTGTCCATTATCGACATGTTTGTCTCCAAAATCTACGAAAGTAATGTTGTTTACTTTTTCACGTTCATCAAGCTCATACTGTACACGATAACGGGTGTTGATGTCAAGAACTTTTTCAAGTAAATCAAAAGACGCCTCACCGTCCTCAGTCTCCACTGTAGAGAACCCAAGGAATGCCTTAGTGTCTTTTGGTAGACATGCGCCACCGAATCCGCGTTTACCATCGAAGCCAGGGACACGGGTGTGACCCATACCAACGCGGTCGTCAAGACCTACTGCACGAGTGATGATATTATAAGAACACCCGTACGCATTGACAAGGTCATATAACTGGTTGAAGAAAGTCACCTTAGTTGACAAGTATGAGTTGATTGCATACTTAACAAACGATGCCTCAAACGCAGTCATGCGATGATAGTCGTTAGACTCACAACCAGAAAAGATATCGTAGATTTCGATTAGTTCTTGTGTCGCCTGTGGTGACCCACCGATGACATGATACTTTGCAGTCACGAAGTCTGCCTTCGCGTTCTTCTCAGTCAAGAACTCAGGATTGTATGCGAAACGGTCTGTCTCGCGACGACTCATCGAGTTATAGAGTCGCGTGATAACGTCTGGAGTAATTGTTGATTTAACTACTACCAGTGCGTTAGTGTGTTTCAAACACTTCAACACTGCGTCTTCTACAATAGAAGAATCTACGTGACCCGAGTCCAATGACGGAGTCGGTGCACATATAAAGACGCAATGAGGGTCGTATGACTTTAGGTCATCGACATTCGTGTTGTATTTGGGGTCAATTAGTTTGAAGTCCAGCATCGGATGCGTAAACGCATACTCGAGCGCCTGACCAACAAAGCCATGACCCACAATGCCCATACGAAACGGATTCGTTGGACTCAGTGGTAAGTCGTTAGACATTAGTCTACCTCATTATAAGTTTTGTACCATTCATAAAAACGACGGACACCTTCCCCAATACTTACCTTGGGTGAATATCCATACTGTTCAAGTTTCGCAGTGTTACTCCAAGTCTCCTTGGTATCTGCCGGATGTTTAGGTGCCAAGTTCTTGATGGCCTCTTTACCCGTGTTCTTCTCAATCTCCGCAATGAAGTCCATCAAGTTGACTTGTTCACCACGACCGATGTTGAAAATTTCTCCCGAAGGAATCTCTGCGTGACGAAGTACGCATTCGATACCATCAATGATATCGTCCACGTACGTAAAGTCGCGTTTCATATCACCGTAATTATACACGGTAATCTCGTTTCCTGCAAGGATATTTTTAGTGAAATCGAACAATGCCATGTCCGGACGACCCCAAGGTCCATAGACCGTAAAGAATCGCAGACCGACCGTGTTGAGTCCCGACGATTGGAACTGACACTCGTTCGCCCACTTGGTGTATCCATATGCGTTCAACTGTTTGCCTGTCTCTTGACCTTCTGTCCACGGAGTCTGAGACCCTGCGTAGACACAAGACGTTGATGCGTAGATGATACGCACGTCGGGTAGATGTGTCTTACAGATGTCGATAAGATTCTGTGTTGCGTCAATGTTGTTCGCGTGATAGTGTTTCTCTTTACCTAGAGAGTCACGTACACCCGCGAGTGCGGCCAAGTGGATGATGACTTGAGGTTCGAAGTCTCGCAACAACGCCTCGGTCTTAATGTTGTCCTTTAAATCACAACCCCAAATGTCGAGACCAAAGTGAACCATACGGTCACGTTTGAGTTGCGGTTCATATAAGTGATTGTTGAAGTTATCGATGCCTTTGACGGTATGTCCTGCATCCATTAGTCTTTTTGCTAGTTGCGAACCAATAAAACCTGCCGCGCCTGTTACTAAGATTCTCATTTACTTACCCATTCCTATAAATGTATTCAAGTGCCCTGTCTGCCTCTTTCGCCATGGGCCTGGACTCGTACCAGTTACCCGTGTCACGGTCGAACTCACGACAGAGGTCCTCTATTTGTTTTGCGGTGATGGGATACCCCTTCTCATATGCATTACCCGCAATTGCGACCATGATTGCGTACATACCACGATACCATCCCTCACCCGTGATTTGCATGTATTTCGCACCCATCTTCTTAGGCCAGAAAGGACAATCACGGTATGACGACCATCTGTAGTCGGTGTTATTTAGACTATCCTTACGGTGTTGTATTACCGCAGATGCAAGTGCGGGTGGTAATCTATCTAGGAAAGTATTACCAGTCTTTTCGTGATACGGATGTTTCGCCATCAACTCAGAAACGTTAACGGGGTTACCGGAGTTGGTGAAGAAGAACGAATGTGCGTCCGGATACTGGGCAGGGACATAATACATGCGAGCCATGTCTTTAGTCTGCGCATCACCGATGTCACCCAACTCAGTGTTGAGTGCATACCAGAACGCCTTAATATTGTCCTGTTCTACAACGTCATCAAGTCTGAAGACAATACGGAACTTAGGCATGTCCTCACGAGAACTTGCAGTGTTATAGACCACGTACTCATACTGACCAAAGTCCTCGCGAAGGGAGTCCTCTAAATCCCGAAGAGACCCTGCAGTATAATCGTGGTCATCAACATCAACGGCAGCCCAACCAGCCCAATGAGTAACAGCTCGGTTAGAGCGTGTTTCTCCGTCAGCAAACACAGCAGGAGTAATAAGAACAGAACTGTCGCGACCACCTTTTTGACCTCTCTGATTGTACAGACCATTAAGTGTACGCACGAACTTAGCCCACGAATCAAATGATACTCGGCGGTGCGTCTTGTTGTCGTACTGGTTTTTGAATATAGTTAATTCATACATGCGCTGTATTGTATCATACACTTAGTGTACGAGTCAACTGAAAAACTGCTCCAAGGAAGTCTTAGAGTTTCCCACGTTACTACTATTATATTTAATGTTTTCCAACTCCAAAACAAATTTGGGTTGGTCAATCTTTTTCTTGGGTGCGACGGTTGCATCGAACCACTCTAAACTATCGTCTTTGGGATATTCACCCAACGTCCAGTTCATTGTAGATTTCTTTAGGAGTCTCTTCGCCTTCTTGTTCAGTGGATAGATGTATCGAAACATATAACCCTTGATTCTCGATATACCCTTAGATACCATAAAGTCGGACGTTAACCAAAAAACTTTATCCTTACCAAGGAGTTGTGCGTTTTCTTTGCACAGGGCCTTTGTTGAGCGAGGATGTAGTTTCTCACCATTTTCCATCATGTATACATCGGTAAGATATTTCTCACCAAAGTAGAAGTTGGATGCCTGATATACGTAACCACACTTGCCCATGATACCATCGGCCATGGTGTAAAGAAAGAGACAGTCAGTATTCTCTTTCATCCACTTGACCGTGAGAGACATCATCTGAGACTCAGAGTTCTTAGGCATGTCATCGTCCATGCACATCTTACCAATCTCAAAGTAGTGTTGAGATTCCAGACCCTCAAACATTTTGTTGATGGTTGCCTTGGGTTGAGTCCCCCAACCAAGAGTCAGTACACCACGTAACTCACTATCAAGGTAAAACCCCAAGTAGTGTTTGGTAAGTCTAGGTAGGACAGGTGAGTAATGATGTTTCTGGATAAAGTCAATCGCAATATCCTTCCTAACCTTTTTGCATATTAAATCCAGTTTCATAAGGGGAGTATACCACACCAGACTGTTATTGTCAACCGAAAAAGTCCTCCAGTGATGCCTTGGGTTCTGCCGACCACCCTACTGCATCTAAGATTGGTTCGAGTGGGTCAAGGAAAGTTTTCTCGAACATTATGTCGTAATCGATGTGGGTATGTAGACCTAGTTCTTTCGGAAGGTTTAGCGGGAACGACACAACGTTCTCACCCAAACGATTAGGGACGCGCAAGTAACAGAAACGAATCTTCTCACCCTGTTTCACGAGTTCTATCTTGTTCTGCAAACCAGCCTGCGCGATTGCATTATTGAAACACAAGGCACCACGGACATGGATGGGTGTACCCTTCTTGTACACGGTGTCGCGGTCAGACCACTTGGTGAGGTCACTCACACCACGAGGGAACGATACGTCCTCAGGCGGGAGAGTCTTGAACCCACCCTTGAAGTCGCGGATAAAGTTTTGCGTATCCGACTCCGTCCCCTCAATGATAACGCGGAAGATTTCTTTCATCTTGTCGCGGACGACCGCAGGCGTGGAAGACTTAATCGCCTCGATGCCCATCATCTTCAGTTTCGGAGTCGCGTACGCCACGCCCTCGTTGTTGTGGACGTTGAGGATGTATCGTTTCTTCGCCATCCAGATACCACGGTCTGCAATAACCTCACGACCCATCTCCATACGATTGACATATGCACCAGAGACCGCGGCCATCTTATCATATGACTTGCGCAGTTGTTTCTCGAAATGCGTGGAGCAAATCTTGTCAAGGAATGCAACAGGGTTTTTGGGTTGGAACTTATCGACCAGACCACCCATGCGAATGTAAACGGAGTCAGTGTCGATTGCAACGACATAGTCCTCATCGGTTTGGAGTATACTCTGCATCTCAGTGTTCACTGTGCGTTCTGCCCACTTAATCGACAACTGACCGGCAAGAGTGATTGACTCTGCAACGCGTTGGTCAAAGTAGCGGAAATACTTGTTACCCAATGCACCATAGAGTGAGTTCATCAAAATCTTAATCGCCATCTGTTGATTGTTGAGTGCGGTGATACGATACTCCAGTTGTTTCGACGGGTTCTTCTGCATCTCTTGTTCAGCCGCGAGCATCTGGTCCTTGATGATGCGACGTTCCGCGTAATACTGTTCAATGATTGCGGGAACGACACCCTTACGTTTGTGCGAGAATCGCACACCCGTAGGTGCGAGAGAGTACCCGTCTTCGGTCACTTTGGTGGTACCATCAAGGAAACTATCGACAGAGATATTAGGAACAAGACCGTCAACCACCGTTTCGGGTGACATGTTATACTGCACAATGATGTTAGGATACAGAGAGTTCAGGTCAAACGAACAGACCCAATCGTGCGACCCCACCTGTGGTTCTTTCACATAACCGCCTGGATATGGTGTCTTGGTCTTCTCCACCTTGGGTGGCACAACGATGTGTTTCTCATTCAACATGCGATAGATGATTGAGTCCCAGATGTTGGTGGTCCCCAGAGTATCGGTGTAATTCACACCCGCCTTGTAGGCCATGGTCAATACCAGAGAAATGAGGTCCATCTTCTCATCGAGACGGTGCACCAACTCAACGTCTTTCAGGTTGTAGTCGATGAACTTCTGATAGTCTTCCTTGTACAGAGTGAACAGGTTGCCGTGTTCTTCGTACGAGAGTTTGCGTTCACCCAGTTCGACAAACGCGATGTGGTCAAGACGATACGATTCCTGTTGCGTGTAGGTGAACTTCTTGTAAACGTCAAGGTAGTCGAGTTGTTCGATACCCTCAAGGACATATGCCTGATTCGCCTTACCATTAATCATGACGTTACGTTCGCGAATGATTCCCCACGGAGACATGCGGTTCGACATCTTCTCATCACCCGTGATTCTGCGCATACGGTTGACCAGATACGGAATATCAAAGAACTGCGTGTTCCATCCGGTGATGATGTCTGGAGTGTGCATACTCCAGTAGTTAAGGAACTTAGTCAGTAGGTCGAACTCATCACTGCACTTGATGAAGAGAACACCGTCGGCGGGAGTGTAGTCACCCATACCCCACACCCAGTAGGTACCGTCGTGCGCACGGAGTGCGATAGAGATTACCGGATGTGCAGCCTCTGCGGGTTCCGGAAACCCTTGGTCAGATGCGACCTCGATATCGATGTTGCAGACGTGCACCAACGAACGGTCGAAGTCAATACGTTTTGGAAACTTGCGAGTAATGAACTGCGCAACGTAGTTGTTGTTACCGTAGACATCGACGTTTGCGACATCACGATACGTTTGGATATATTCAGTCGCAGCCGACATGTCGTCAAACTGCATTTCGATGACGGACTGACCCTCAAGTGTTTTCCACTCACTCGCACTGTCACCCGTCACATAAAGATGTGGTTGGAAAGGAATTTTTTTCTTAACGCGTTCGCCGTTGCGAACACCCCGATAGTAGATTTGGTTGCCTCTACGAAGCACGGATGTATAAAATTCAGTCATGGGCACCATTATAAATGAAAAGGGGGTTGTTGTCAACCCCCCGTGTGATAGAATTATTTTCTTGGGTCCGCAAGAAACTTCCTATATGTACCATTCTGTCTCAATGATTTATGGTTGTACGATGCAATTGACCTCTCTAATAGAATCTCCGCAGGACGACCATTGTGGTTTCTAGCGTTATGCTTAGACTTTATCAACATATCAGTCGCATGACACAAAAGTTGAAACATGAAAGTCGAGCGGGTCGCATTCGCCATCGTATCTGAATGTTGTTTAAAAAACTCGGTGAAGTTTTTAGTGAGGGCGTACGATTCCCTACCGACAATTTCTTCTTTGAGATAATCTAAAAACTCTGCCGTAATATCATCTTGGTTTGTTAGATTCATGAGTGCGGCCCATGACCCAAAATTCCGAGCGAAATGACTATACTCACTGACATTGGTCATGAAGTCATCAATCGCCCTGCAACCTGCAACTACATTATCGGAATAAAGTTCCCAGTAAGAAATTGCATTTTGCAGAGTCAACTTTTCTAAGTGACGACGTTTTACAATATCACCTAGAACCGCAATCTGAGAAGACAATGCTTCAGGGTATTTCCTACCAATCTCACATCCGGCTGTCCTCTTCTTTGCCTCTGCACCTTCAGTGAAGTGGTCAGGTAGTACACCAGTTACGACAGGGAGTTCTGCTGTTATCTTTTGCTCGCGTATGATTGTCAGTCTATGTTGACCCTCAGTTAGATGCCCATTAGTGTTGAAACGAATTGGGTCTCCATCCCATATGTACCCAACGTCATTAACAGAATGTCTAATTCTGCGCGCTTGGGCAGCTGAAAAAGGTCTGTTGTCATTATTACACTCGTCGAGTATATATGCAGCCTTTTCCGGAGTCATGACGTAATGGAATGCGTCACGTTTCTCAGTCGCTGGGTCAAACCCCAGCAGTTCATCGTATGCCATATTTCGTATCCTCTAGTCTATGACGGTTAATGTGTATGTTCACATATATCGTACATCTCTGTGCCACATAACTTGGTGGGTAAGCGTTTGTACTTGAAATGCTTCATTTCATACATCCACTTATAGTGCGCACCGTATCTACACAGATACAACTTGTTTTGATAAGATGCAAACGGTACAAGTCCCTCACCACGAGACAAGTACTCTATGGTCCCTTCGGTGACCCCAGGCCATCCGTTACAGAACCAATCATCGACGATAACCACACCGTCCCGCGTTACTAACTTCTCCGCAAGATACAGGTCGTTTAGTACGTGTGGTCGATGGTGACCTGCGTCGATGGAGATGATTTTGAACTTGTTACCCTCAAAGTGTGACGGGTCCAACATCATCGTGTCTTCGTTTATGATCTGCACGTTGAATCCACTCCAACGCTTGTCATACTTCTCGACGTTATTTCTAAATCCCATTGCCTGATTAAGACAGTCGCCACCAGAGTGACTCACGTTGTAATCCTGCAACTTCCCGAAGATATCGACTGCGTAAGACGTACCTTCGTTGACAGTCATGTTGAGCGGGATGAACATCTTACCTAGATGCACACCCAGCTCCAGTATACCACCTTCGGTATTAATCTCTCTCTGACTGACCCAATCGAGCATCTTGAGATCACCGACAGTAAACCAACCCATGACATCATCTAGGTGTTTCTGGTACTCTTTCAGAAACGGATTCTGGATGGAGTACGCCGCGAAGATATCTAGGTTAGTATCGTTCGCAGAACCCTGAAAGTCTCTAGGGTTAGGATTGTTGGTGATATGTAACATCATTTGATTGCAATCGCCCCAACGAATAAATGGTTCTGCCAGAACGGTTGAATCTTCTTGGCGTCAAACCCTGCAGTCATCAACAGGCTATGTATTTCTCTCCACGTGTTTGGTTTCAACATGTGACGCAGTTCAACTTCTTTCGATAGTATGTCATCACCTGTAAAGTGTTGACGTTTGTGGTCATAGAACCGGAACGTCATAATCTCCTGAATTCGTGCACACTCACTCACAGTCTTCTCTGCGAAGATGAACGCACCGCCCCAATCCAAACCTGCGTATATCTGTTTAAGAACGTCTCGACGACAATGCGGTGGCATGAACTGTAACGTGAACAACGACGTAATCAGTGTGCAGTTGTCAAAGGTATAGTCACGCACGTCCATATTCATGAATCGTGCGATACCCAACTCCTCATCAACAATCTGTTCGGTTCGATGGTCCATGGCGTCCTTGAAACCAGATGCGTACTCGACACCCGTGTACATTGCGTTGGGTGCAAAGCTGCGATTCTGTTTCATCATCTCATAAATGGTCTTACCTGTAGAGCACCCGATATCCACAACCTGTTTGTCGTCTTCAACAAAGTATTGTGACATAGAGACTACATCCGCATGGAGATTATCATACCCGCGAATTGATTGGTCAATATGATTATCAAAACCTTCGTCACGGTGTGCGAAGGAAAAGTCTGGTTCTCTACTCACATAAGCCTCACGGTCTTTCATTGTATACCCTCAATACGTTATCATAAACAGACTCCGCGATTGACTTCATCATCAATGGCGGTACCATCCGTCCGATTCGTTCTGCCTTCTGATTCCACTTACCCGTAAGTTTGAAATCATCTGGTAGGGACATTATACGCTTTAATTCGCCGAGTGTCAACTTCCTTGGTTCAGCCCAATGGAATGCACCCGCAGTCGTATCACCATTACCCATCGCAGTCAGTGTTGGTGCGGGTACTTCAAGTGATACACGTTTGAGATTGAAGTGGTGACCCTTCGGGTGATAGTCCATACCCGTCAATACCTTACTAGGGTAAGCCTCCATCTTAGACCCCGTGTCGCGCCAGTACGCGGTGCGTTCGAACTTCTCGCGTAGATAGTCTACCTCTTCTTGGTCGTACTCTAAATCGACTAGAGCGTCCTTGAGCGGGATGACATTACGCGACGGAGTTGGGAATAAGTGGTTCATCGTTAGGAAATTAAGACCCACTTCTTCTGCAACATCATTGCGCACTGCGATGAAGATAACGCGACTTCGCGTCTGTGACACACCATAGTAACGTGCGTCCATAACCTCAGACACAACCTCATACCCGATATTCTCGAACTCATTCAGGATGCGGTTGTAATATTCTTTTGCCTCACCGATAGTGAGACCCTTTACATTCTCTGCGATGATGACCTTAGGCTGAATCTCGTTCGCGACTCGCAAGAACTCAAAGAACAGGTCTTCGATGTTCTCGACGACCATACCGTCAGAGTAAGTCTTGGTCTGTCCCCACCCGTCAGAGTGGTTACCACCCTTGGAGTGAGACAATTTACCAGCAACAGAGAATGCAGAACAAGGGGGTGACCCGTCTAGGATATCCAATTCACCCTTCTGCAGACCTGTAAGGTCGAGAAAGGATTGTCCCGTAAGTTGTTTGATATCATCCGGAACGATGGGAGTGGTAGGGTAGTTGTCACGATAGGTGTTTCGCGCCTCTTCAACAAACTCATTGATAGCGAGAATGTCACCACCCGCAAGACGGTAACCCGTAGACGAGCCACCACCTCCCGCAAAGGTAGAGATGACGCTGAACTTTTTCTGTGCAGCGGCATCATAAACATCTTGTAGTGTATATGGTCTGTACATTCGATACCTTTAATAGTTACAGTGCATATTATATAGCACTGGGCTAAGGTTGTCAAATGTTTTTTAGTCGATTACGTGAAAAAAGTGATGACGAGTCCACGGCTCTTCAATATGGCGGTCATTATACCCGTGATGGTCCTGAGTAACACATAGACGTTTTGAAATCACCTGAGTCGTCGGTGTTGGGATACCTCTCTTCAACTGGTCCATTCCGTTAAACGGAGTCCCGATGTGACGACAGACCGTTAAAGTGTCACAGTTGTGCCACGGGAAAATCGCAGTGTTGTTCAAACCAAAGTAATCATTCTCTTCAAGGTAGTCCGTGGTGAATGTGCGAAACAGACGTTGCAGTGTACAGTATGGACCACAGTTGATAGGGAAGCGTTTGTTGGTTAGTATATGATACATCCAGTGTGCCGCGCGTTGGTCCATAGAGTACATGCCCATGAATAGACCAATATTGGAGTATAACATATTTGGTGCCATAGAGACAAGTGCCTTAAAGACACCGTAACGTTCTGGTAGTAAGAACGTGTCATGTTCAATAATCCAGAACATCTCATCCTGTTCACCCTGTTGACGCATCAACTCCCAATGAGAACACATCCCAGCTTTCTCTGTTGGTGAATGGTCGTCCTTGTTCTTACCAGACGAAGTGTCTAATGACATGAGACTAGGTGCCCAGTTATACTTCGCACAATGTTCGGCAAAGTCTGGACTGTCCGGAGTTATGGCGTCGAAGGTCTCAATCGATTCGATGTAACCATCACGTATTGCAGGAGCAAAAGACTCACGAGAGATTGCGGCATATTCTTCCGACCTCGCGTCACCCTTCATTACAATTTGTTTTACCTTCATACCATTATTCTATCTTGTGATTGATGCCCGTTGTGCGTTGGTGGAATATGGTCCCTGTGTATATATTCCCACGCGATACTTGGACGATACGATATACTTGTATTGCGATAACACCCATGAACTAGATTTGGATGAAAGAATATCACAAAAGGTTCGTTGATGTCAATATCTATTATGTCTGGCGATTCGCCTACATACATCCAATTAAACACCCCGTGCGACGACTTTGTATGAGACCTCACCTCATGGTGCGAGCCAGGGATAAGTCGAAGACACCCCCTCTCCTTGGTTGCTCCGTGTACAAAGAAATCACAACTGACTATACAGTTGGGGTCTCCATTAATGTAATGGTTGTCTTGGTGAAAGTCTACAGAGAATCCATCTTTAGGTGGCATAGGAAAGAACTTAGATATGTAGGTATCTATCCTATCATGTTTTAATAACGTCTTTGCGATAGGCACTAGGTTTCTATGACGACCAAGTCTACGGAATACTCCAGAACGCATCATGGCACCATCTAACTTGCACGGATTATTGGGTGCAGTCATGACCCAACTATCTCCGTTCTGTGTTCGTCCCATACCCACTTCGGTCAGTCGTAGACACTCCATGTGAATTTCTTGGTGTTCTTCGACACCCATAAAATCTTTCACTATAACATAACCAAGTTCATCAAATTTATTGATATCGTAATTCATTGATAAACTCTTTAAGTGCACCGTGTTCTAAACGGCAGTGTATAAACTTAGTATCTGGTGTTCTATAGTCATGTCTCTTTACTCGCCACGACCCATACTCCTCCCAGTATTCATCGAATACATGTGAGTTCCATTCTTGACTCAATAGTTGTATGTTCGCATCGTTCCCATAAAAAAGTTGTTGTAGGAACGGTTGGTCAGTCAAGAAGTATTCATTGACCTTTATGGCTCGCATGTGGTTAATATACTCAGGAAGGTTATACCAATCACGCGCCTTGCGTCTTAGTTCTTTTGAATACAAACAAACGCCTGCGTTAAGGTTCTCGCGAATATATTGGTGGAAGGTTCTCCAGTGTTCGAATCGCTCACGAGTGATGGGACGCATCGCATCTAAGAACAGCTCGGGAACCATCCCAACCTCTCCTGCGAAGGTATCGAATATGTTGTCATCGGTGATAGGGAAAATATCAACATCCGCGAACATAATCGTATCGTAATCGTCGAACTCGTACTCAAGTAACGGTTTGAGTGCACCAAAGAAATGGTCATGACCTTTGGTAGTATAATTCCTCGTTTCGAGATAATTTGTGTTTTGTTCGAATCTGTATTCTACACCAATGCGTCGGGCATACGCGGCCATTGCATCAATCCCTGCAGAAACTTCAGGAGTAATATCTCCGTCCCAATACTGATAGATTAGATTCATTTCAACACCAATGAAAAAGGGGACTTACGTCCCCTCTTTATTTAGACTAGCTGGGCTAGACAGTACGCAACGGTGGTCATACTGACAAACGCTGCGACGAAGAATCCCATATCTTCAAGTTTACTCTTGGGATACCTTCTCCTCTCCATTATTGCTCTCCTCGTATAATCGATTGATCGTTATTTTACGAGGCTTCTGACTTTCAGGGATTATTACTTCCAGTGAAATGGCAAGTAATCCGTTCCTGAAATCAGCTCCCATTACTTCAACATACTCCGACAGACGGAACTGACGTTCAAATCTCTTCGTCGAAATGCCTTTATGGATATACTCTCTCGTGTCGTTGACAGACCCTCGAATGGTAAGTGTACGGTTCTTTACTTCGATCTCGAGCTCGTCTTCAGAGAAACCTGCGACTGCTAACTCGATTAGGTATTGATCCTCTCCCGTCTTTAGAATATTATGCGGGGGGAACGTATCACCCGAGTGTCGTGCGACCCTATCCAATTCGTCGATCATACTATCGAATCCGACGAATGCTGAACGTGGGAACAGTTGTTTTGCTGTTAATGTCATGTTTTGACTCCTTAAATTTAAGCAAGTTATGATTCGACACCCAACTATTTGGCATGTCGATACTATATATACCGAACGTGTAGTTCAGTAACACTTTGTGCGAAATTGTTACATACCCTCTATGGGTTATGCAAAATCATCGCCATCAAAGTCTGGATAGTCGTCGTCATGAACGCCGACTAATGGTACTGAATCATCAATAACGACTATACTGTCGTTCTCAATCATCTCGATGATTTCTTCTGTCACCTTTCTATCCATCTCTAAAAAAGCCATGCGGTCATATATCATGGCGAGATGGTTTTTATACATGCTAAGTTCGCGTTCTTTATCTTTCTTATTCTTCAAGACTTTAGATAATGAAACTACCTTGTTCTCTTTATCAGTCATGATTCGTCCTTAGTAGTACTGCGATGGGTCAGGGCCGCCCTCCACACCGAAAGAGAATGAGACCCTTGAAATTTTTGGAAATACTTGGTGGTGTGTCCCACGCGGCAAGTACACGTACATCCCAGGCTCGAAGTCGAACGGTTCCTCGTTATTGATGCCCTCTACCTTGAGACCGACAGTTGAAATAACTTGAACCAAGAATACGTCCATCGAATCCTTGTGCCACGGGTAAGATCCGCTCGCACGACCGAACCCACTAAACGCAATGTTAGTGATCTTGTTGGCGTGAAGAGCGAATACGTCTTGCATCTCCTCGTAGATGTTCTTTGCAAACTCCGGTGCACTACCGCGAGAGTGGAAAGAGTTGAGGCCGATGCGCATTTTGTCTGAGTTGCGGTCATACAACTCATCTGGATGAGAGTCCATCATTTCCATGAACTCGTTCCATCCATAGGTCTCTTGCATGTTGAAAGGTAGACGACCTACGAATGGAACCTTGTCTTTGATGTAGTCATCACGGTCTTCAAAGATACCATAATAATCTGTCATAAATTAACTGTTACCGATGTTGTACTTAGGTTGCAATGTCCAGTTTGGTTTGTCACGATATGCGATAATTTTGATTTGACGCATAGGTGCGCAGTTTTTTGCAACCTCTTTGTTAAGAATAGTAACCAACCCCCAATCCTGAAGTAGGGTTGCGATTGTATTACGACGCTCGACATCGCTCACTTCTAAGTTAGACTTCTTCCCATCAAGTAGGAATAGTTCTTTAAAGTGGACGATAAAATACCTACCCTGCTTGTGCAAGATATGGCATGATTGGAATAGGGTGTTATCGCGTCGGGAGGCCACACCTATTCGAGTAAGAGTTTCTCTTACCTTTAAAAAATCGTCCGGTTCCGCTAATGATATCTCTAACATCATTTCCGGATTCCATTGGACTAGATTATTCTCTTCCACCCTTTGATACCTTCTTTTTTATAGTTGTTATTTCGTCTTGGGTCAAGATTGCAAGGGCATGACGCGCCTTGTCGTTACTATAGCCATAATATTCTTTAATTGCACCAAGAGACTCAGAATCAGTAGACTTATCCCATTTCGAAAATCGTTTTCTCTTTCTAACAATATTTATAAGAAAATCGTTCTGAAGTTTCTCATCCAGATGATGTAACCTGTTCATTTCATTTGCAATGGCCACAGTGTCCGGAAAATAAGATAAGGAACGATTCACGATGTAACTATTATAGTACTTAGTGTTCGTCTCATCTTGGTCTATTAAATTTACTTTAGTATCGTTGATACTTTTAAGAAAGTCAAAGGGACTTACTTTAGATTCGGTCTTCAATTTTACACCACCCATTTTCATAGTCACGTCGGTACAGTTTCTTGATGCGGCGTCTCTGCATGATAGTCACCGAATCACCGTACATTTTCAATGTGGTCTTGTTGTCCCATATATCTAACTGGTCTGGAGACAAGTTAAGTTCTGCAGCTTCGTTTAAGAATACCATAAGTTGGGACAGTTCGTCAATATGAACGACCATATCATAATCACTTGGGTTACCCAGATACCACGACTGAGTATAAAAGTGATTGTTTTTTATGGTGCCGTCTTCTATCTTGTCCAGAACTACGTCTAGCTCCGCGTCTAATGAAGGTAGTTCGTCTACACGACCTTCTCTGATGTATTTTGCGTGGTTCGCAACAATATACTCACACGCGGATTTAAAACGGTCTACGGGGTCACGTCTTACTGCAATCCTGTAGCTACCTTTACGGAAGGGAATATCAAACTGGTCACCTTCCTTTCTTACTTTACTTAATCGGTCAATACGACCGATATATTCATCCACTCCGCGATTTATCCTGTGGAGTTCTTTAAGAGTTGACATTCCGTTCTTTGGGCACATCCTAACGTCGATGTTGTTAGGGAAGTATAATACATTGTCGGCCGGAGTCATCTCATAGGTTTTTGTGCTCATTCTTTGATCTCAACGTTTGCCATCACTTCAGTGAGACAGGCAACCAAGTTTAGTTCGTGATCTTGCACGAACGCATTTTTATACTGGTAGTCACCTAGTATTAATACTAACTGCGGGATGCTAGACGGTGAGACAAACTCGTACATTCTGTCATAGATACCACGAAAGATCGCAACAGGTTCTATATCTATATTATTTACAACCCAAGTGCGCATTCGTTTGAAGTTCTTCTCGCGAATTGCGTTAAATAATACCGTATACGGGTCGGATACGTCACTATTTAATCCTACTGGATTATTCAGAGTACCTGAGATAGAACCCTTCTGACACTCATTCAGTACACGTCGCCAGTCTGGTGCATGACGCATAATGATCTGAGCCACAGTATCGTTCTCGTACGCGACACCCTCAGTGTCTAGTATTATACGCAAACGACCCATGAATTGACCACACAGTGCGGCCATAGTTTTCTTGTCAAAGTTGAATTGGTACTTCGAACATCGAGAGTGCAACGGGTCAATGATGCGGTTCTCGAAGTTACATGTCATAATAAACCGACAGTTTTTAGAGAACTCTTCAATGAATCCTCGCAACGCCGGTTGTGTAGATTGTGGGTTGAGGTAATCGGCCTCGTCTAATATAACCACCTTATACCCACCGGACAGTGAGACAGACGACGCAAACTGTTTTATCTTACCTCTTAGGGTATCAATGTTACCCTCTTCAGAACCGTTGATAACGATGTAGTCAAGTTCCAACTCTTCACAAATCGCACGGGCCACAGTGGTCTTACCTGTACCTGCAGTACCCGTAAACATCATGTTGGGAATTTCACCACCGTTTACAATGGTCTGAAATGTATTCTTTAGTTCGTCCGGTAGGATAGTCTCCGCGACGGTCTTAGGACGATACTTCTCAACCCACAAAAACTCTTTACTCATACAACCTCCAATAATATAATGTACGTATTATACACGAGGTACATATGATTTGTAAAGAGTATTTATGGCGAAATGACCCCCCGTGCGGGGGGCAACACTGGCAGTGATTAATTTTCGTCCGCGTAGGCGTGATTGACCTTTGCGTGGTGTTCTTCGTCACGTCGAACGTATCTAATCATGTCGGACAGTTTAGCGTCCTCAAGTAAACCATAATATTCTATTGCAATCTCGGGTGCGGGAACGTCTTCGATACGACCCTCCTCAATCTCCACCAAGTACGCGTCATAACTTCGTACTGCTTCCTCTTCAAAGTAACCCACCATACGGTGTGCAGTCTTCGGAAAGAGAACGTAGAGAACGAGATAGTAGTGCCAGAAAACCGCCTGCGCAACAATGATGATGAATCTCTCAAGGACCGATGGGTGTACCACCTCCATAAAGAACATCAAGTGTTTACGCTCGTTCTCCGCCTCCGCAAGTAACTCGTGTATCTTATGTCCGTTACCACGTTGTAACCGACGCAAGCTCTTTAGGTGGGTCAACATCCCACCAATCATGCCTGGGACCCCTGCAACTGTTTCTAAAACAAGTGCACGGTGACCGTAGCGTTTACGAAAAAAAGTATCTGCGAAAAATCGAAAGAACGCGGTCATCGACTTTGCGAACCAATCTGATAGTTTATTAGTCATGCGTGAATGGAGCTCGAGGTCGGGGTCGAACCGACGACCTTCGCATTACTAATGCGATGCTCTGCCAGCTGAGCTACTCGAGCGTAATTTCCTTTTTTCTACAATAGACCTTACTATGTATATGCGAGTGAAGGCGACTATAGAAAAACCAAGAGTGACAATATTTGATATCCAGAATGGGTCGGTGATATTCCACATGTCGATAATCACATATAGGAAAACTATGTTCAGGGGATAGTTAATCACTGTCCCCATCAACACATGTATTGAGGTTTCTTTCGCAATACCCTTATCTAGTTTCACAACTGGGCTAACACATACTCAGGGTTAGACCGTTCATAAGGATCGGTTGGACAATCATCCATGTAACCGTCTTCAGGATAGAAATGAGTTACTACCATATCGTCAACCACCATCGCGTACCGCCACGACCGCTCACCGAAACCAAGGTTGCGTTTATCAACCAACATACCTAGTTCCCGTGCGAAGTCACCGTTACCGTCGGGCAACATTTCAACATTCTCGATGCCAAGTTGTTTTCCCCATTGATACATCGAGAACGCATCGTTGACTGAAGTGCAGTACACCTCATCGATACCCTTCGCGATAAAATCACCGTAGAGACGTTCGTAATTGGGTAATTGCTCGTTGGTGCACGTTGGGGTGAAGGCCCCAGGCAGACCAAAGATAACTACTCGTTTACCACCAAACATATCGGATGCGTTCTTACGCACCCAAACGAATGGATTTTCAGATTCAATAGAGTCATCTCTCTCACGCATGTGAAAGAGGACATCTCGTAAGATGTTGCCTTGCATAATATACCTAAATTTAAAAAGGGACGGCGTCAGGCGATATAGACATAATAATGTATATTCAATCGAAGGTAAAGAAACCTGTGCCGTCCAAACTGGATTAGTCTTCTGCTTCTTCCTGCGCGGCTAGTGCAGCCTTCGCGAGGTTTTCATAAAGTGCGACGACTTGGACTGCCTGATCACGTAACTGACCAATCGTAGTCAGTTCTTCACCTTTGAATGCGCCTCGCGCAACAATGGTGTCAATGACCGCAACGCAAGAACGCGCAACACGGTTAGAGAGATCATTTAGTTGTGATTGTTCAGGTGACATGTTATACTCCGTATGTTGAAGATTTTTCTAATGCGATAAAGTATTCGGTTTCTGATTCGGTAGACCGTAGGTTTGAGATGAGCTTGTTACTCACTGAGACCTCATAGTCCTCACCAATCAATTTTAAGTTACCCACACTCATAACATAGTTGAAGTCGGCACCTTCGGGGTACTCACCGTCAACAGTGATAGAGAATGAGTTAGAAGTAGAATCCGAACCATCAACTACTGCAATTTCGATTGCACCACTACTAGGTCGGATGTTAATCTCATCGTGACCAAGTGCAGCCGATGCGCGTTTTATCTTACTTAGTGTTTCGTTAGTGAGTAGAAACTGGACATCCGCAACAGGCATAACGATATCTTTCTTAGGTGCGGTCAACATCTCTGGGTCAGAGTAGAAGTACCGGACAGAAGAAAGACCACTACCATCACGGACAGAACAATTGTTCTCACCAAACTCGATAGTTGGGTTATCAACCAGATTAATTACTGAGAGAAACTCAGACAAATCGTAAATACCGAAAGTGGTAGGAAACGATTCTTCGATGACTGCCTTTGCAACAAGGTTCTTTGCAATAGACATGGTCTTCAGGGTGTTGCCCTCTGAGACAACAATGTTTGGGTTGATACTCGCAAAGTTACGCAAGATATCAACTGTGCGACTAGATAGTTCCATTAGTGATTCCTCGATTAAACATGGTAGCCATTATATAATAAGACATGGTGGTTGTCAAGTTATTTCTTTCATGCGACTGAAGTTCTTTTCCTTGTAGAACGACAACTTGCGTTCAAACTGTGCGTCCTCCAGTTCAGTCTTGTGAGAGATAACGAAGACGTTCGTGTCTTCCTTCAATGTTTCAATAATCTTCATGAGATTATCAACACCTTCACCGTCCAACGAAGAGTCGAACGTTTCATCCAGTATCAACAGGTTAGTAGATACAGAATTCTTCATCTTGGCAATCTGTCGCCAAGTAAATAATAGAGATAGGTCGATACGTTGTTTCTCACCCTCAGAGAATGAATCATAAGAGAACTTGTCACGGAACCGTGAACGGATAGTCTCGTTAAAACTCTCATCGAGTTCAAAGTGAACAAAGAAATCTAGTATCTGCAAATACTGGTTGGTCAACTGATTAATCACAGGAACGTACTGTTTAATAATCTTCGTCTTGATACCAGTGTCTCTCAACAACTCTCCTGCGATACGATTGTATGCAGACCGTTCGTTAAGGGTAAACTTCTCATCGGTTAGGTCTAATAGTTCTTCGTCCAGAACGTTCAGGTCCTTATTTGCCTGACCCATGTCACCTGAGCTATCAGCCATTTCAGTGAGGTCACCATTAATTTTGTCAATGGTTCTCTGCAGACGCGAAATAGTCTGGTTGTTATTGTTCAGAGTATTTTGGTCGGTCATGCACTGAGACATACGGAGTTCAAGGTCCTCAATCTCGGAAGTATATGCAGACAATTCTTCGTCCGCCTTGTTCATTGCGTGTTTTAGTTCACGCGCACGTTTAGTTGCAGCGTCCTTCTTATCTTCACGAAGGTCTTCTGCAATCTCTTGGTCACATGTGGGACAGTGTTCGTTCTCTTCGAAGAACTTGGCTTCCTTGACGACCTGCTTGACTTGAGATTGAAACGTCGCATAGTATTTGTCAAGTTGTTGTTTCAGTCCACGAACCTTGGAGAGATTCTCTGTCAGTTCAGGTAACAACACATTGACCGTGGATGACAGACCTGCATTGGTTTCCTGAATCTCTGCAATCTCTTTCTGCAACTCCGCAATCTCACTCTCTTTCTCTTTGCGATGCGCAGTATTGATGGCGGTTAAATCACGGATATATTTCTTCTGTGCGTTTATCTTAGTTTTAACCACCTCAATGGAATGGTTGTTGTTCTCAAGCTCCGTTTTGAGTTGAGAGGTTTTTTCCTTGAGGATAGTGTTCATCTTCGAGAAGATGTTGATATCCAACAAGTCTTCGATTACATCCCGTCGAGAGGTTGAGTTGAGTTGCATAAACGGGATGAACGAAGAGGAGCCGAGAACAACAATTTGGTGGAAGCTCTTGTGGGACATCTGTAAGACGTTTTTCTCAAGAACTTCTTGGTACTCTTTCGCGTGTGAGTTCTGATTAATCATAGTACCGTCTTTCCAGATTTCAAACTTGTTCGGTTTGATACCACGGACAACACGATACTGCATACCGTTGACGGTGAACTCTACTTCACAACGGCAGTCTTTGTTGTTGATAGTGTTTATCAACTGTGCTTTGGTAATCTTACGGTGTGGCTTCCCAAACAGTGCAAATGACAGTGCGTCCAACATCGTGGACTTACCTGCACCATTGTCACCAACAATAAGATTAGTTGGCTCTGTTAAGAAATCAATTTCGTTAAAGTAGTTCCCCGTCGAAAGAAAATTCTTCCAACGGAGTTTCTGAAATTTAATCATGCAATCTCTACGCTTTGCGCCTCAACCATCAACTCAGATACTAGACCCTTAATACGGTCTTTGTCTAGGTCAGTATCAACCTCATCGATATAATTATACACTAATGTCTGCGTGTCGTCAACACTAATGTTTACATCATCGACGTTCTCTCCACGGAACTCGCGGAAGTCCTCCGCAATCTTGAGTTCGTGTATTCTCTGGTTGTTGATGCGTTCAATATACCGTTCGAATTTTTTTACATCTGAACGATTAGTCACTATAACTTTGACAAACTTATCATCAAGGTAAGACAAGTTTTCGAAATGACTCACCTCATTCTCATTATAGTAAATCTTGTGGTAGATTGTCAATGGGTTTTGCACAGGCTCCAGCGTGTAGGTCTCTGTGTCAAAGATATGGAAATACTTAGGGTCATGCGCATCGTTCCAGAAGAACTCCATCTGAGCACCCAAGTAATGAATGTTTTTACTGTGCGACTTCGTATGAAAGTGTCCGGACAACACAAGGTCAAAGTGTTCTAGTGGTTTTGGGTCCATGCCCTCTTTACAAATAAGACCTTTGTCCATTTCAAATCCAGCCAACTCGAAGTGACCCGCACATACAGGTGACTTCGTCTTAGATAGAAAATTAAGAATGTCTTTTTCGTTCTCAGGGTTTATCCAAGGTACTAACGCGACAGTGGTATCACCATACTTCATGTCCGTTGGTTCTTCGATGATGTTCACTTCGTTCATGTAGTGACCCATCAACTCCTTCAACGAGTTAAGGTTGTTCGTGTTTTTAAAATAGGTATCATGATTGCCTGGTATAATATCCATAGTGATACCATACTCGCGCAACTTGTCTAGGAAAATACGACGGTTGTGATTCAGGGCCTTGAGGTTGATTGTCTTACGGTTATCGTAGTAATCACCAAGGTGAAGAATCTGCGTAATGTTGTTTTCTAGTAGATACGGGAAAAAAATTTCTGTATAAAACCTCTCCTGATACTGCATAAAAATATCAGAAGAGTTACGGATACCGCAATGGGTATCGTTCAGTATAGCAACTCTCATAAAACTCTCAGGTAAAACTGTACAAAATACTAGGCAATTATACTATAGTCTAGGGCGTTTGTAAAGTATTTTATTCAAGGAACTCAGATAGGTCTGAATCGACATGCACTGCACGTCTCTTGCGCTTCTTCTCTTCTTTAACGTATTCCTTGAACTCTTCGTCCGCAGCTTTGACTGTGTCAATACGAAACCTCAACGTATCAACCAGTGAGCCCGCAACAGGTGCAGTGTCGTCATTGTCAAACAAGAACTCAGACACATCCGCCTCTGAGATAAACTTCAGTTTGATGTCCTGCTGCTTCTTTTCTTTCTGGATACGACGCAGGAATGCGTACCAAGAAATCTGTGTGAAATATGCGAATGCATTTGGTTTACCCGAACGTGTCGCAGCCTCGATATCATAATTCTCAATCGCCTTTAGACAATTCTCCACTGCGTCCATAACCATCTCTTCACGATATGTGTAACGGACGAAGTTCGCCTTGTGCGAGAGACCTTCTGCAATGCGCAGGAAACATTGCGCGATATAATCCGGCACTATCGGTACGGGGGTATCTTCTTCTTTTGCTTCCCGCACCCGTGTGCAATACGTAACGACTGATTCGGAAAATTCACGGTTATTTACGTAATGTGGTTTCTCTTTAGGTTTCATATACAACTCCCATTTAATACAGGCTATTATACCCTATTTTATGCGAGGTGTCAATCCAACACCCGTTCTATAGGCAACCCGTTGTCGCAACTCACTCGACGAAAATCTATGCGACCTATCATTAAAGTAATACTCAATACCGCGTTTGCGTCCAATGTCTTTCCCCGTGAAGTCTTTGTCACGGTACTCGTCACCAAGGATCTGTACATCGAGCTTATATAGTGACAAGATATCTTCGAGATCTTTCTCAGACTCATAAGGAATAATTTCATCGACATAACGAATCGCACTCAGTTGAGTGTATCTCTCAACCAAGGACTGTATTGGTTTGTTTTTCGTATCCGGTCTATCTATCGTAGGGTCAGTCTGCAAACCCACAATTAAGTAGTCGCACTGGTCCTTTGCGTTGCGTAACATCTGCACGTGTCCGGAATGTAAAAGGTCAAAAGTAGAGCAGGTAAAACCTATTTTCATAATATTTTAAAAAAGTGTTGACAGGTCGCTTAAATTAGTGTATAATCTCCTTTAACCAAAGGGGAGAATAATAGCTAGTGTGGAGTGAACCCATCGGTATCAGAATCCATCAACCGATAATCATTAACCTCACGTAAAAACTCTTCGAAAGTCTGATTGTCCTCATCTTCGGTTAAGAGCATAGTTCCATATTCGCGGTCCTTCTCAATTTGGTCAGCCAACTGTTCTAATGCAATTTCATACTGTTCTATCATATCGCTAGATGGTAGAGCGATAGACATAATCTTATCGGTCATCAACATGATTACATTCATTGGTGTATCTTGGTACGTCATAAAATTGCGAAAAGTAAAAAACTTAGAACCATCTTTAGCGGTATTCGACGCTAACATAAGAGCGTTGTTTATGCAAATAGACTCTTGGGCCTCATCGAGAACCTCACAGAGTATTTCTTCACCATTAGTTAGTTTGAGTTGCTTTATCGAATACTTCGATTTCATTGGTACTGCCTTTCATTGGTTTTAGGTCAATGGGATAGATTTTGTATCTGAACCCTTCTTTAGTATATATCTTGATTCTTTCGGCACTATGTTTCAGAGTAAAGTTCTTGTGAGATTTGATATGAAGATCGTCAGCAATATCAAAGAGCTTAGTAGTGCGACCGTCATCAGACTGACGAAGGCCACGACCAATCGATTGGAGAACTTTAACTTGAGATTTCGACGGAGTCGCAAATACAATATTATGCAGGTTGCGGATGTTGATGCCAGTGCTAAAAGTACCAAGAGAAGCGACGATAATAGCGTCATTTTGTTTCTCTACGATTCCTCTTATTTGTTCTCTGTCAGATGCAGCCACTTCACCGGATACGTAGAAGACCTTACGGTCTGGTCCAGCGAGGTCACGAATCATATCGTACAATACCTTACCGTGTTTCTCCACGAACTGAAACATCACGAGTGTATTACCCGTCTGGTCAATCGCGAGTTTACTAATGAACCGATTACGGGGTTCGTACTGCACAATGTAATCGAGTTCGTCTTGATACTTTTTGTCCTTCATGAAATGACACACATCATTGTGGTATCGCATGAGTAGAACAGAGATGTCAAGGTCTGCCAGAGTTTTGTCTTTTTGGAGTTCGACTGTGCGTGTGACTGTAAAGGTAGGACCGAACAATCCTTCCAATACCAGTTTATTGGTTTCGGTACCGTCGAGAGTACCAGTCAAACCAAATCTGTAACGTGCATTAATACACTTGTCCATCATGGTTGCAAGTGACTTGGCCTTGAACAGATGTACCTCATCACCGAATACGGTTTCGAACTGTTCAAACCACTCGCGTCCAAATTTATAGATAGACTGCCAAGTAGAAATTATGATACGTTTATCGGTCACCTTTTCTTTACCAGAATATATCCTGTGACAATGTTCATTCACGTCATACCCATAGTCTTCGAAGTCTTTATACATCTGTTCTACGAGTGATGTAGTGGGAACGACTACGAGGATTTTTCCTTCGGTAACGTCATGACAATAACGCATTAGGTTATAAATGATAAATGACTTACCACTACCTGTTGGGGACAGTAGTATTGACCTCAATCGTTCTATTCCGTGCGTGATGGCCTTGTACTGGTAGTCTCTTGGTTCAAACGGGGAACCAAGGTTTGCGAGGTATTTTACTAGAGTTGGGTGGTCAATATCGTCTTTGTATGATGGGATACCGAACCGTTCGTGTTCTAAAATTTCTAGTTGGTAGAATCGGTCTGCGCAGAATCGACGCAAATGTGTGTAGAGACCCACGTTCATCTGTTTAGTTACAGTGTTGTACAGTTTTACGCGGCCATCCCAAACCTTACGTTTATACGCAGGCATGAACTTATAGCCAGGGACGAA
>Ga0213860_10000087_pt1 | contig 35853 bp, 42 predicted proteins | sample PICome_3_FD_160118 | JGI IMG/M metagenome (GOLD analysis project Ga0213860, IMG submission 160118) | Coastal seawater microbial communities near Pivers Island, North Carolina, United States - PICO550 | ecosystem: Environmental > Aquatic > Marine > Coastal | place: USA: North Carolina...
TTCAATGTCCACATATCAGGCCGCAAAGGTCCAGCCGGTATCAAAGACGCACTTAAACGTCTCTCGCCAGAAGCAAGAAACTGTATTACTATCGAAAACGACGAAAACAAATGGGGACTCGAACACAGTCTTGAGCTTGCAGACGATCTCGCTTTGGTGCTAGATATACACCATCATTGGTGTAGAGAAGGAGAATATATTGAACCTGAAGACGATCGTTTTCAACGTATTATTGATAGCTGGCGTGGTGTTCGTCCTGTCATCCACTATTCTGTATCTAAAGAAGAACTATTGGCTGAGCATGACCCAAGCACACGACCAGCCATGGACGAACTCATCACAATGGGCTTTACCAAAGCAAAGCTAAGAGCGCACTCAGACTATATGTGGAACGATGCTGTCAACGACTGGGCATTAGAGTTTTTGCCATATGCTGATATCATGGTAGAATCCAAATGTAAGAACCTTGCTAGTATTGAGTTACATAAATATAACACAAGGAGCCAAAATGAGTTACTTACAAAAAATGTACGCCCGGTCCCAGAAGAATACTGCGCCCACATCTAAAAAAAATCCTAATAGGGTTTTAGGAGGACTAAGGGGACAGGGTGTAGATACTATGACTGTATTAGGCGAGGACGGCAGCGAACATACTATTCCTTCTCAAAAATATGTAGAAGGACTTGAACAAAAATTACGTTCAACAGAAGTCAGACTTAATAAAGTTGAACAACAGTTAAGGAGATTGAACCGTGATTAAAAAATGGATTGACACACGTATTAAAGAACGTACTACTTGGGATGGTGCGGTATTGATAATTGCAGGTTTAGCTATGCTACTAGCACCAACAAACTTGATTGGACTTGGTTGTATTGCTTATGGTGCTTGGACTATATGGAAAACTGAGTAATGGTATTATCCGTAACTGAAAAAGCTAAGAACTATTTACAAAATATGGCAATATCTAAAGGAAGCCACTATATTTCATTACAAGTTAAGGGGGGCGGCTGTTCAGGATTTCAATATGATTGGAGTTTTACAGACGACACTGAGGGTGGCAAACTTATAGAGGATATTTTGGTTGTAGATACACTTTCTGAAATGTTCTTATTTGGATGTGTTGTAGATTATGTAGAAGAGCTTGGCGGATCTTATCTAAAGGTAGTTAATCCAAATGCTACTGCAAGTTGCGGATGCGGAGAAAGTTTCGCAGTATAATTTAGGATACTGGCAAAAACTTATTGCCTAAATTTTACTAATATCTATATCACTAGAAACAGATATATTCCATATCTGCTTTTTTTGCACACCTTTTTTCTGAGCAAATTTCTTACTATCGCACTCAGAGCATACATGAAAATAATTATTAGAAATACGCTTTGGATCCATTGATCCTCTACTACGTTCAAATGTCTTACTACACGCATCGCAACGTAATATTATCATTTTAACGTCTCTATAATACTTGTGTACAACACCTTTTTTGCTAGGTCTTTCATAAATTTTCTTTAATATGTATTCTTTGATAAACATAATAGTATTTACATTAAGATTATAAAATGATACGATAAATATGTATAACAAGCCTCAGGAGTAAGAGAATGACTAGACAAGTTGTGAACATTGGTGTAGAAGGTAATGACGGAACAGGCGATAGTATCCGTGAAGCATTTAAAAAATCCAATGAAAACTTTCAAGAATTATATGCTGTTTTTGGACAAGGTGGACAGATTGGCTTTTCAAGTTTAAGCGATACACCCAATACCTTAACAGATAGTAATGGTAATGGAAATTTAGTACCTATTACAGCAGCAGATGGTAGTGCAGTTGAATTAAGGAAACTAGTCGGACAAGGTGTAACAATTGATTACACATCTAATCCTGATGAAATTAAAATAGTAAACTTAGGGGCAGCCGTTGAAAATGATCTTACTCCTTCATTAGGCGGCGACTTAGATGGCTTAAATTTATTTGCTATTGGTAGAATAGTAGTATCAGACGCAGCAGCTACTAGGTTTAATAACTCCCATAATTTAGTCGGAACAGCCAATGCTATTACAATAGATGATTTGGTTACAGACAAAAAATACAATGATAAAAATTATGCACCTAATGGTGTAAAGACAGGAAAGCCTATACCTGCAAGAGATGAGCCGGCTGATGCAACAGAGTATACTTTAACAATTACAGCAGTTAATGGTGTAGATTGTACTATTGCTAATCATGGACTAACCAAAGGTAATGATGGTGATCCGTATGTTTTTGCTGGAACAAGTGCTAATGATTTAGTAGACGGCACAACATACTATATCAAGAAAAAAGATAACAATGTTATTACATTACATCCTACCGAAGCGTCTGCGCTTGCAGGAAATGCAGCATTGCAAGGTGCTACAGGGACTATAACCAATGGTAATTATAACACTGACCTTAGTGGATTTTATTTAGAGACTGAAGCATTACCTAGAAAACACGCTGTAAAACGCAGCGGTGATACAATGACTGGTGATTTGTTTTTAAATGATCACCCTGGTACATTCAAGGGAATTGACACAGGCAACAAAGAAGATTTCCAAGCTGCAACAAAGTATTATGTTGATAATACAAGTTTTGCTAGTGTAACAAATATATATGTTAGCACCCAAGGTGACGATGTACAGGCTAATAGAGCTTTTGACAAAAAAGGACGTTCACCAGCAGCAGCTTTTAGATCTATTAACAAAGCAGCAGAGCTTGCAGAAGAACTTATGGCTACTGCAAGAGTAGAACCAGGTCCATATTTACAAACTGTAACTTACGGCAATACTCCTAGCACAGCAGGAACACCTGCTCCTATTACTGCAAAAGGTTTTACAAATGGTTCAGGTTATACGACACTTATACAATTAATGACTGATAATAGACAGTTTATTGTAGAAGATACGATTGCTTATGTCAATACAACGTTTCCTAATTTTTCCTATGACGAAGCAACTTGTGCAAGAGATGTAGGGCTTATAATCGATAGTATTAAACTTGACCTTGCAGCTGGTGCAACAACAAACTTCCTAACTATACAGGCTGGTTTAAGATATTTTAGTAATGTTAGTGGACGTAAGGCTATTAGCACACAGTTAACAGAAACTATTGCCGCAATACAACACGCAAAGAACATTACTAACACAATTTTACAAAATCAAACTGTTACAGCACAACCAAGTAATCCAGAAACACAAGTAATGGCTGCTCAGGCTGCAAATGTTACAGCTCGAACAGCAGCTATTGCACGATTTGATAAGATTGTAGAAATTATCGACGGAGACCAACAAGGAAATGATCCAGGACTTGCATCAACAGGTCCAGTTGTAGAAGGTAGCACTTATTCTTTTGTAGTAGATAATGGAGGATTTGGTAATTTAGATCAATCTGATCCTACTAACATAGATATGCGTCCAGGTAAAGTTATTAGAGGACAAAGCTCTGGTGCGCTAGGACGAATTGTAGAAGTTACAAATGCAGCAAGCGAAGATACTGTCAAAGTTCAGTTGTTAGAACCTATTGAATACGAAATAGGCGAAACGCTTGAATATGGAAACTTTATTAAAAAGGCACAAATTTCTATTAGGGTAGAATCAGGAATATATGAAGAACATTATCCAATTAAGATTCCTCAAAATGTTAGTATTAAAGGTGACGAATTTAGACGAGTAATAATTAGACCTGCAGAGGGTATGTCGCAAAGTAAATGGGCAAACTTGTATTTTTATAGAGATGCAACTTTTGACGGTTTAACTATTGCAAGTCAAGGTACAGTAGATCCAATTACAGGTGGTTACTATGGACGTCATTACCTACTAGATCCTACTAGTGATATTAACATAAGCACGTTTGGTAAGAAAAATCCAGGCGCATTTGAAGATGCAAGTGCTCTTATCCGTAAAAACAAAGAGTTTATTGTTGAAGAAGTAATTGCCTATATAAACGATACGTATCCTACATTAGTTTACAATACTACAAAATGCCGTAGAGACACAGGTTATATAGTAGATGGTATAGTTAAGGATTTACTTGATGGCGGTCGTAAAAATTCTTTACGTAATCAAGGTGCTTACTACGCAGGAGCAGTCAGTGGGCAAGAAACAGAAACTGAAGATGCAATACAACACATTAGCACATTAGCTGCAAATATACTAGCAAATGATAGTGCTAACCCTTATACAGCATTACAAACAGTTGAGTCACAAATTTTTGATTCCAATCTTACAGCAGAAACAGCATCACAAACTTGGTTAGATGCACTTGTAGATTGTGTAGCGTTTGCATTTGACACAGACTATAAACCAGCAAAAGATAATAATCAACTTGATGTTTTCTTAATGAACGATGCAAGTATACTTAGAAATGTTAGTTGTCAAGAACACGGCGGCTTTATGAATGTGCTTGATCCCGAAGGACAAGTTTTAACAAAATCTCCATATATCCAAACTGCATCTAGTTTTTCACAAGGTATAAACGATCAAGCATTTAGAGGCGGTATGTTTATTGATGCTTGGGTGGGTAATATTCCTATGGTTGTTTATTCTGATCCAAGCAGTACACCATTTAGACTTTATGTAGCAAGCGTAGGCGGCACTGGACTGTTTACTCGTAAGCCTCAAACACCTGCTCCTTTCTATATAGATGGTATAAGATATACAGTAAATGCAGTTGAAAGTTACGACCAAGCAGCAGGTACAGCAGTGCTATTGTTAGATCCTACTTCAGGCGAAGGCAACGGCTTCACTGAAACTATTCCGGCCTTTAGTGATCCAGATCCTCAAGATCCTACACAGCGTACAGGCGGTTATGAACTTTATGTTCAAACTGCTGGTAACAGAAGTATGTTGTCAAACGACAATACTCAAGTAAATGATGATGGATACGGTACTATTGCAACTAACGGTGGTTTATCAGAACTTGTATCACAGTTTACGTATTATTGCCATACAGCATATTTTGCTAATAATGGTGGTCAAATTAGATCACTTAACGGATCAAATGCATATGGTGAATATGGACTTGTTGCAGCAGGTGCTGACCCTAACGAAATTCCGGATGATGTGGGGTTAATTAGTAACTTTGTTCAATCAGCAAAAATATATGACGATGGAGGAACCTATGATCATCCATTAGATCAGTTATATTGCTATGTTACTGGATGTTTACAAACACCACAAGCAAGAGGCGAAATTGAAATCAATCATGGTGGTCTCATAGGGTTAACACGTTACGAAATTACAACAGTTCAGGACATTACAGCTACTGATCCTTTGGTGGTAGGAACTGTAGCAGCCGGAAGGCTTAATAAAGTATATAAAGTTAACTTTAGCACTTCTGGTCAGTCAGGTAGAAGTGACACAGGATTAAAAGCAGTGCTTGCAAATGATCAAGCAGTTACTTTACGCTGTAATCAAAACTTCTTATTTGACGGACTAAGAGAAACACAACCTATCAGACCTTCAACAGCATTGAAGTTTACTGAACTTAGTCCAATTGTATATAGAACTATTTCGTTTGAAACTGTAGATGCTACAGGTGCTAATTTGCCAAACAATGATGAGTCAACTCTTACAATAGACCAAACTTATGATTACATTAGATTAGCTGTAAAACAAAGCGAGATTGTAAATGCAAACGCAGATGGCGATCCAGGTACAATGGGTGCTGCTACTGGCGACACAATGCTTGCAATTGAAACGTTGAGCTCACAAGACGATATTGACAGGCTTAACAACAACACAATAACTGATGCAGCAGCTCAGCCTACTCTACAAGCAGGTGAAGTAAGACAAGCACCTCACATATTTGGTTGGGAAGGACAAACTTATGAAGTCTATGAATATGTACAGAGAACTGGATTTGCTACTGTTAAGATTAGAAGATATGCTGACCAAGCAACTACACAAACAGGAGCAACAGGGTTAGGTGCTTCACTACAATTTGCTAACTTTGATGTAACACTAAGAGCAGGTTTACAAGGTAAAGTTGATAGTGCATTGACTACAGAAGTTACTCCTGCGAAAATAACATTTAAGATTTCTACCTGTAGAGCAACAGGACACGATTTCCTAGATATTGGTACAGGAAGCTACAATGATAGTAATTATCCTAACGTTGTGTTAGGTGAACCGATTGTACAAAGTAACCAAGATAGAGAAGTTGATGAACGAACAGAAGGTAGATGTTTCTATGTATCAACAGACCAAGATGGTTTTTTCCGTGTAGGTAGATTCTTTACAGTTGACCAAGGTACTGGACGAGTAACATTTAGTGCGCAAATTGCATTAAGTAACTTAGATGGTATTGGATTTAAACGAGGAGTTGCAATTACAGCATTCCTTACAGATACTTCTATGGCAGATAATGCTACTGACGCAGTTCCTACACAGAGTGCTGTGGTAGGATATGTAAATAGACGTTTAGGATTTACAGCAGATGGTACAGCAGTTTCTAATCCTCTAAGTACATTCATTGGATATTTAAAACTAAATGGCGGTCAAATGACAGGTCCGATTAATATGACAGCTAATCATATTATTAATATCCCTGACATTCAGCCTGATTATAACGATGATAGTGTAGCAGTTAACAAAGCATATGTTGATGCTAATTTAGAAGCAAACAATGAATTAACTGAACTGCGTAATATGGAAATTGTAAATCCAACAGCAGGCGATTTACTTGTTGCAAGTGGATATTACAGAATTATTGTAGACAACACAGTTGACGGAGACTGGGAAAACCATATAGGCGAAACACTAACAACAAGTAGTGGTTCAACAGGTACATTAATAGATGCAGTTGATACACTCATTAGAGGTGATGCAAGAACAATACTTACATATGATTTGACTAGTGCAACACAATTCCCAAATACAGATACTGTTAGTTATAGTGGGGGCGTTAATGCACAAATTATAAGTCCTGGTGGTATACCAGTAGACGAATATGTAAGCTGCCATCCTGATACTACAAACGGCGATATTTCAGTATCGGTTACTAGAAACGGACCAGCAGCGCCAGGACCAGATAGTTATGTTTCGCTTAATATTGGAAATGGTAAAATTTCAAATGTCCATATTGCAGCAAATGCAGCAATAGACCAATCAAAACTCAACATGAATATTGCTACAGCACGTAATGTAGCTCCGTCAGGAACTGCTGCTCAAATACAAGCTGCAAGCGGATTAGCAAGTTTTGATGATTCACAGTTTGATGTAACGGCAGGTTGGGCTTCAATACAAGATGCAGGAATCACAAAAGCAAAAATTGAAAATATAGCAAGCGGAGTAGCACTAGGTAGATTGAGTGCAAATTCAGGCGCAGTTGAAGAAGTTACTTTTGCAGACATTGTTTCAAATGGTATAGATTCTACAACAACAGGTCAAGCAAATAAAATTGTTAAGACCACAGCAACAGGTGCAATAGTAGCTGGGGCTGAAATAAATGCACAGGAAGTTCAAATAAACTCTGTAAAACTTGCAGATGCTCCAACAGGAACAACTAGCCATGTTCTATATAGTCCAGCAGGCACAGCAGCCTTAACATTAGACGGCTCTACTGTAACTGTTGGAGGTAACATAGAAACTACAAATGTGAACGCAAATATAGGTGCATCTAACAGTAAATTTAATACAGTGTATGCAACTACATTTGACGGAACAGCAACGACTGCAAGATATGCTGACTTGGCTGAGAACTATCTTGCAGACGACGATTATGAAGTAGGAACTGTTGTTGCGTTTGGTGGAGAATACGAAGTTACAGTAACACAAACAAAAGGCGATCATAGAGTAGCAGGTGTTGTTTCAACAAATCCAGCACACTTAATGAACAGCGAATTGGAAGGTGACAATGTTAAACCAATTGCACTACAAGGTCGTGTTCCTTGTAAGGTAATAGGAAAAGTTGAAAAAGGTGATATGCTAGTTACAAGTGCTATAGCAGGATACGCAATGGTTAATAATACGCCGGGTATTGGACAAGTTATTGGCAAGGCTGTAGGAATAAAAACAGACGACGGAAAAGGAATAGTAGAAGTTGTGGTAGGTAGAGTATAATGGAAAGAGAATACGCAGTAGCAGTTAACAGAGGTGTTGACTTAGATGCATTTAACGACGATATGATTGCATCAACAGGTGCAGGTGCTATTCCAAATAGATCTGTAGATATTGCTGATCCAAGATTAGGATCTAAACGAATTACACATTATGCATTGACAGACGAAGAAGCAGCAGCACTACGTAACGATCCAAGAGTTTATGCAGTTGAAATTCCGCCAGATCAACGTGATGACATTGTAATTGGGTTGAATGCTACACAAACAGGAAATTTTAATAAAACCACATCCGATACTGGTGCATTTAAAAACTGGGGATTATTAAGGTGTAACAATCTTACTAATGTTTATGGAACAAGTAATACAGCACCATCAACTGATTATAATTATATCCTAGACGGAACAGGAGTAGATGTAGTAATACAAGATAGCGGAATACAACAAGGACATCCTGAATGGGAAGATGCTGATGGCAACTCTAGATTAGTTTTGCTTGATTGGGGTAGTTATTTTCCAGGATCTATGAGTGGTAATCATTATAGAGATTATCATGGACATGGAACTCACTGTGCAGGTATTGCAGCAGGAAAAACTTTTGGTTGGGCAAAAGGTGCAGCAATATATTCTCAAAAACTATCTGGATTAGAAGGCACAGGAGATAGCGGAACTGGTATAAGTATATCAAATGCATTTGATGCAATTAGAGGATGGCACAATGCAAAGAAATCATCAAGACCTGCTACAATAGTTAATATGAGCTGGGGATATAGTTCATTAATTACAGATGTTGACAACGGAGTTTACAGAGGTACTGCATGGAACTACAATTCAGATTATGGTAATGATAATGCTATGTGGGCTGCAACAGGAGTACCTCCATATGGCAGAGCACGGTTAGGATACTATACTTTAAATGCAAGGGTATCAACTGTAGATGCAGAAATACAAGAAATGATAGATGATGGTATTCATGTTGTAATTGCTAGTGGCAATGCCTACACAAAAATAGATGTGCCAACAGGAGATGATTACGATAATACTGTATCTAATGACGGAAACACTTATTACTATCATAGAGGTAGTTCACCGTATGATGATGAAGCATTTATAGTAGGAAGCATAGATAGTAATGACCAGTCTGGAGCAGATAAAACAAGTACCTTTACAAATAGAGGACCAGGAGTTAATATATGGGCACCTGGATCAAATATAATGAGTGCTAGTAGTCAAACAAATGCTATTGGCGGATCCACATATAACGAAGATAGTAGTTACAAACAAACAAACATAAGCGGAACATCAATGGCTGCTCCACAAGTTTGCGGGGTTGGGGCGTTATATCTACAAATAAACAAAAACGCAACACCAGCGCAACTGAAACAAATGATGCTAGATGATAGTCAGAGTGTTTTACATACAACTAACAGTGATACTGATTACAGCTCGTACACTACAAGTTTAATGGGAGCGCCTAATAAGATGTTATATAATAAATTTAATGCAGCGCAGGACGGCACAGCAAAGAACGGCATGATTGTTAGAAATACAGCAATCAAGTTAAGAAAATAAATATATAAAAGTTGGGATAAAAAATGTCAAATAGATTTCCTTTAGTACTAAACAACAATCAAATACAAGAAATACCAAACGGTGATAACCTTGATTTGACTGGCAATGATATAGTTAACGTAGACAATATTGCTGTTATCTCAACATTAACAGTAAACGGTAACAATATTACTGCTGATTATAACGATTTAAGTAACCGTCCTACTATACCAACAGATATAAGTCAACTTACAGATACACAAAGCCTACTTACTGGCGGTCCAGCAAGCGTTTCTTGGACTACCATAACAGGAACCCCAACCACTCTTGCAGGCTATGGCATTACAGATGGGTTTAGTGGAGCATATGCAGATTTATCAGGTCAACCAACTGCACTAAGCCAATTTACAAACGATACTAATTTTATTACACTTGCTGACGTTACAGGAGGCGTTTCAGTAAATCCTACAGGAGACTTGCAAGGTAGTGTGTTTGGTGATGATTCGACACTCTTGGTGGACGGTACTAACAGCAATATTCCTAAAGCAAATATTCAAGACAGTACAAACTGGGACACAGCGTATAGCTGGGGAGATCATAGTGTTGCAGGATATATTACAAGTTATACAGAAACAGATACTTTAGATTCAGTAATAAGTAGAGGCGCAGTTACAACAACTACAGCAGTGATTCCTTTCTTTTATGCAGACCAGGCAGCATTTCCTAATGCTACAACATATCACGGTGCCATAGCTCATAGTCATTCAGACGAAGCAATGTTTTTTGCTCATGGCGGAAACTGGATAGAACTAGCAAATAAGGGCTCTGTGCCTACAACGCTTTTAGACCTTAATATTTCAGATGGAACAGCTAACCAAGTTCTTTCTACAGACGGAGCAGGGAATTTTGCTTTTATAGATCAAGAAGGATCTAGTGTTACTCCTCCATTACAGCAGGTAACTAATGCCGGCGCAATTACAGCAGATGAAGTAACATTTAGCGGAGGCATTATTGTTGATGCTATAGCACCAAGTGTGGGTGTAGGTCCAACAGTACACACAGGTAACTTTGATATACAAGGGTCATTAAGTTTGACAGGAGATGTAGATGCACCAGGTGGTACTATTACAGCTGACGTTTTTGCATCAAATGGCACAGGTACTCCTACTATAGAAAGCACAACAAATATTAACTTAGATGCTGGAAATACAATATCGTTCCAGATATCAAGCTCTCAAGTATCATCAGTAACGTCTGCAGGATTTGTTGGACCGTTAACAGGTGACGTAACAGGTAACGTTACTGGTAATGTTACAGGAACTTTAGACGGTGAAGTAAAAGGTAGTGTATTTGCTGACAATTCAACACTATTAGTAGATGGTGTTAACGGAACTATCCCATACAGTGTAATTTCAGGCACTGGTAATGAAGCATATGACACCTTTGCTACATCAACAACGTACAATCCGGGCGGAGCAGTTACACATGGTTCTTATATTCGTAACGAAGCAGATACTGCGGATGTAGCCGCAAGTGTTACAGTAACTCCAGGATTTTCAAAAATAAAAGTAGAATTAGATGCAAGTATTGCAAATCTTACAGACGCTACAACAGAAATGCTAATTGCACTAGAAAGAACAGTAGATGGGTTAAATCCTACCACTGTTAAAATCTTTTTGTTTCCTGTAGCTAACACATTCTATGGTTCACAGCATTTTCTATATGTTGACACACACGGTGCAAGTTCAGGAAGTACAGTTGAATATAAATTAAAAGTTGACATGAGTTCATATTCAAATGAAAGTGCTAGAGTTCAATATGGAATATGCGGTGACACACTTTATATTAAAGAAATAGCATAAGGAAAAACAATGGCAGTACAATTAATAAACATAGGCGACTTTGCAAATGACGGAACAGGAGATGATCTCAGAGAAGCGTTTGCAAAAGTGAATGCAAATTTTGAAATGCTTGACTTAAGAAATGACGAGCAAACAACTGCTAGTAATCTTGGCACAGGATCAAGCATATTTAAAGAACGTGTTGGATACGATTTACAATTTAAGAAACTTAAAGCAAGTGCAAGCGGAAGAATTACTTTAGAAGAAACTATAAGTGACGAGATAGAGTTTGATGCTGTAGGCGGAGAAATGCGTTTTGTGACTAATAGCGGTACACACCTAGTAGAAGATAGTTTAGCTTCGAACATTATACATATGAAAGGTGTGCCTTATCCAGTTGAAATAGACCCAGCACAAAGTGATCAAGTTTATACTAGTTATGAAGATGGTGAAATTAAATTTAGAATAAATCCTAAACTTAAAGCAGATAACACGCCTACACTTGGTGGAAATCTAAACGCAAACTTCAATGATATTATAAATGGCGGTACAGTTACAGCAACTGAATTTAACGGTCCAATTAACGGATTGGTTTTTGGTATAGATATTAGAACGTCAGCTGCATTCCAACAAGAAGGTGTTATGGACTTTGGCGGAATAACAGAAACAGTAACAAATATGTTTGATTGGATCGTATCTGGATCTGATATTGACTTTGGAAGTTTTACATATCCTGACTACAGAACATTTGATGCTGGCACAATCATTTAGGAGCTATAATGCACTATTGGACGCAACCTACAGGTACTAAACTAGGCACATTTGAAGAAAGGAATACATTAAGTATACCTTTGCCGGTAACCAATGACGTGACAGCTGTATCTAAAATAAGCGGACAAATGCCTCCAGGATTACGTATAGACGGATTTAGAATAGTCGGAACACCTTATGAAGTTGCAAGAACTACAGATTTTACATTTTGTTTGCGAGCTGTTGAAGGTGTGACAGACTTTGAAGATAGATCTTACACAATTACAATAAATGGATCAGATGATCCTGTGTGGGTGACACAAGAAGGGTTGCTTCCTATAGGACTTGCAAAACAATATTTTATTTTAGATAGCCAACCAGTAGATTTTCATTTACAAGTAATTGATCCTGATATTCCTACAGGGGAAAGACTAACTTTTTGGATTGAAGACGGCGACGGAGTGTTACCTCCGGGAATAAGATTATTACCAGAAGGACAACTAGTTGGTGTAGTTGAACCTTTATTAGCTTTAGATAAAGATGCTGGAGATGGAGGCTATGATTCGCAACCATTTGGACCTTACCCATACGACTTCAGTGTATTAAGCCATAATGGATACAGCAGCTTCTATTACGATGTAGAATTTTACGACTTTAGTATTCCTACAAGAGTACCAAGAAAATTAAATAGGTATTATGAATTTGAAGTAAGTGTAAGCGACGGTGATAGTTTAGTAAAACGCAAATTCCAAATCTATCTTGTTGGTGACGATTTCCTAAGAGCAGACAACACTATTATGCAAGTTGCTACAGGTTTGTTTAGTGCAGACAACACATATGTAAGAACACCTATATGGCTTACTCCTGCTGATTTAGGTTTCAGGAGAGCAAATAATTATTTGACTTTGTTCTTTGAAACTATTGATCCGCAATACGTAGCAGGAAATATAGGGTATGAATTGCTTCCTACTAATCCAGATGGTTCACATAGTTTGTTGCCTCCAGGATTACAACTTGATAGTGTAGATGGCGAAGTAGCAGGTCGTGTTCCTTATCAACCGGCTGTAACTAAAGAGTACAAATTTACACTTAGAGCAATTAGACAAGGAACACCTGAAAATCCTACGTTTAAAGATAAAACATTTACAATTAAAATATTAGGTGAAATCGAAAGTGTTATTACTTGGGGCAGTGATCCTGATTTAGGAAAAATAGATGCAAATGCTATAAGCCATAAAAAGATAATAGCAAATACAACGTTGCCTGGTAATACAGTATTTTTTACGCTGAAGAGCGGAAGTTTGCCTCCAGGATTAACATTAGATCCTAGAGGCGAAATAATAGGTAAAGTTAATCAATTTAGTACAGCTAACATTCCTGGATTGATTATTTTTGATAGCAACGCAACAAGTTTTGATAAAAACACAACTACATTCGATAAAAAGTATACATTTACTGTTGAGGCTAGAGATAAACTAAACTACAGTGCAATTACTAGAACATTTACTTTAATGGTAGATGATCCGAATGATAAACTTTATTCAAACCTATATTTAAAACCTATGTTGAAGCAATCTCAAAGAGAGTTATTCGAAACTTTCATTAACAATGGCGATATATTTGACAACACAAAAATTTACAGATCTAATGATCCAAACTTTGGTGTACAGCGTGATGTAAAAGTGTTGTTATATGCAGGCATAGAAACAAAAGAAATAGACAAATATGTATCAGCAGCAGGAACAAATCACAAAAGGAAAAGTTACTACTTTGGTGATGTCAAAAGTGCTATAGGTAGAATGCCGGGAACTGATGATGATATATATGAAGCTGTATATGTAGAAATAGTCGATCCAGACGATAATACATCTTATGAAACTAGACGCAGTTTTTCAACATTTGTTCAAAATAAAATAACAGCTGATAGTATAGAATATGCACCTGTAGATGATAGCAGCGGTATAGGACGCGGTGATCCAATTTTAAAAATAACTAATAGACAAGGGTTGACAAGGACTATAGATGTAGAAAATGGCGGAATGGAAGTTTTACAAAGATCAGGAACTGTGGTAAATGATCCAGTAACTGGACAGACACTTACAGTAGAAGGTCGTAATGGTGACAGTGTAGTAAATATTGTAGACGAAGATAAAGCACCGTTTAGATTTAGACCAAATGGTACAACAGTTAAGGCAGATGCTAATTTTGTTAAAGTAAGCGATACAAACCGTAGAGATTTTTATATCAGTAATATTACTAATATGAGAAAGAATATTAGAGAAATAGGAGATACTGATAATAATTTCCTACCTCTTTGGATGAGAACATCACAACCGGGAAGAATTGCGTATCTTGGATACACTCCTGCGCTGGTGCTTGCATACTGTAAAGTTGGCGAAGCAAAAAACATCATTGCAGCCATAAAGAATAGCAAGTTTGATTTCAAAGACATAAATTTAGAAGTAGATAGATATTTAATAGATAGCACAACCAATACTAGAGACGAACAGTTCATTCTGTTTACTAGTAATATATCAAATGTATAGATAAATAGTTGTAAGGAGTATGCAAAGTGAGTGATACAAGTAATATAACACCTGGCAGTGTTGACACAGATTATCCTGTCGCAGGACAAGATAACGACACACAAGGATTTAGAGAAAATTTTACTGCCATTAAGGACAGTTTGACAGGTGCTGCGGGCTACATTGCAGACTTACAAGATAATACAGCAAAAACAAATGCTGCAAATAATTTTCAAGGTAACAATATACTAAATGCAAATCTTGTACAAATATCTCACGAAGCACAGGTTGGTGCAGTTGCAAATACAGCAACAACAAAAGTACTAGACTATGAAGAAGCATCTTACTATAATCTTACATTTGAAGTAAACACAACAGTGCAAATTAGAAATCTACTAGGTTCTAGTTCTGATACAAAATTTAGCAAAATGGTTGTTATTGTAAGAATGGCAGGCAGCGGTGCTAATCCTGTACTGTCTTGGGATGTAGGAGCAGGAAAAACATTATTAAATGACGGAAATTCCCTTTGGACTACATTTGAACTAAATGATGATAGCACAAATCCTCATATAATGGTAGAATTCACAAGTTGGGATAATTTAAATATTTACGGAAGAGTAATAGGACGTTTTAACACATAATGTTTAGCCCTTTTCAAAAAGACTTATCAGAATATACAATACCAGAACTAGAAAATAAAATCCAAGAACTATCAAAAAAGTATTGGATTTCTAATAATCCAGATGTGCAAGCACAAATTGCAACATTTTTAGACATTTATAAGGTTGAACTACAAGTAAGGTTAGCCAAAGAAGCACAGAAAAATGCAACAGCTGGCGATGATTCTCTTGACAATTTAATAAATGTATCGTAAAATACACATATGCTAATGAAAACAGATGATTTAGGTTTACCCAGATTCTCTAACCGTGATTTAATCGATATGATCTATAGTGGTCATGCGGATAAAGTTCATGTGGTACTATGTGATCCTAGTGATGATGTAGATAAATTTAACAATGCAATGGAAGAACAAGGTATGAGTCCATTGCAAAAGTATATCCCATTAGATGTAGATCAAAAGACTTTTGACGGTGTATGTCAAAGTGAATGGTTTATGCCTGATGAATATAAAGCCATTGATGTACAAAGTTGGGTTCTTAATAAATGCAAAACTGATAAAGAAATAGCAAGAGTAAGCAATGAACTTGTAGAGTTTAAAAAACGTGACATGAACAACTTGCTACGCTATATGATATATCTTGTAGACTTTATGCGTGAGAACAACATTGTATGGGGTGTAGGACGTGGATCAAGTGTAGCAAGCTATGTGCTGTATTTGATTGGTGTACATAGAATAAACTCAATCCAGTTTGACCTGGATTGGCGTGAGTTCTTAAGATAAGTAATGATATAAGGAGACTGTTATGGCTATGAAAAACAAACAAGCAGTCCATAGAACAGCCAAAGGTAAAGTTGTTGATATGGATATGTTGCGTCAACGAAACGAATTAACACCAGCCGTTGGCAATGCAAAAGTAAATGCTCGAGGTGACGAACTAGGTCCAGGTGGCAAAATTATTAGAGGTAGAGCAGAAATTATTCGAGACTACTATGAAGATAACCCAGCACCTGTTGCTGACGAAGCTCGTACACCTTCTAAAGCATCTGCACCTGTAGCAGAAGAAGAAAAGCCTGCTACAAAAACAACTCGTTCAAGTAGAGCACAAAAGAAAGTAGAAGAAACAGAAAATTTACCTACTGCTGCTGAATTAGCAGAATTTGATGACGACGAATGGGTAGAAGATGAAAATGGAGACTTTGTAAAAAAAGGTGATGTATGAGTATTAACTTAAACACAATAAACAGCGATGTACGTGCTATTGGAAAACGTGTCATTGTTTCTAATATGCACTTTGGTGAACAAAAAACAAAAAGTGGTTTAATTTTAAGAGACGATGATGGCACCACAAGGGGTATCTATCCACGCTGGGGTCAAGTTTATGCAAAAGGTCCTGAAAATAAGGATCCGTATGAAGTTGGACACTGGATTTTGATCGAACACGGTCGATGGACTCGTGGTGTAAAAATCGAAAACGAAAAAGGCGAATTTGAAATTCGTATGGTTGACCAAGAAAACATCTTAGCATTTAGCGAAGAAAAACCTGACGAAGTTCAAATTGGAGCTGAATATTCAGACGGTCCAGCAGAAATTAGACCAGAAGCGTTCGGAGCAGGTGCTTAATGACAAATCCATTTAAAGATATTGACACGTTTGGTTCTGCGTGTGATCAAGAACCTAGTGAAGCAAACTACAAAATGTACCTCAGTTTGATCAAAGAAGAATACGAAGAACTACAAGAAGCAGTTGAAGCAAATGATACTGTGGAACAACTTGATGCACTTATTGATATTCTTGTTGTTACTATGGGTGCTATTCGTGCAGGCGGCTTTGACGGCGAAGGTGCGTGGAAAGAAGTAATGGATACAAACTTTGCAAAGATTGATCCCGACACAGGCAAAGTTCGTAAACGTGAAGATGGCAAGGTGCTGAAGCCACAAGGATGGAAGGCTCCAGAACTTGCACAATTTATAGGAGACTAATATGAGTATAGAAGCATTACGACAGCAAAAAGTTTATGACGAAGGATTGCGTAACTTTATGCTTAATATGTTTAATCATACTTCAGCAGGACTTGCAGTAAGTGGACTAACAGCATATCTAACTTTTGCTACTGGACTAATCTATGCATTAGGTCCTGTTATGTGGCTATTTGCATTTGCTCCTTTAGGTATGATTTTATTTTACAGTTTTGCAGGACAAAATTGGAGTGTAGGAACATTAACAAATTTTTACTACGCATTTACAGTTGTAATGGGTGTAAGTCTTGCACCTATTTTTGCAGTTTATACTGATGTAAGTATAGCAAAAGTATTTTTCATAACTGCTGCAACTTTTGCTGGAGCAAGTTTGTATGGCTATACAACTAACAAAGACCTAACAAGTATGGGTACTTTCCTAATGATAGGATTGATTGGTATCATTATTGCAATGGTAGTTAATTTGTTCCTTGCCAGCAGTGCTGTTGCATTTGCTGTAAGCGTTATCGGTGTGATAATTTTTACAGGATTGACTGCATATGATATTCAAATGGCTAAACGGATTTATCTTGCCCATGGCAATGACCCACGTTACGGCATCCAATTTGCAATTAGCTTATATCTAAACTTTATTAATCTATTCCAAATGTTATTACATTTAATTGGCAATAGAGAATAAAAAAACACTTGACTCCTTACTGTTTTTACGCTATAATGTAAAGAATAGTAAGGAGTTTTCTTATGAAAATAGACAGACAATCTAGTGGCATAGGTACTACAGGACTAACCGGTATTGCACTTATGACACTACACATCACTGGTTATCTCACAGGATGGGCATGGCCAATATTATATGTATTTTTAATTGTTGCAGGAATAGGTCAGGAAAACCGTAAATGAAAGAACTATGGGTAGAGAAGTATCGTCCAAAGACAGTGGACGGCTATGTATTTAGAGATGAAGCACAACGTAAGCAAGTACAAACTTGGATAAAAGATAAAACCATTCCGCATTTGCTGTTTAGTGGCAATGCCGGGATTGGTAAAACTACTCTTGCTAAATTACTTTTTAACGAACTTGATGTAAATGACTTAGACGTACTAGAAATTAACGCATCTCGAACAAACTCAGTAGACGATGTTCGTGATAAAATTGTAAACTTTGTACAGATGATCCCATTCGGGGACTTTAAGGTTGTATTATTAGATGAAGCTGACTACTTATCTCCAAACGCTCAAGCGGCATTGCGCGGTGTTATGGAAGAGTATCATACTACTGCTCGTTTCATTCTTACTTGTAATTATCCAAATCGTATTATACCCGCTTTGCATAGTAGGTGTCAAGGTTTCCACATTGCTAAAATTGACCAAACTGAATTTACAGCTAGAGTTGCTGAAATCCTTATTACCGAAGGTGTTAATCCAGATTTGGATACGCTCGATACCTATGTAAAAGCAACATATCCTGACTTGCGTAAATGTATTAACACTGTACAGATGAACTCAGTTGATGGTGTACTAAACAAACCTAATGAAGGTGATACAGGCGAGAGCGACTGGAAACTGGATATGGTAGAATTATTTAAAGCCGGTAAAATTGAGCAAGCACGTAAATTGCTTTGTGGCACTATCCGTCCAGAAGAAATGGAAGAAGTATATCGCTGGTTGTATGATAATTTAGAATTGTTTGGAGATTCAGAAAAGCAAGATCAAGCAGTTCTAATCATTAAACAAGGGTTAGTGGATCACACCCTAGTAGTTGATCCTGAAATTAACTTAGCGGCAACGCTAATTAGACTAGCGAGGTTATAGTGACTTATATAGTAAATGATTCGTGTATTAATTGTAAGCATATGGACTGTGTAGAGGTTTGCCCTGTAGACTGCTTTTACGAAGGTGAAAATATGCTTGTAATTAATCCTGCAGAATGTATTGACTGTGGTGTATGTGAGCCGGAATGTCCTGCAGATGCTATTTTTCCAGACACACACGAAAACGGAAAAGATTGGGTAGAGTTTAATCAAAAGTATTCAGAGCTTTGGCCTGTCATTACAAAAGTGCGGCATGAGGATGTTCCTAAAGATGCTGTAGAATGGCACGGCGTAGAAGGTAAAATGAAATATTTTTCTGAAGCACCTGGAAAAGGTGACTAATGGATTACAAGTGGTATGATTTTAATGCCTTGATAACACGCAATGAGCGTAATGCAATGGCAGATGATGTCCGTGAACTTATCAAAGCAGGACGCTTCTGGCACAATAGCCCAAAGTATCAAACAAATGATCAAATATTTGGGCAGCCAGGGACACATTGGTCAAAATTAAAAATGAGTTTTGTTTGGAGTTGCTTTGCCTTTTTAGGTAGAGAGGTACAAATTAAAGGTGTACAAAGTTGGAGTTTTATGACTAGCTTAAAATACCCCGAACCACGTGATGCACTTTGGCATCACCATCACCATAACAAAGCAGTAGAAAGTTTAAGCGGAGTATACTATGTCAAAGTACCGGTCAATAAAAAAGAGTGCGGTACAGAGTTTGCTCCTAATGGACCCGAAGCACCTGAAAGACTCCAATTGCCTCCTAAAGAAGGACAATGGATAATATATAATAGTAAAGAATGGCACCGTCCAGGTGAATTAAAAAGCGACAAGGATAGATTTATTGTTGCTGCCGACATGATGTATTAGGAGAAAACATTGAACGTTAGACTTGTAAGTTACACAACACCAACCGAAGAGTTTGTTAAAGAAGGCATGGAAAACAAAGATTTATTAGATCTTGTTGCGTTTTGTGCTAGAGTATCAAATCCGTCAAATCAAATGAATAGTGAAACAAGTGAGAAACTTGTAAAGTATTTGATTAAACACGCACACTGGAGCCCATTAGAAATGGTTAACGTGTGTATGGAAATTGAAACCACACGTGATATTGCACACCAAATTGTGCGTCACCGTTCATTTGCATTCCAAGAGTTTAGTCAACGTTACGCTAATCCCTCAGAAATGGGAGATATGTTTGTCATTCGTGAAGCAAGACTACAGGATGAAAAGAATAGGCAAAATTCAATCGAAACTGAAGATACAACTCTACAGGATAGATGGGAAGAGATGCAACAAAATGTTATGTATGCCGCAGGCACAGCATACAAATGGGCTATTGAAAATGGGATTGCAAAAGAACAAGCAAGGGCTGTTCTACCAGAAGGCTGCACAAAAACAAGACTGTATATGAACGGCACTCTGCGAAGTTGGGTACACTATATTGAACTCCGCGGTGCTAATGGTACACAAAAAGAACATATGGAAATTGCGCATAAATGTGCAAAAGTTATTGCTGAAGTGTTTCCGTTGGTGGAAAAAATTTGAAGCATATAAGTGCTATTATGGGAAAGCCTCAACAGGATGTTAGTGAACACTTTGCCTTGTTGCCTGTGCGTATGAGTAGTGGAAAACGTGTCTGGTTAGAAAAGTACATCGCTGTCAATAAGTATTACGACAACGAAATGTCTCATCCTTTAAAAAGTAATTCTTGGACTTTTAAATATACAAAGAATGAATGGCTAGTTAAGAAACTGAAAGGGGCTTAACGCCCCTTCCATTATTCGTCTCCGTAAACTTGGAGGACTTCTTTTACTGCGTCATGTCTTTCTATATCTCCTTGTCCGAAATGGACTATGTCCAAGTGAGTCGTGCTAGATGTTTCTAATAGTTTTGTAAAGTCTATTAAACCATTATCCTTTAGCCTATCTGCCTGTGCTAAGTCACCCGTTACTGCCATCATTGATCCCTCGCCAAGTCTGGTCAATAACATTTTCATTTGATTAGGTGTAGCATTCTGCATTTCGTCTGCTAAAATAAAGCTATGCTTGAATGTACGGCCTCTCATATAAGCAAGAGGAGCAATTTCGATAATGCCCTCTTCTATCATGCCTTCTATTTCTCTAGCGTTAAAATATTCTCTTAACACATCAAAAATAGGTCTAGTCCATGGTGCCATTTTTTGTTCTAGTGTTCCTGGTAGAAACCCTAGATCTTCATCAACGGACACTGCTGGTCTAGTGACAATAATCTTATCGATTGTGCCTTGTTTGAAAAGTTTTACAGCTACTTGCACTGCTAACAAAGTTTTACCTGTACCAGCTGGTCCGATTCCAAAGACTATATCTTTGTCAGTATCGAGCAGTTTTAGTACATATTGTTCTTGATTTCTGTTACGTGGAAGTATTGTTACGGTTTGTTTTTTTTGGAAAGTGTTAATATTGACAACATTGTCATATTTATTGTGCTGCCTTGCGGCCTTTCTTTTAGCTCCCATTAAGTCCTCCTTATTGGAATAGGAAGTAGAGCTTTGCCCGTTCGGGCTGTTGCCCTACAAATGTATTTAGCATCGATGGATTGGATAAATAACATAGTAGATAGGATTTATGATATGAAAGACGTTTTAGATATTGTAAAAAATATAGAATCAATATATGAATCAGATACATCGTTTAATGTTTTGAAGGACTTTGAAAGAGTCATTGACGAACTAGATTTGTATGTATATGAGAACTGGTCAGAGGGTGAATTAGCTATGGGACCAGACATTGATCGGCATTGGGTTACTTGCCAGTTTATGTGGCCAAGAGAAAAAATGCCAGATCCAATGGGAGCAAAGCGTCTGTTAGATTATGACTGTAAAGTACGTATGGGGAAAGATAATATTCTAGTACCTCGTAAAATACGCAAAGAAGAAGATATTCGTCCAGGTACAAAAAAAGGTAAACTTGACCGTAAGCCAATTTGGGTAGTTGAAATTAAAATGCCTACATCATTAATTGGTGAAGTTTATGGCGGGTATAATCAAATAAATCCTAAGCCAGCAGATTCTGCTCCACAAGAAGCAGATGTTCAAGCTAATGCAGATGCAGCAACAGATACGCCAGCACCTGAAGGAGCAGTGTAATGGGTCTACAAAAAGATGACTTGATACACCTTGTAGATGATGTTTTTGAAGTGGACAGTTTTTCTTCTAAAATGGGAGAAGATAAGGATATTGTTACTGTAAGTTTTAGTGTTCATGAAAGAGAAGCAGCTAAAGATCTAATGAACTTTTGTGAAAAAGGCTATCCTTTTGTGTTAGACGCAGATGTAAGCACAGGCGAACAATCGGACGGCACATACAAAGTCTTTATTGAAATAGAAAGAAATAGAGATGTTCCAGAACAAATTGCAGAAATGGTATATGGTATCCAAGACCTTGCTGGACTAGAAAAATTAAGATTTAGATATTATAAGAGCTTTAAAAGCGAAGAAGCAACATTAGAAAATTTAGGCGTTATTCCATTAGATAACGACACTTATGAAAAAGCAATACAAGAATCAAAAGTTAATAATTACACTAAGTTTTTTGATCAAAGTATGTTAGAGTCAGTACATATGAAAGCAAACAAAATAGTTGTAAAAAAAGCATATGCTGAGCCTCTAGTTTTTGAATTTATTAAATTTGTGAATAGTAATAAATTATTTATGACAGAAGCATTTAACATAGATGCTTATCCTGAAATACTCTTTTTAACTAAGTATATCGGCGACTACAATATAAGTAAGTATGGAGACGAATTAGTCTTCGAAAATCAGGGCAAAGCCCTTGTAGTCAAAAGGACATAGTATGGCAAAAGAACATTTTAAGTTTGACTTCGAGCCGTGGATGGCAGAGGAGTTAATCCATAGAGATGATTGGGAGGATTGGTATGAAGCAATGTGCGAAATCCTTCCTCTATGGGAAGTAGATACAATCGAACGTGTAGCAATGTTTGTTGCACAATGTGGACATGAAAGCGGTGGCTTTAGAGTATTAAGTGAAAACTTAAACTATAGTGCAAAAGCTCTTAACACTATATTCCCTAAATACTTTAAAAGAGCAGGAAGGGATGCAAATGAGTATCACAGACAGCCTGAAAAAATTGCAAACGTTATTTACGCAAATAGAATGGACAACGGTGACACCGATTCCGGTGACGGCTGGATGTTTAGAGGCGGAGGTATTCTTCAGCTTACCGGACGTTACAACTACACAAAGTTCGGCAAAGAAGTAGATATGTCACCTGAAGAAGCAGTAGACTATGTACGTACCAAAAAAGGTGCGCTCGACTCAGCGTGTTGGTTCTGGGACACAAATGGCATTAATAGGTACTGTGATGATATGGATGTTGTAGGTGCAACAAAGCGTATTAACGGTGGCACTATTGGTTTAGACGATCGTAAGAAACACTATCTTCATGCAATGGATGTATTAGGCGGCGATTACGAAGAACCTGAAGAGCAAGAACTTAACTTAAATCAAACTATACGTAAAGGCAGCAGAGGGCCATTAGTTGCAGAGGTACAAGAAAAACTTGATATTTCTCCAGCAGACGGTATCTTTGGTCCAGGCACAGAGCGCATTGTAAAAGAATGGCAAAGTGCAAATGGACTTGTTGCTGACGGCATAGTAGGACCCAAGACATTGGGAAAATTACTAGGGTAGGTGGTATGGGTGCCAAATTAGCAATCGTATTTTTCTTTTTAATGGCAGGCATGGCAGCTGCTGGTGCGTGGTATTATAATGACACACAAGAGCGTATTGCAATTCTGCAGGAAAATAATGCTAAGTTAGAGACAGCCGTACAAACCAATGAACAAGCTCTTGTAGCACAACAGGCTGCATTTCAAAGTATGCAAATAGAAAATGCAAGATTACAAACTGAATGGAAAGCAATAAGTGATCGTAATAGAGCTTTAGAAGATAGACTGTCGCGACATGATATAGGAGCCGCGGCAGTTGCTAAACCAGGGCTTACTGAAAAAGTATTAAACGGTGCAACTTCAAATGTGCAGCGTTGTTTAGAAATAATGAGTGGGGCGGAACTGACAGATAAAGAAAAGTCAGCAACAAAGCCAAGTGAAATTAATCCTGAATGTTGGAGAACAGCAAATCCTAACTTTGATCCTAACATTCAAAGCGATGCTTGGAAAAGGAAGAATTTATGAAACTCATAACAATTTTAGTTGCGACACTATTATTAGTAGGATGCACATCAACTCCGAGACAAATAGAAATAAGTGCCAAGCCAATTGATAAGCCAGCACTAGTTTTACCTCCTGTAGAACAACTACGTCTAAAGGACGTAGAATGGATTGTAATTAACAAAGAAAATGCTGAAGAAGTTTTTGCCAAATTAATTAAGGACAAAAAAGACCCTGCTTTAATTGCATTGACAGATGACGGTTATGAAAAACTATCGTTAAACATGAGTGATATAATGGTGTTATTACAACAGCAAAAAGAAATAATTGCTGCCTATCAAAACTACTACGAACAATCCGAAAAAGCATTAGAAGATGCCAATCAACAAATTGAAAATGCACAAGTAGAAGTTGAAGCAGAAAATAGCAGACCTGCAGAATCTACATTAGATAAGCTAAACCCATTTAAATAAATATCTGTATGCTTAGGAAATTTCTTCCGGCCATCCTTGTGGCACTATCTGCTTGTCAGACAATAAATGCCTCGCCTCTTGATAGAGCAAAAGGTTTTATAGGATTGACTGAAACAAAAGACAGACAAGAAATAAAACAACTTGTAGGTGTAGATCCAGTGCGTACTGAATGGTGTGCAGCATTTGTTAATGCAATGTTGAATAATGCAGGAATTCCTGGTAGTGAAAGTGTATCGGAATATCCTTTAATGGCGAGAAGTTTTTTAGATTGGGGCGAAGAAGTACATTATACAAAAATACAGTACGGAGACATAGTAGTATTTCCAAGAGGAAATGAAGGATGGAAAGGGCACGTAGGGTTTTATGTAGGCACGTACCCACCTTCGGGCGAATGGATAATACTAGGTGGCAATCAAAATAACCAAGTAAAATACAGTTTATATTATCCCGGTCGTGCGATAAGTATTAGGCGTCATATAGAATAAATACAACATAGTAGGAGGGTACTATGTGGGAAATGATTGAACGTATGGCAAGCGATAGACTGTGGATTTACACAGCACTTGCAGGTTCACTGTTTGGTGCGGCATTTTTGTTTTGGTTTAAAGACACAAGAATGGCAACATGGGCAGTAAGTAAATTTGATGCAACATTAGAATATCTAGCAATACGTTGGGGATGGACCTGGCTACAAAACGATCCAAATGCTTGGCGTGTAAAGTATCCTAAAATAACATCAAAAATAGATGAAATAGAAAAACGTTTAGAGAAATTGGAGGGCAAAAATGCCAAGAAGAAAACTTGAAGACTTAGATGTTCCAGCAGAAAAGCATGACGCAGAAGTAGTAGTTCCAGCAAGTTCAGAAGGTGCTACTAAAAAAGTGAAGCTAGATTTAGAAGTAGATACAAGTGTTAAAGACCTAGGACCTAATCCTTATGCAAAAATAATACATTTAGCTAAAGCAGTAGATGCTTGGAGAATTTTCCCTCGTATTTTTATTACTGTTTACATAATATTACTTTACAAATGTGTTATTTGGTATATGGACTTACCAGACCCGACTATGGAGCAATCAGGACTAATAAGTGTAGTAGTCGGTGCAGGTGCTGCTTGGTTCGGACTATACGCCGGAACTAGCAAGAAAGGCTAATATAACACGCTAAGTACAGTATGGACCATTATAGTGTACTTGGCGTAAATAGAACAGCCTCTGACAAAGAAATAAAACAAGCATATAGAAAACTTGCTATGGAGCATCATCCTGATCGTACAGGTGGTGACGATACCAAATTTAAACAAATAAACGAAGCATACGATGTTTTAAAAGATCCACAAAAAAAAGCAGCGTATGATAATCCACAAGCACAGTTCAATTCAAATGCCTTTAGTGATAATTTTGGAAATTTTAATGATATATTTTCCAATATGTTCGGAGGAGGATTTCAACAAAGACACGGACCAAGAAACAAGGATATTTCTATACCAGTAAAACTTAGTCTAGAAGAAGTATTCAGTGGAAAAAATTTAAGACTAAGATATAAAACAACAAGAGGTATAGAAGAGGCTGAGGTTACTATTCCCCCTTACATCCAAAACGGTCAAACTGTTCAGTTTAGAGGATTAGGAGATAACGCAGTATCTGATTTTCCTAGAGGCAATTTAAATGTCCTAGTAAATTACATAAGACATCATTATTGGAACATTGATGGTCCCCATTTAAAAGCTAAAGAAACAATTCCATTAATTAGTTTATTAAAAGGCACACACATATTTGTAAAATCGTTAGAAGGCAGTGATATAAAAGTTAATATTCCAAGAGGCACAAAACCTGGAACCACATTAAGTATAACAGGACACGGGTTACCACTTAACAATAGACAACGTGGAAATGCGTATATTAAAATAGACACTGTGATGCCAAAGTTAACCGAAATGCAATTACTACAATTAGAAAACATTTTTGGTTACCAGTCCAATTGACATTACAACAATTTTATGTTAAAGTAAATACAATAATAAAACAGGAGCATTTATTTTGGTAGAGCCAAGTAACGAACTACAAGCAGTATTTGATAAAGCAATTAAAGACGCACAAAAATTGAGACACGAATATGTAACAGTAGAACATCTATTGTTCAGTATGCTTTGCGAAAAGAATTTTGCACAACTTTTAATAGGGTTCGGTGCAGAAGTAGATTTTATCAAATCTAGTTTAGAACATCATCTTAAGAATGCAGAAGAAATTAAAATTATCGAAGATGGTGAGCCAAAGAAATTCAAACCTAAAAAAACACAAACTGTAGAACGTATCTTAAATCGTGCGTTTACACAAGTTTTATTCAACGGTCGTAATACTATTCAGCTTCAGGATGTTATGAGTAGTATACTTGCAGAAAAGAAAACACCTGCTTGCTACTACTTAAATAAAGGCGGAGTTGATAAAGAAGCATTTAACGAATATGTAAGTAATGAAGTTGCAGAAGAAGCAGAAGATTCAGAAACTAATAGCCAAGCACAAAAGGCTCTACGTGCATTTACTACTGATCTAAATGCTCAAGTTAAAAAAGGAAAAATTGATCCAGTAATCGGACGTTCTGAAGAACTAGACAGTATTGCACTTGCTCTAGGACGCAGAAATAAGAATAACGTCTTACTTGTAGGTGACCCTGGAGTTGGTAAAACTGCTATTGCAGAAGGCTTATCATGGAATATTGTAAATGGCAATGTTCCGCCTTTCTTAGCAGAATATGAAGTATATAATTTAGACATCGGCGCAATGCTTGCAGGCTCCAAGTACCGAGGTGATTTTGAGGAGCGGTTTAAATTAGTGCTTCATGCACTTACAAAGAAAGACAAAGCCATCATGTTTGTAGATGAAGCTCACATGATGAACGGTGCAGGTGCTGGCGGAGGTAATAGCTCAAACGATTTAGCAAATATGCTGAAGCCAGCTCTCACTAAAGGCAATCTTAAAGTTGTTGCATCAACAACTTGGGAAGAATACAGAAAATACTTTGAATCAGATAGAGCATTAATGCGTAGATTCCAAAGAGTTACAGTTGAAGAGCCTAGTGAATCCGTAACTAAAGATATTCTAAACGGCATCAAACAATACTACGAAGAATATCATAATGCAACAATTACCGAAGAAGCTATTGATGCTAGTATTAAACTTAGTGTAAAATATCAGCCAGACAAAAAACTTCCTGACAAAGCAATTGATCTAATTGATGCTGCTTGTTCTAGATTTAATTTGATCGAGTTTGAAGGTGACAAAATTGTAAGCGAAAAGAACATTCAATTTGAGCTTGCAAAGTATGTTAAATTGCCACCTGAACAGGTTGCTGAAAAAGAAACAGAAAATCTTGCTAATTTAGAAAAGAATATGAAGTCTGTTGTTTATGGACAAGATGAAGCTATCGAAAATATTGTTGACAAAATCCTTGTTGCCCAAGCAGGGCTAAAAGCACCAACAAGCCCGATTGGTTCATTTGTGTTTATGGGGCCAACAGGTACTGGTAAAACAGAAACTGCAAAACAACTTGCTTCACATTTAGGAGTAGAGCTTGTAAGATTTGATATGAGTGAATATCAAGAAAAACACTCTGTCGCAAAACTTATTGGTTCGCCTCCAGGCTATGTTGGGCATGAAGAAACTAGTGGATTATTAATTGAAAAACTACAAGAAAATCCTAACTGTGTGTTATTGCTAGACGAAATTGAAAAAGCTCACCCAGACGTGTCTCAGATCCTTTTGCAGATTATGGACAACGGAAAAGTAACAAGCTCAAATGGCAAGGAAGCAGATGCTAGAAATAGTGTTCTTATATTAACAACTAATTTAGGTGCTAAGGAAGCTGAAAAGAATACTATCGGGTTTGGCAATGATAATGATAACGAGTATGATGATAAAGAACTTAAGAACTTTTTTGCTCCTGAGTTCCGTAACAGATTAGATGCTACAATTACATTTGCAAAACTTGGTAAAGAAACAATGATGAAAATTGTTGGCAAGTTCTTGTTAGAATTAAAAACAATGGTCAAAGATAAAAATGTTAAAATTACCATTTCCGATGATGCATTAGACTACCTTGTAGAAAAAGGCTTTGATCCTAAAATGGGAGCAAGACCTTTACAACGTGTTATTGACAAGGAAATTAAACGTCCTCTATCAAGAGAATTACTTTTTGGAAATCTTAAAGATGGGGGTGTAGTAGAAATTGTGCATGATGCAGATGAAAATACTATATCTTTAAGAACCGGAGAGATTTTAGTTGAAGAAGTTTAATTCACCTAAAAAATATTATGAGAAATATTGGTATAAACTAGAATTTTTTAATAGCATAGCGCATATTTTTAGAGATAAAAATTTTGCCTATGCTAGATCTATGCTAGAAAGTATTCAACACGAATATGATAAGGGAACTGAACTTATACTGCGAAAAGCATATATAGAAATTCCAGTAAGTATGGAAGACTTTTTGGATGCAAAATACCTTTTACAAAAACTAAGCCAAACTAAAACAGATTACATGATTAGAATAGAAATGGGATCTATTAGTTTATATGCCAATAGTCCTAAGTTTTTATTTGGCATATCTGACAAACTTTATAAAGAATGCAAATACTACAGCCCAAGTGATAATTTAAAAGACCTAATAAACGAAATCCCAAGAGTAGCTATATTAAAAAGACCTACTGATTTTAAGTATAGAGTTACTTTAAAAAACAGAGTAAGTACAGATTTTGCAGCATGGATTGATGCAAATAGGGATAAAATTAAAATAGGTACTCGTGCATATGAATATATTAAAACATCAGGGTTTTGTCATGGTTACTATTTTTATGTAAAAAGTCCAAAAGTACTATCTTTATTAAATATTTTCATAGGTAACAATATCCGTAAAATTGAAGAAGTAGTTGTTGACCCTACTATTGATAAATAGTAGTATGCCGAGTAATAGTATAGATATTTTAACACAGAACACACATCCAGATGATAGCACTGTTACGACAGTAACTGGTGACCAATATCGCGGGGATGGGTATTACGGCCGCTCAGACGGTCTACACACCATGCAAGCAAATCTTAACGGATTTGTAGGCAAGATTGAGATTCAAGCAACACTAGCTGTTAACCCTACAGCAGATGACTGGTTTACTGTAGAGCTAGGTACTGGTGGATTATCTGTAGATACCACAGGACTTATTTCAGAAGAAAACATAACTTTTATAGAATACACTGATGCAACTACAAATACTAAAACATACAACTTTACCGGCAATTATGTATGGATTAGAGCTTATGTATCTAATTGGACTACAGGTACAGTAAATTATATCAAGTTAAATCATTAAGGTGGGCAAATGGCAAAGCAAACAATTAACATTGGATCAGCAGAACTAGCAGGGGACGGTGAAAGCCTTCGTTCAGCGTTTGACAAAATCAATGACAACTTTGATGAATTGTATATATCAAGCGGCGGCGGTATTGCACTTACAGATCTAAGTATATCTACAAATCCTGCAGGCACAGCAGCTCTTTCGTACAATAACACTACAGGTGTATTTACATATACTCCGCCCGATTTAAGTTCATTTAGTACATTTGACGGAGACTATGATAGTTTAACAAACAAGCCAACAATACCAGCAGCAGGCATTGCCTTAGGTGATTTAAGTGTAGGTGCTGAAGATCCTGCTTCAGGCGATGGCGGTATTTCTTATGATAATACAACTGGAGTTTTTACTTATGCTCCCCCAGATCTATCACAATATCAGCCAGTAGGCAACTTGAATGCAGACATTGATGCTCATTTAAACACAAGCACTGCAACTAGTAACGAAGTATTAAGTTGGGACGGCTCAGATTATGCATGGGTTGCACAATCATCAGGTTCAAGTTTAAATAATATTCAAGACGAAACTTATGGTGTAAGTGTAACTGGCAAAATAGCTGTAACCACTATAGATATTGGTACAGGAGGCATAAATGCTCAACCTGGCGGAACATATGATTTACAAGGTACAACAATTCATTTTGGTAGTGCAACTATCGCTGGCGGAAGTGCATTTAATCCTGTAATTAATAATCATCTATGGTCAGGTAGCACAGCACCAACAGACGGATATGTTCTAAGTTGGGACGCTAGTGCTCTTTCAGGTAATGGAGATTATTCCTGGGTAGCACAATCTGCTGACACTTTACAAGATGTAACAACTAGGGGTGCAACCACTACAGACCTTATTGATTTCCAAGCTGGTATGACTGTTGGAGGCGCAGACTTACATATACTTAATCACGGCATATTAGAACAATTAGTACAGGTTAACAATCCGACAGGTGTTGTAACATATGACTGTAATGCAACAAATGTTTGGTGGAACATTCAACCAGCAGCAGATTGGACAGCAAACTTTATTAATATAAATGTACCACTAGATAGTGCAAGAAACGTAACACTAGCAATCATACAAGAGTCACAGCCTTTTATTCCTTCAGCAGTACAAATCATGGGAGCCCCACAGACTATAAGATGGCAAGGCGGAACTCCGCCAACAGGTACAGCAAATGGTGTTGACGTTGTAAGTTTTAGTATTATCGTAATTGGTGCAACTTATCATATACTCGGACAACTAGTGGACTTTTCATAATGGCTTTTGGTAGTTTTACGCATAGTTTTAGGGCCGGACGTAGACCTGCTGTAAACCTAGAAGATGCACTTTCTATTACAACTACAGGCTTAGGTGGACCGATTTCATTAGGTGTTAACAGTGGTAGTAGCACACCGGGATTACTTTATCATAGTAAAACTGAATTTTATGCAAATGAATTTTCGGGTAACTGGGCGTGGGACAAATGGGATAACCCAAGTTCTTCAGCAGAATATTCAGGACTTTCTTTTGCTTTTCCTAACGGAACTTATATGCCTGGTAAAATAGTTGATCCATATATACAGCCTAGTGCCTGGATAATGGTGTACGATATAGATATTACTGTAGGTAGCTTTACTTATCCTACAATTACAGCAGACACCCGCTGGCGTTCTACTGAAAGTCAACCAACAGCAGGAGCAACAACTACTAGCAGTAATCATGTATACTTTGCAATGGAAGGACAGTTTGCACCTAGTAATTCAATAGACTTTACAGACTTTGGCAACCTCGGACAAACAGAAGCCTTTCCAGGTACGATTACACAAGTAGAGTTTACTATCAAAGACACATCAAGTGATGCAACCGATTGGAATGCAGCGTGGGAACATAAAGAAACTAGATTTAGAGTTACACGAGGTGACAGACTAACAAGTGAAGATAGAAACCGTCGAAATAGCGGATCTGTAACAGGTGACATAGACGCATGGACCATCACTGTAGAATACTTAGGAACAGTATAGTAGATAAATACTAAAAAGGAAACAATTATGGAACATTTTGTAAGAGTTGTAATGGAAAAACAAGATGAAATAAATGGAATGATAAATGAAAGTATCTTTCCAGGCATGGAACTTTTAGAATCAGAACAAGGTGCAACTGTAATTCATATTCCTTTAGCAAGAGAATTAACAGAATCTGAAGCAGATGAATATGCTGATAGATTAGTTGCGTTTATGACTGAGTCAGGATATGATGATTTTGATATTGAAATTTCTACTAATGAAGAAATGCTTGATGAAGAAACATATGACGGTAATGACTTCTTCGAAGAGTACGGCGTAATGTGGTACAACGAAGATGAAGAAATGGACGAAGCAGAATATCAAGGCCGTAAAGTAAAACTTGGTAAACCAATGCAGGGCGATGTCAAAAAGTTTAAAGTTTATGTTAGAGATCCAAAGACTAAGAATGTTAAGAAAGTAAACTTTGGTGATCCTAACATGAAGATTAAGAAATCTAATCCTGCTCGTAGACGTTCATTCCGTGCTAGACACAACTGTGATAATCCAGGTCCAAGAACAAAAGCAAGATACTGGAGTTGTAGAAAATGGTAAAGATACTAGAATTTACATCACATCAGGATCAAATGCCTTTTGATGTTGTAGATGATGTTCAACAGTATATGAAAAACGATCCAATGTTTTACCGCAAGGTTTATTATCCAACAATGTGTAAAATGCAGGACGAGTTAAAAAGTCAAAACAATGCTAAAGATTTAATAGGACCTATGGTAGAACTTGCTACTAAAGGTTATGTAGAATGTTACAAAATTAATAAATTACCTGAAGACTTGTTGACAACTGAAGATTATGATGATATAATCAATCGTATATACGAGGATGAAATAGAAGCACTGAGAAAAGGTGATTACTAATGCTACTAAGGGAACTGTTTGAACAATCAGCAAATGGCGTTGTAGCAATTATGCCTGGCGGGTTTCATCCGTTCCATCCTGGACATAAAAGTTTGTATGACTGGGCAGTTAAAGAGTTTGGAAAAGCTAATGTATACGTAGCTGCTACAAACGATACTAGTTCAAGACCATTTCCTTTCGATGTAAAGAAAAAACTTGCTGCAATGGCAGGCGTTCCAGAACAAAGATTTATACAAGTAAAATCACCGTTTAATGCTAAGAGTTATTTAGATATATTAGATGATTCTAAAGCACTAGTGTTTATCCGTAGCGAAAAAGATAAAACATCCCAACCTTTACCTGATCAAATAAAAAAGAATGGCGAACCAGGATACCTAAGAAGTTATAAGAATAAAGATTTAGAACCTAGTGAAGTAGCAGGATACATGGCATATGGTCCAACAATTAACTTCAATTTTTCAGGTATGCAGATAAAAAGTGCAAGCGAACTAAGAGCTACTTGGCCTGAAATGTCAGATGAAGATAAGTTAAAGGCTGCACAACAAATGTATGGTAAGGGTGCCGAAACAGCAGTGCAATTATTAAATCAAGCACTAAGCGAACAGACCGAAGCATCTAAACCCAAGCTAATCAAGCCAAGAGATCCAAATGCACAAACTATGCAAGATTTGCGTAAGAGCGGTGCAATGGGTGCGCACAAAGACAAAAAAAGACTTGCTAAACAAGGATACCAAAAGCATAAAGGTAGAACAGACGAACTTGATGTTTTTAAATCCAAAAGCACAGCACCTAGTATTAAAGAACAGGATCCAAACAAACTTAAGGTATTAGACTGGATTGCTAATAGACAGGATAACAAAGAACACTTCTTAAGTTTTTACCGCAAAGGTGCTGCATGGAGTGGCAAACTTATTTGGATTATGCCAGATCAGGCAAAGAAGTTTATGCGTAAAGTAGAAGATAATGAAGAATATCTACCACAAGTAAAACAGGCATTGACAAATATTGCACAAGCTAGTAAACTGTTTGATAACTTAGGAATAAAATATCAAATCAGGAATGCAGACTAATGGATTTAGATACTTTAAAAAGACTAGCAGGTATAAATGAATTCAAAGGATACTCAGAATATCACATTGACGAAAACCCTTCCGAGACAGCTGCTGAATTAAAAAAGAAAGAAAAAAGATTAAATTTAAAACCAGGAGATAAAGACTGGTTCAAATTATGGTTTTCAAAACCATATATGACAGGAGTTCCTCAATTCAGGGGACGCAAGAAAAAATGAAAATTGAACATTTAGATGAAGCAGTTGGAAGAATAGTAAAAGGTGTTAATACAACACACGATGTTGGTGTTAATCAAACTTCTATCGAAGCAGCTAAGTTTGGAAACAAAGTAGATAAAGACGGAAAGCCTCCTACGCTGAGTAGCAAAGTAAAAGGCAAATCAACAAATGTTCTTTTTAATCTAGGACTTGCAGAAGGGTATAAATTACAACTTGAAAGAGATAAAGAAATGCTTGTCCTTAACATTACTAATACTGATACAGGTAGGCGTACAGAAGTAAGAGGAAAGTTAGGATATGAAAGTGGTAACTATGATCCTAATGATGATTTACATCAGCTATTAGACACAATTGGCAAAAGTGCAAATGTTGCAGAACTAATTAATGGCGAAGTAGTTACTATTAATCCAAAACACCCTGATGCTGAAAAAGCAAAAACAGCAACTGATAAAGCATATCATGAAAATTACTCCGCATATGAACTAGCACTAATGGAAGGTGGACACGAAGTTCCACAACGTCCTCAAAAAAGAATGAGCGCAATAATGCAAGAGCTTGCTGCCTATGACTTATCCGAAGCATTAGGCGAATTAGATCCAAGCACAGAGATTTACGTCGATATGGACGGAGTGCTTGCAGACTTTTTTGGAGAATGGGCAAAAGTTGCAGGTAAGAAAAATTTTAGAGATATTAAAGATCCACAAGCTGCTTTAAAGAAAATTAAAACTGTAGATGATTTTTGGTTGAAACTGCCTATGTTGCCTCAAGCTAAAGAATTGCTTATGTTAATAAAGCAAGTTAAAGGCAGTTATAATATTTGTTCTAGTCCATTAGCAGATGACCCTAGATCAGAGCCACACAAGAAACAATGGATCAAAAAGCATCTTAGTTTCTTCCCTCCAAAAAATATATACATAACTCATAATAAACCACAATATGCAAAAAACGAAAATGGTACTCCTAATATATTAATTGACGACTACGGCGTAAACATAAATGCATGGGAATCTGCAGGCGGTATAGGATTTAAGTACAAAGACCATAAATTCGAACGCACAGCAAAAGCAATTAAACAAGCAGTAGGCGAAAACTTTGCTGACGGTAAGAAAAAAGGCAAAAGCAGACCAGGGCGTGTAAAACGTTCAGGTGCTAGTTGCAACGGTAGTGTTACAGATTTACGAAAGAGAGCTAAGAATAGCTCAGGTGAGAAAGCGAGGATGTATCATTGGTGCGCAAATATGAAGGGCGGGAAGAAAAAGTAGTAGAACTATATCCAGACGGGTATAGCAAAACGTGGAGAGAACACGAAGATAACAGTATAGATGATATTGAATGGGCACACTATGTTGCCAAATTAAAAGAACACGAAGCTCGACGGGCAAGCGCAAATGAACGTGAAGAATATTGGAAAACATATAAAAAGTATAAAAAACAATTACGAAGATTAGATCCA
>Ga0213860_10000088_pt1 | contig 35502 bp, 28 predicted proteins | sample PICome_3_FD_160118 | JGI IMG/M metagenome (GOLD analysis project Ga0213860, IMG submission 160118) | Coastal seawater microbial communities near Pivers Island, North Carolina, United States - PICO550 | ecosystem: Environmental > Aquatic > Marine > Coastal | place: USA: North Carolina...
TATAATGGCACAACATTTATATCTACTCCAGGTTATTGCTGGAGAAGTACAGATACAAATCTGCAGTTAATTGTTCCTGATTCTAATTACAGTAATACTGGTACATACACTTACTATGATCAAAGGAATGGACGTGCAGCAACGCCTCTGGGTGCTATTGGTGTTGCGGCTAATGGCGTAGTATTCTTCAATCCTTCTGCTGGTAATGGTGGAAACCCACCTGAGGGGTTTAGTTGGAATGCACACTACGAAACATCACCTATAAGTTTTGGTCCTGACAGTTGTGGAGGTCACCCCGAACAAACAGGTCAGTATCACTACCATGACACACACTTTATTGACTGCTGGAAAGCGGGGTCTGTCATGGCTACATACAATGATTACTATGGTCTGTCTCAGTACAATGGTGACGTTCTGAGGCACCCAGACGGGCACTCAAAGATGTTAGGAATCTCTTTTGATGGATTCCCTGTCTACGGACCATTTGCGTATTCCGATCCCTGGGATACCAGTTCAGATATTGCATCCATGAGTTCTTCCTATCAACTCAAACCTATTGAGGCAGCGGGAAGACCTTCTTATGGAAGCACACTCCAGAACCCACCTGCAGGGTCCTTTGTTGAGGACTTTGAATATGTTGAGGGTAATGGATCACTTGATTATCACAATGGAAGATTTTGCATTACTCCAGAGTTTCAAGATGGAACGTATGCATACTTCCTATCTGTAGATGCACAACAGGATCCAGCATTCCCATATCTTATGGGATTTACTGCAAGACAAGTTCTTGATCAACCTGTAAATAATGGTGCTGCTACACCTCCTGCACCTCCTAGCGGTGGTGGTGGAGAGGCACCTCCTGCAACTCTACAGATTGCAGCACAACCACAGAACGCATCGGTCAACAGCGGTCAATTAGTTACATTTACTGTTTCCGCAACTATTCTCCCAGAGAACGGACCAAAGTCTTATCAGTGGTTCAGATCTACTGACGGTGGATTTGCATACTCACAACTTAATGGTGCAACATCCTCGACATATTCATTCACTGCTCTGTCATACATGACGGGGTACAAATTCAAAGTTGTTATTGAGGGACCAACTGGTGCTACCCCAGCGACAAACTCGCCACTTACATCTGATGTTGCAACTTTAACTGTTACTGGAACGGGTGGAACTACAGATAATACCTTCGATAGCACAGGTATTACTCTTGATAGCACATCAACCCGCTTCGATCAAACCTAAATAACACTGTAAAAGTCTAAGAACTATGGCAAAACAGAACATTGGTATTGGTTCTTCCGCTAATGATGGTACTGGCGATACCCTGAGGGACGCTGGTGTCAAACTTAATTCAGTAATTGACGAGCTGTATGACAGACTCGGTAACGAGACAGATATTCTCGTCAATATTGGATCGGGTATCACTGAAGGTCAAGTTCTTAAGTGGTCTACAGCAGGAAACCCCGCTTTTGTTGGCGGCAACTTTGACGAGTTGACAGCAAACCTAGATGTTGCGACATATAATATTGTCTCATCTAGCGCCAGAGATATTATTATCAAACCAGATAGCACTGGTGATATTAAACTCTGGGGTGGTGGTAGTGGATCTGCATACACCTACATCGATGGTGATGATGGATACCTGAAATACTATGCACCATACACAGATCTAGCAAGTCTTCCTGATGCAGTAAACCATCACGGTATGTTTGCACATGTTCATGCTACAGGGCATGGATATTTTGCACATGGTGGTAGCTGGGTTGAAATGGTTGATACAACCAGCAGCGTCGGTGATTTGTCTGATGTAGACATGACTGTTGGTGGTGGTCCTTCCAATGGTCAAATCCTGAAGTGGAATGCATCTACCTCTAAGTTTGAACCTGCCAATGATGATTCGTCTGGCGGTGGCGGTGGTGGAACTACACAAAACCTTTTTGAATCGTTCAACGCTGACACTGGTTCTACAACCGCAAGTGCTGCACAGGACGTTCTAACTGTTGCTGGTGGCACAAATATTGCAACATCAATTACTGGTGATGTGCTGACCATTAACATGACAGGCACACTCGGTGATCCAGATCAAAATGTCTTCTCCACAATCGGATCAGATTCGGGGTCCAAAACTGCTAATAGCACTACTACTACTGTTAATATTATCGGTGGCACTGGGATCTCCACTGCTGTGGCTGGTGATAATCTAACAATCACTAACGACTCACCAAACGTACCTCAGTTTATTATTCAAAGTGTTAGTGGTGACACTGGTTCTTTCACTTCTTCCGATGTTGAAGGGGGAATCACGATTGCTGGTGGAACAAACATCAGTACAGTAATGAGTGGTTCAACTCTTACTATTAACAATACTGCTGGTAGTCTTCCATCTGTAACTGAGAATCAGAACATCGTTGCAACTGGAACGAACACCTTTGCAGCATATGGATCTCCTGTTTTGGGTTGGTCTGTTTCTGGTGGAACTGGTACAGGGTATCTCTTTGATGGTCCTGGTGTCAGCAATTCTACTGGTAACCCAACCATCTATGTGTACAGAGGTTTTACATATCGTTTCAACAACACAACTGGATCTGGTCACCCATTTGAGATCAGAGTTGGTTCTGGTGGTGCAGCGGTAACTGCTGGTATCAGTGGTTCTACTACTGGTGTTTTGGTATGGGAAGTTCCGATGTCGGTTGCTGCTGGTACAACTTATGTTTACCAATGCACGATCCACGGTGGAATGGTAGGAAATTTAGTGGTGGTCTGATAAATGCCAAGAACAGTCCCAGGTAGCGGTGCATCTATTGAACCGATCTTTAACAGTACATACGGTGTAAAAGACGTATTTGTTGTTAACGGTGGTTCTGGATACGATGCTTCTGATCCTCCAAAATTAACTATTGGTAACTGCGGTACACCCGTTCGTGATGCAGTTTTGCGTCCTGTTATCAACACTGCTGGAGAAATTCAAGCGGTTGAAGTTTTGGATCCTGGTGAAGGTTACAGTCCCCTACGTTTGATTATTGAAAGTACAGACAGCGGTGCTTTTGGTGCTACAGGTGATGTATTCCTGAATGCAACAGGTGGAATTGATTATATTCAAGTAAGGTCTAACGGAGACGCATATTTCGGTGGCACTACTGCACGTATCGAAGGTGGTGGTGGAGCAGGTAGTGAACTTGTTCCTATCACTGGTAGTGTTACAGGTCTGTCTCTAGAAAACGTTGGACGTAACTATACCAGACAAGATGTTGCTCTGGTTATTGGTGGCGGGGGTGGCGAAGGCGCAACTGGTGTTGCTGAGGTAAATGAGTTCGGTCAAATCGAAAACATTAATATCAGCAACCCTGGTGAGTTCTTTGAAACACCACCCATCGTTCAGTTGATTGGTGGTGGAGGTAGTGGTGCCGCTGCTGATGCAGTTATCAACCTCGGTAGAATTGATGCCATCAACATCACAAACCCAGGTGGAGGATATACTTCTCCTCCTCAAGTTATTTTTGCAAGGAATACTAACCTTGTAAGAACTGCCAGAAATAGACAGTCATTGAACTCTACGGTGTTCAATATTACTGGTCTTACTGGTGACATTGCAGAGTCAGATACAACTATCAACGTTGAGACAACTGCAGCGTTCCCTGGTTCTGGTAAAGCACTGGTTGGAAGAGAGATCTTTAGATACACCTCTAAAACTGCAACTCAGTTCAAAGGTGTTACGAGAGGTGTTAACTTTAAGTTTGACCAAAAAATTCGTCTTGACAATTTGCAAGATGATCCTAATACAGGTCTGACAGGTTATGAATTTAATATCAACGACCGTGTAAGACGTTTGTCTGAATCTAGCGATAATAAAATTGCTATCGTATATGACTGGCGTCCTGAAACCAGAGATTTGTATCTGGTATTCCAAGTTGACGAATTGGCATTTATTGATGCTGGTCGTTCTACAGAAGAAAGTAAAATCGTTGCATTCATTTGTGGTGTGGCAAGTTCCAGTGGAACTGGTGTAGAACCACACGTCTTAGTTGAATCTGAAGGTAACGACATCGTATTGTTTACAAATCCTCTTTCTGTATTACCAGATAGGGTGTTTGAGGATAATGATGAATTAGAGGGTGCTGGTGATGGTATTCCTGACCTGATCAACACCGATACAGACTTCCAATTTGAAACAAGTCTTGATGGAGGTATTGCTTCATCACTCTATGGTATTGAAGAAACGATTGGTGGACAGAACACAACTCTGCTCGCTGTCGGTGACAAAATTTATGATGGTAATACCACACCGTTGGTTGCCACAGTTCAATCTGCTGGTGCTCTTGGTGATGGTGATCAACATGATGCCATTATTACTGTTGTTGGTAACAACTGGTCTATCCCCAACTTTGTTGCAGGAGAAACCGTAACTGGCGGCACAAGTGGCGTTGTGGCAACTGTAGATTCATTTACTGCAACTGCCACAGGATATGGTACTGGATACATCACTCTGGTTCTTAGAGATCCAGTTGGAAACGGAAACGTATTCAAATTTACTAATGGGGAAACGCTCTCTGGCGGAACGTCAGGTGGATCTGCAAATGTGTGGTCTGCCGAATATAGCGTTCTCCTGAGAAACGAACCAGAATAACCTATAAATAAAGGGAAGGGTAAAACAGCATAATGGCTCTACTTACTGACCAATTTAGAATTTTTACCGCAAATAAGTTTATCAAGGCGTTGGAGGGTCCTGACCCGATCCAGTCTGATACTGATGCGGGTAGTGCGAGAGATCGACTGTATGTTTTCATCGGTCGCCCCCAAGCATGGGATAACGAGAATAATCCTCCTACACCAGTGGACTCTTTTCAGGAGTTTTCTGATGTGTTCGATGATCTAATCTCCCTGAAACGGGTGTTGGCAAACGACACTATTCAGGTTATTCGTCGTGTTGACTGGACACCTCCCGAACAAACCACTGGTGGTTTGGGTTATGTCTATGACATGTATCGTCACGATTACAGTTCTACTAAGACTGCATCTTCTGGTGCAACTAAACTGTATGACGCCGATTTCTTTGTCGTCAACTCTTCGTACCAGGTTTATAAGTGCATTTACAACGGGACATCCCCTTCTGACCCGAACGGTAAACCTTCTACTATTGAACCTACAGGTACATCGACATCTGTTATCACAACTGCTGACGGTTATCGTTGGAAGTACATGTACACCATTCCTGTTGGACAGGTGTTGAAGTTCTTCTCTAACGAGTACATGCCTGTGCTCACAGACACCGCAGTTATCTCCGACGCTGTTGGTGGTGAGATTGATACTGTTGTTATCCAGTCTTCTGGTTCTGGTTATAACAACGGTACATATGAAAACGTTCCCATCAAAGGTGACGGTACTGGTGGTCGTGTTTCTATCGTTGTTGACGGTGGTAAGGTTGTATCCGCTACTGTGACATCTGGTGGTTCTAACTACACCTTCGGTAAAGTTATCATTGACGAGATCAATGGTATCGGTGCTGGTACTGGATCTGGTGCAACGATTGACGTTATCATTCCACCCGAAGGCGGTCACGGTTCTGATCCCACAGTTGAACTGGGTGGTTACAGAGTCATGATCAACACGAAGTTCACCTACGCTGAAGGTTCAGGTGACTTCCCTACAGATAACGACTATCGCCGTATTGGTCTTGTTATCAACCCATTCAAGTTTGGTACATCTGAACTTGTGGCAGACCTCACATTGTCTGGTACAAGTGCTGTAATTTTCTCTCCGACATTTACAGGTCAGTTCTCTACTGATGAAATCATCACACAGTCTCGTACTGTTGGTGGTCAGCAGGTTACTGCCCGTGGTCGAGTTATCTCTTGGAACTCTACAACCAAAGTTCTGAAATATTATCAGAACAGAGTTGACGGTGTGTTCCCTGAAATTACAGGTAATCTCGTTGAGTTTGAGGGTGGTAATGCTGTTGTCGGTTCTACCTCTGGTACATCTGGCGACCCTGACATTAACTTCCCAATTATTGCAGGATCCTCTACTCGTGTTATTAACAACACTGAGTATGACCTGGGTATGTCATTCACAAACGGATATGCAAAACCTGAGATTGAACCAAACTCGGGTGATGTAATTTACATAGATAATAGAAGTGCGATCTCTCGTGCTGGTGACCAAATCGAAGATATTAAAATCGTAATCGAGTTCTAAAGAAATGCCTCAGAATACCAATCTGAATATCAGTCCTTATTTTGACGACTTCGATAAGGACAAAAACTTTTACAGAGTTCTCTTTCGACCAGGATTCCCTATCCAGGCGAGAGAACTTACGACCATGCAATCGATTCTGCAGAATCAGATTGAGTCGATGGGACAGCACTTCTTCAAAGAAGGTGCGATGGTTATCCCTGGTCAGATTGGTTACGATCTGAATGTCAAGGCGGTTATCCTACAGCAGAATTTCCTGGGTGTAAACGTTGAGAACTATAGAACTCAACTGAATGGTCAGGTAATCACTGGTGTGACATCTGGCGTTAAAGCAAAAGTTCTGTACTCTATCCCTGCAACTGAGTCGGACAAAGGTTATATCACACTGTACGTTAAGTATGTTGACTCTGGTGATACTGTATCCGATGAGGGTATCAAAGAGTTCCAAAACAACGAACAGTTGTATGCAGAAAATGAGATCACTTTCGGTACAACCCTGATCGAGATCAATTCACCGTTTGCTCAACTTCTGCCTGCTGATGCAACTGCCACTGGTTCTGTTGCATATGTAAACCAAGGTGTATATTTTATTCGTGGTTATTTTGTAGACGTTCCTTCAGCATATCTGTTGCTGGATCAGTATACCAATAACCCATCCTACCGTATTGGTTTGGAAGTTAGTGAATCTATTATTACTCCAGAAGATGATCCATCACTGAATGACAATGCTGCTGGTGCTTCTAACTATTCTGCACCTGGTGGACATAGATTCCGTATCAAGACCACACTGGTCAAGAAAGCAATTAATGATGATACTGATAAGAACTTTATTGAACTTCTCCGTATCAATCAGAGTAAGGTTGAGCAAGTTGTTAATAAAACTGCATATTCTGAACTTGAGAGATCTCTTGCACGTCGTACATATGAAGAGAGTGGTGACTATGTTGTCGATAGTTTCGACGTAACTGCAAGAGAACACCTTGATGACTTCTTCAATAATGGTGTTTACAAAACTGGTTCAACTGCAACTGATGGTGTTGCTGCATCTGATGAATACCTGGCGATTGAAGTTGGTCCTGGTAGAGCATACGTTAGAGGTTATAGAACTGAATTCCTAACACCTCAATATGCATCTGTACCCAAACCAAGAACATTTAAGACAAGACAGAACGGTATTATCTCATTTGAACTTGGACAGTTCGTTGAGGTATATGACGTTTATGGTAACCCACAACTGACAGGTGATGGTGTATCCAAAGCATATCAAACTTTGGAACTCCGTGATAACTGGATGATTGCCCCTAGTGGCACTACTGATTATTCCGACGAGACTGGTACTGGTCAAGGTAACATAATCGGTAAGGCACGTATGGTGCAGATGAAATATCTGCGTACAGATAGCAGCCTAGGAACAGATTTCCATAATGCATATCTGTTTGATATTCAGATGTTCACTGCAATGAACTTCAAGGCAAATGTTGCTTTGAGTGCAGGTGATAGAATTTTTGGTCGTACATCTGGTGCTAGTGCATATGTATTTGAGGGTGCTACAACCCAACAAGCTAGAAAGTATATCCTAGTTTATCAGGTGTCTGGTAACTTTGTACCTGGTGAAGTTGTTACTAGAGATGGTCGTATTGTTGGTGAACTGGACGCAATCTTCTCGTATCAGTTCCAGGATACTAGATCCATGGTTGGTAGAAACCCTGGTAATGCTATTGTCTTTGGTGCTAACCTTGCTCTTAATGATCAGTATGCAATCGATTGCTATAACGTAGACGTTGATCAAGCAACAGGACAAGATATTCAAGGTTTCGGTTCTAACTTCGGTACAGAACTACGTCCTGGTGAAGTTATTCGTGTAACTGGTACAACAGTTCAGGGTAACAATACACTCCGTGTTAAGAGAATTAATCCTCAAACGATTGACCAGTCTTCTGCAAATAAGGCAACTTCCGTAGCAGCAGGTGATGTTATCTTCGATTATGCAGATCAGACTGCAAAACTAGATACATCACTGACCAAGGGTACCATCCCTGACGGTGAGTATGCTAATGGTGTGGTTGTAAGAATGAGACCATACCTTCGCATGAAGGACTATCAAAACGGCGAACTAACGATTGACCTTCCATATCGTTCAATGCGATCTCTGGAAGATGAATCATTCTTTGTCTATAGATCGTTTGTTAACAAGGTTGTTAGTAACGGTGACATCACTATTACTCTGCCTGAATCTGAAGCATTCGGATCGTTGGATGAAGGTGACTTCACTCTAACTGTTGCTGCACAGTCTGGATCTTCCTACACTGTTGGTCAAAACATTGACCTTGAAACAGCAAATGACCTTGCTCAACTCACTGTAACATTTGGTGCTGAGCGTCAGTCTATCTCTGTACAAGGTTTGGGTGGTGTTACTCAGGTTCACCTGAATGCTCTCGTATCTAAGAACACAGTATCCCGTAAGGTGAAGACTGCATCTAAGATGCGTTGTATGAAAGTTATTAAGACAAATCAGCAGAATGATACTCTGAAGTTTGGTCTTTCTTATGGTCACCTGTATGGAACACGTATTGAGGATACTGAAGTTTCCTTCGGTCTCAATGACGTATATAAGATTCATGCAGTATACGAATCAGAAACAGATGGCGATGCACAAATTCCTTATGTTGTTCTTGACGAAGCAACATTTTTCGATACTGGCTCTATCGTTAGTGGTAGAACATCAGGTGCCAGAGCAAGAGTTGTTTCGTTTGTAAACTCAACTCTGCGTCTCTATAACGTATCTGTAAATAATATTCCGTTCGTTCCTGGTGAAATCATTGATGGTTTCGATGACGACGGTGTTGCATTGACTGCTATTGTCGATGACGCTGATGGATCTGTTGTTCTCGGATCCAGAAACATCACAAGTTCATTTAAGTTGGATCCTGGTCAGGGTTCACACTTCTATGATGTTTCTAGAATGATCAGACAACCTAACTCTGCTCCTCCGACAAGGAAGTTGATGGTTGTATTTGATTACTTCCTCCATGAGCAGACTGGTGATTACTTCTCTGCACAATCTTACACAGGTATTCCTTTCAAGGAAATTCCTAACTACAAACTTGATGGTAACATCAACTTCCTGGTTGACTCTATTGACTTCAGACCTGGTGTTGGTGAACAGGCAGATGGTTCAGGTACCGTTGGTGCACCTTACTATGTGAACTGTACATCACTTGACTTTGATTCAAGAACATTTGATACCTCTGGTGGTTCTGGTGGTTCAACTATTTTTGACATCATGAGGATTGAGACAGATTTCCGTGCTGACTACACCTGGTATCAGGGTCGTATGGATCACATCTATCTTGGTCATAATAATAAAATTCTTGTTGCTCAAGGTAAACCTGGCGATGAACTTGTCCCACCAGACAAGGTTGAGAACGCCATGCTCTTGGCAACTATGGAACTCAAACCATATGTTTACGATCCTGAGCGTGATGTAATCATCAAACCTGAGCAGATCCGTCGTTTCACCATGAAAGATATTGGTGATCTTGAACGTCGTATGGGTCAGGTTGAATATTATACTTCACTGTCTCTTCTTGAAGCACAGGCAGATTCCGCTAAGGTCTATGACGAAAACGGATTTGATAGATTTAAGAACGGTTATGTTGTTGATGACTTTACCGACCACACTGTCGGTGACGTTCTGAGTGAGGACTACAAGTGCTCCCTCGACTTCAAAGAAGGTATTCTCCGTCCATCTCACTACACAACTAACGTTGCACTTGAGTGGAATGAAACTGCTTCTAACAATGTAATTAAGCACGAAGCAAATATTATCACACTTCCGTTCAACGAAGCAAAAATTGTTGAACAACCATACGCTTCTCGTCAGGAAAACGTTAACCCGTTTAACGTGTTTACCTTTATCGGTCGTATTGACCTGACACCTGCTTCCGACGATTGGATTGATACCAAACGTCTTCCTGCAAGAGTTGAAAACGTTGAAGGTGACTTCTCTGCAACTGCTAGAGATTTGAATATTGACCAGAATGGTTTTGCTCCTATTCAATGGGGTTCATGGCAAACTAACTGGACTGGTGAGACACAGATCTCTAGTTCTAGATTCCAGTCATCTTCTGGTACATATGGTATTGGTCGTCCTCAAGGTCGTGCTGGTCACGGTCAGCGTCGTCAAGGTCTCTTCTACCTACACGAACGTCGTACATATCGTGTTGTAAACAACCAGTCACGTCAAGGTATTAGGACTCGTGTTGTTCCCAGAATTGACCGTAAGTCTTTGGGTGATAGCATCCTGTCTCAGACTGCAGTTCCCTGGATTCGTTCTAGAAACGTTGGATATAAGGTTTCTCGTATGAAACCCAATACTCGTTTCTATTCATTCTTCGACAATGTAAACGTTAACACTTACATGTGTCCGAAGATTATCGAACTTGTTAAGTCTTCGACTGCTGATCCTACAACTAATGAAACTCCGTTTGTTGTTGGTGAAACTGTTATCGGTAGTATTTCTGGTTGCCGTCTGAAGGTTGCTGAACCTAATGATGGTGGTCAGTTTAACCCATACACAGGAACCGCATCATCTCTTCCTGAGTCTTATGCATCACAGACAGACATTCTAAACATCGACGTTACTGCGATGGCAGAAACCAAGAACCCTGACTTCTATGGAAACATTGCAGTTGGTGAAGTTCTGGTTGGTCAAACATCTGGTGCTCGTGCTGTTGTTAAGGATCGTCGTTTGATCTCTAACAACGTTGGTGAGATTGCTGGTTCACTCTTTATTCCTAACCCGAATGAAGATTCCAATCCACGTTTTGCTACAGGTACACGTACCTTCCGTTTCACAACAAACGAAGATAACAGCAAGATGCCTGGTACAGTTGACTCCTCTGCTGAGACAACTTACGAGGCACGAGGCACACTGAACACCGTTCGTGAAAATATCCTTGCTGTTCGTAACGCTGAGATTGTTCGCGATACTGTTAGTGAGGACAGAGTTGTTACCACAACCAGAACTGAGACTAGACAGATTGGTTGGTATGACCCTCTTGCACAGTCCTTCATTCTGGATGAAGAAGGTGGTATGTTTATTAACTCTGTTGAGATCTTCTTCTCAACTAAGGATGGAAACATTCCTATCTCCATGCAGATCAGAACCATGGAAAATGGTTATCCTACTGGTTCTATTCTTCCCTTCTCTGACGTTACTCTGAATCCTGATCAGGTAGAAACATCTGAAAATGCTGCTATTCCGACTAAGTTCACATTCCGTGCACCTGTCTATATCAAGCAGTCTACAGAATATTGTTTCGTTCTCCTGTCTGACTCTAACGAGTATAAGGTTTGGATCTCTAGAATGGGTGACGTTGATGTAACTGGAACTAGAACGATCTCTGAACAGCCTTACGCTGGTGTCTTGTTCAAGTCTCAGAACGCATCTACTTGGACCGCTGACCAGTATGAAGATCTTAAGTTTGTAATGTATCGTTGCGACTTCACACCTTCCTCTGGTGTTGCAGTGTTCAACAACTGTCGTCTTGGTAAGGGTAATGGTGGTATTCACAACTTGATTGAGAATCCAATTCTTACCTTGAAACCCAAGCAGGTATTGACACTCCCATCATCGGGTTCTTATTCATTCACCATTGGTGCAACTGTAGAACAGGATCCATCTGGTGCAAAAGGTACAGTTGTTGAATGGGATACTACAGGTGCAAATCCAAAACTGACTATTACTGATATTGAGACTGGTCCTAGTGGACAAGGTTTCCAAGCAGGTTTTGTTCAGTCTGGTGGTTCTATCTACAACGTATTGAAATCTTCACAGGCAACTGTGTCTATTACAACTTCCGTTGTTACTAACGGTACATTTGAAGCTGGCGACACTATTACTAACGGTGCAAATGCTGAAGCAGTTGTTACCTCGTTTGATAGTGGCACAGGTATTCTCGAAGCAAATTATAACAAAGGTACATTCCTAGACAGCGACACTATTACAAATGGTAGTGGTGTATCTGCAACCATCAACGCCTCTGGTGTTGTGTATGGTGCAAGTTCTGACTCTAGAGATGGTTATCCTGAAGGCACAATCGCATATCAGGATGATGATAGAGAAGTTCTTGTATATCATAAGAACCATGGTATGCACCAGAGAACAAACAACATCGTTGTTGAAGGTATTGAGTCTGAGATTCCTCCGACAGTCTTGACTTCAAGTCTTGCTGCTGATGCAACATCCATCAACGTACAGGATGCTCTCTCATTCCACAACATCATTAACAATAGTAATGTTGGACCTACCAACGTAGGTTATGTGAAGATTGGAGATGAAATTATTAAGTACAGTGCAATCTCTAGCACAGGTCAAACCATTACTGTTGCTTCCGACGGTCGTGGTGCTGATGGAACTGCTGCTGTAGCACACGCTGCTGGTGCACAAGTTCTTTGTTACAACTTGGATGGTATTCCTCTGGTTGAACTGAACAAGACACATACTTCTATCTCCTGCCCATGGTTGGATACTTACATGCTACACACTGACAGTGTTGCAACTAACGGTATCCGTGGCGGTGGTAAGTTTGTGTATGCAACACAGAACGTTCAGTATGAAACTCTGACTCCTCAGGTTGCAACCATGAACCTGCCAGAAACGGACATTCGTGCTCTGGTAAATACTACGACTGCTACTTCGATCGCTGATGGTTCAACCAACATTGATCAGGCATCGTTTATTAACACTGGTGACTTCTTAGAAGTTGTTCTGAACGATCAAAACTTCTTCACCTCTCCAAGAATGATTGCTGCTCAAATTAATGAGAACAACAAGATGGAAGGTGCGAAGTCGTTCACAATGCAAATTCAACTTGCAACTTCTAATCCTCACTTGACTCCTGTTGTTGACCTTGATCGTTGTTCTTTGATCACAACTAGCAACCGTATCAACTATTGGCCTGGTGGTTCTGCCGCCATTCCTACACAGGCAGCAATCGACAGGAGTGCTGACACATCTACCGATCCTGTCGGTGATCAGAACGATGCTATTTACTGCACACGTCTTGCACGTTTGGCAAACGAATCTCGCTCACTGAGACTTGCGTTCCAGATTACAAGAAATGCAGATGCATTTATCTATCCTTATTACAAGGTATTTACTTTCGGTGCATCAACTAGACCAGAAGATGTCGATTGGACTCCGTTCCCTGAGAACATTAATTATGACAGCACACCTTCTGAAGAACTCCTTTGGAAAGACTTTGAATACGAAGTCAAAGGTCTTAACTTCAACGCCTTCCAAATCAAATTGGTGATGAAGTCTAAGAACCAGGCATCGGTTCCATTGATTGCTGATCTCAGAGCAACAGCACTGGCAACTTAAAGCTATAGCTGTCTCTCTGAACCCTTACAGTGTTATTCTAATTAGATTATTATTTTATGTCAAGTCTTGATCCAAAAAAGGAAGGTTGGGTTCCCGTTGAAGGACATGAAGGTCTTTGGCGGGATCCAAATTCCAATGCTATAATCAATACCAGTACGTCCGAGTACGATAAATACATGCAAGCGCATAACAGTCGTGCTAAGAAAGACGCCAATCTGGAGTCTTTACAAACTGAGGTTAATGACCTAAAATCAGACCTTGGGGAAATCAAAGACCTTTTAGTGAACTTTATCAAGGAGAAAAACAATGACAGCTGATGTGACCGAAACTATGGATCAAGATAAACTTCTTGGTCAGTTCCGTGACCGTTATCAAGCACTTATTAACCAAAACAAAGAGCTTACCCAACAGATTAAAAACAATGAAGCACAAGCACTTAAACTGCTTGGCGCTATTGAAACTCTCGAATATCTCAATCCTCCTGAAGAAGAGGAAGAGGCACCTGCTGAGTGACATAAATAAGTCTGTATGGTACGTCCAACCCACTGGCACAGCGTATAACAGATGGCAAACAGAATACAATTAAGACGTGATGGTGCCCAGCAGTGGGCAAACGTTAACCCGATCCTTGCTCAAGGCGAAATTGGTATCGAGATCGATACTTCGCGTATCAAGATCGGTGATGGTGTTACTCCGTGGAACTCTCTCAAATATGAGAGACCGATTGAAACGGAATCTAATACTGCAAACACACTTGTTAAGCGTGATGCTGACGGTAACTTTGCAGCGGGTGCTATCACGGCGTCTCTCATTGGTAACTCGGCAACGGCAACTCGTCTTGCTAACACTCGATCTATCACCCTTGCTGGTGACATGTCGGGTTCAGCGTCGTTTGACGGTTCTGCAAACGTAAACATTACGGCAGAACTGAACTACGTTACCTCGCTACCACACTATGACTCGAATAACCTTTCGGCAACTGGTACATATACACAGTTGACGATTGACTCTCGTGGTCGTATTATCAACGCATCAAACCCAACCAGTCTGTCACAGTTTGGTATTACCGACGCTCAACCGTTGGATTCTGACCTGACTTCGCTTGCGAACATGACAGGTTTCGGTCTTATCTCTAGATCGTCCTCTGGTGTTCTGTCTAACCGTCAGATCACGGGTGCTGCTGCACGTATTCTGGTAAGTAATGGTACAGCACAGAATCAGAATCCTCTGATTGATCTTGCTGATACCCCTGTTGTTGTCGGGCAATACAACCCCAACGGCAACCTTGATCCCTCTCTAATCTCTATTGCTGGTAACGGTAATCAGACTGTCAACGCTACACAACTGACAGTTGACCGTTATGGTCGTCTGACCCAGGCATTGACAATTCCGATTGCTACTGCAACTGAGGGTTCAATCTATCCTGCTTATGACAATGCTACTGCGTATAGCAGACATGCTATTGTTGAGGCATCTAACGCAAAGGTATATCAGGCTGCAATCCGTGATATTCCTGCAGGTCTTGGAGAACCAACCCACACAGATACATCTGATGCTGGTGGTTGGAGATACCTCTGGTCTGCACAAATCGAGCAGAAAGGTCTTGCGTCCTTCGCTCAAGAAGATTTTGATGTTACTGTTTGGGATGGGACCAACGGCACTATTGGTGGTCACGTAACGATTGCCGAGAATGCAATCGAAAATTCCCAACTACAATCTCACGGTCTGTTGATGTTCACAGACCAAAATGCTACTGAAACTTTTGAGCTCGATAGGGAGCGTACTACAGACAATGCATATCATGGCATTACTAAAATTAACCACCTCAACGTCAACAATCGCGGTGGTAACGTTGCTTTCAGAGTTGTTGGCTACGATACTTCTGAGTATCCCTTCCAACCTTCCATCCTGTCGCAGGGTAATTCTTATCCCTCTGTCGCTAACGATGATCCTAACGGCAATGGGAGCGCCACCAGTGGTTCAAGTCTTACTGGTGCTGTTGACATTAATCTTGACACTACCCTTTCTGGTAATCTTACCCTCGACGTTTCAAAGGTAGACCAGTTCATCAAGCGTACCAGTGGCAATCTTGAGATTGCTGTTGAAGTTAATGAAACGGCAAACCGTTCCATGGACATCAACGTTACCAACGCTGGTTCTGGTGATGCTACCCTGAACATTACTGCTGATCAAGATATTACAATCAACGCGACAGATGTTGCTCATCGTGTCAACGTTGAAGATTTCCACTTCCAAGATAACGTCCTTTCAACCACCAACGCTACATTGGTGTTGGATCCTAACGATGATGATGACGTTACTGGTGTAGTTCGTGTCCGTGGCGACTTGACAGTTGACGGTGTTACGACTACAGTTAACTCAACGGTTGTTACAATCGATGACGTTATCATCAAACTCGGTGGCGATACCGCTCCGACCGTAGATGATGGTAAGGACCGTGGTATTGAATTTAACTACTATGATTCTCAAGCAAGGGTTGGGTTCTTTGGATGGGACGAAGATTACGCGGACGCTAACATTTGGTCTGGCACTGGCGGGTATCGCTTCCTCTACAACGCGACTAACACAAGTGAAGTTCTTACTGGTACTGACGCTCCTGTCATTGCTGGTAACCTCAGACTAACAACAAACACTTCTTCCACTTGGAAGACACCTACAACTGGCACACTGGTCGTAACTGGTGGTACAGGTATTTCTGAAAACCTCAACGTCGGTGGTACTACACACCTGTTAGGTAATGTTGAGATTGACGGCACTGTTGACATTGATGCCAACTTTGCTATCAGAAATAATACTACTGACAAGTTTACTGTCGCGAGTGCAACTGGTAACACTGTTATCGAAGGTACCGTTGACATTCAACTTGAAACAGAAATTACAGACAACCTGATTGTCACCGCAGACAACAAAGAATTCATTATCCGCACTGCTGGTAATGTTAATAAGTTCACTGTTGATACTGACAACGGCAACACTGAAATTCAGGGCACAGTTCATGTCATCAATGCTGTTGACTTTGATTCAACACTCAATGTTGATGACGATGTAACCTTTAACGCTAACTTTGATCTTGATGGAACTGCACTGTTCCACAATGACATTACACTTGATACAACTGGAAAGTATTTCACCATTACTAATGGTACAGACCAGAAGTTCCGTGTAACATCTACAAATGGTAACACTGACATTGAGGGTTCACTCAACGTTGGTGGTTTTAATACTTTAGAACGTACAAATAATATTGCTGTTGATGCTACGACTTCCGAGTCTGACATCACACTTTCTTCTCAAGGTAACCTCACCGTTGCTGGTGGTGTAAACATCGAGAAGGATGTTCGTATCGCTACTGACCTCTACGTTGCTGATCGCATTGTAGTTAAGGATGCTGGCACTGCTCGCACACGTCCTTCTCTGCTCAACAACGTTGACATTAAGTATCACACATACCTTGGTTCTTCTAACGCACAGAATGCTACTTTCGCTGACGATGCTGGATCAAACCTCAGAGTTGCAGGTGGTGTAGGTATTGTTCAAGATCTTCACATTGGTGACGATCTATACATCGGTAAAGTAAATTCAAATGATACAGTAGAGTTTACTGTACTTGGCGAAAATGGTAACACCACGATTGGTCGTGTTGGTCAGGGTACTGCTGCTGTTGGCACCCTTACTGTCCATGGCGATGTTACTTTTAACCGTGAGTTTAATATCACTGGAGCTCAGACAACTATTGGTGACGCCTCCTCTGACCTGTTAACTGTTAATGCAAATACCACATTTACTGATGATGTATTAATCAACGGTAATCAGGAAGTTGACGGTAATTTAATTGTCAACCAAAACCTAACTGTTCACGGCACAACCACAACTGTTAATTCTACTGTTGTAACACTAGACGATCCTATCATCACCCTTGGTGGTGACACTGCTCCTAGCACTAATGATGGTAAGGACCGTGGTGTTGAGTTTAGATATTACGATGGTTCTGCAAAACTAGGATTCTTCGGATGGGATGAAAACGCTAGTCGTTACGCTTTCTACCATAACGCTACCAATACTGGCGAAGTATTTGCTGGCAATCGTTCTGGTATTGATGCAGGTAGTCTCAAGTTGTTTGATACTACTAACGCAACTAACGCTGCATCTGGTGCCCTCATTGTTGGTGGTGGTGCTTCTGTTGGTCTTGATCTGTATGTAGGTGACGATCTTGTTGTTACCGATTCAGGTTCATTCGGAGGAAATGTAGGAATTACAGGTACCCTCGATGTTACATCTGACTTTGCTATTAATAGCACTAAGTTTACCGTTGCTTCTGCAACTGGTAACACGATCATCCAAGGAACCGTCCAGGTAGATGGTAACGCTACCATCGGTAATGCTTCTGGTGATGCACACACTGTAACTGGTACAGTCCTGTTCAACCAAGCACTGACAGTTGGCGAGAGAGCAAACATTCGTAACCTGAAAATCGGTACTGATGCTGCTAACGAGATTGGTACACTCTCTGGCAACCTCATCCTTGATTCTGATGGCGGTACTGTCAATATCACAGACAATGCTGACGTAGACGGTAACCTCAATGTTGATGGTAATACACAGATTGATGGAACGCTCACGGTTGATGGCAACACAACTATCGGTAATGCTGCTGGGGATGCTCACAGCGTCACGGGTACTGTCCAATTCAACCAAGCGATTACTTCCACCGACATCACGGCGGACAACATCAAGATCGGCGTTGATGGTGCGACCGAAATCTCCACCACATCAGGAAACCTGATCCTTGATTCCAATGCTGGTAAGGTCCATATCACAGATAACGCTGAGGTTGATGGTAACCTTCAGGTAGATAGCAACACAGTATTGGGTGATAGCAACGTTGACACTCTGACAGTCAATGCTACATCTACATTCAATGCTGCAATCACATCCACAGACATCACTGCTGATAACATTCAGATTGGTGTTTCTGGTTCTGGTGAAATCGATACTTCAACTGGTAACCTTACTATTGACTCTGCCACTGGCGAGACAATTATTGATGACAACCTAACTGTTTCTGGTACAGTTGACATCGGTGGTCAGACAATTATCACCGACGGATTGACTCTTAACGCTGCTAATGAAGCACTGTTGATTCAGAATGGTTCTGGTGTTACTAAGTTCACAGTTGACTCTGATAACGGTAATACTGACATCCAAGGAACATTGGATGTAAACGAAGCTACAACTATTACAAGCACCCTCAACGTAACCAACGCTGTTGACTTTGATACTACGTTGAATGTTGATGGTGTAACCACTATCACTAATACAACTGGTGCATCTACTGGTAATAACTTCTCTGCCTCTGGTGCTCTGCAGGTTGCAGGTGGTGTTTCGATCGCTGGTGATCTGGCAGTTGGAGATGACTTCAAGGTCTATGGTGACTTTGAGGTAGATGGTAATGTTGTTCAGAAAGGTAACCAAGAATTCCGTGGTCGCGTAGAGTTCTCCAAGAATGAGAACCCTAATAACCTTGCAGCGAATGCTCCGATCATGATTCCTAACGGTGGTATCACCGTTGCTGAGGATGCATTTATTGGTCAGACATTGACCATGGGTCCAAACAATGCAGGTAGCATTGTTCTGAACGGTACTACTGGTAACGCTACTATTGCTGGTACTCTGGGTATCACTGGAACCACAACTGCTACAGTTATTAACGCATCTTCTGTTAATACATCTGCATCTATCGGTATCGGTGGTTCGCTGCTGATCAACACTAACAAGTTTACCGTCACTGGTTCTAGTGGTAATACAGATATTGCTGGTACTCTTGACGTTGCTGGTCGTGTAATTATCGACGATACTCTGAATGTTACTCAGGGTGTTGACTTTGATAGCACACTTAATGTTGATGGTGAGTCTACCTTCAACGCTGCTATTACACAAAACAGCACTTCACTGTTCAGAGATAATGTCACTCTTCGTGGTGCAAGCAAGACCTTGCAACTCCAGAACGGTTCTGGTACTACTAAGATTGAACTGCAATCTACTTCTGGTAATATCACAGCAGGTGGACTTACAACTACCAACTCACTTGACGTTACAACCAACACCACCATCGGTGGCACACTCGGTGTAACGGGACAGATCACTGGTAACGTAACTGGTGACCTCACTGGTACTGCTGATAAGTCAGACCTCGCAGACGTTACTGACACTACAACTTCTAATCTTACATACTATCCTACATTCGTTTCTACGAATAATGGATACACTGAGATCCGCACTGACTCTACCAACCTTACCTACAACCCTGGCACTAACAGACTGACTGTTGCCAACTTCCGCTCTACAACTGACTTTGAAGTTCAGGGTAACTTGAACATCACTGGTAACATCATCTACGGTCAAGCACAGGTTGGTTCTATTGCTAACCACGACACAGACGCACTTGCAGAAGGCGCATCTAACCTCTACTTCACTGATGAGAGAGTTGATGATCGCGTTGCTGCTCTGATCAGTGGCGGCACAGGTATTACGGCAACGTATAATGATGCAGGTAATCTTCTCACACTGAGTGCTACTCAGTCTGATATTAATACTGATAATATCACCGAGGGATCTACTAACCTCTTTACTACGCAGGCACGTACACAATCTCACTTCTCCTACGGTAACGGTATTCAACTCAGCTCGAATACTCTGTCCGTGGTTCAGGGTGACATTAATACCGATAACCTTACAGAAGGATCAACCAATGTCTTCTTTACCAATGCTCGCGCTAGGGGTGCATTTAGCTCTGGTGGCGACCTGTCTTACAATGCTTCTACTGGCGAATTCTCATTTACTGAGCGTACTGATTCTGAGGTAAATGGTCTTGCGGATACTCGCATTGCACTTCAAGTTGGATCTAACCTAGATCTTTCTCAGAAGGATACTGGAGATCTTACAGAAGGTAGCAACCTTTATTACACCAACGCTCGCGCTGACGCTCGTGTCAACTTGCAGACTGGTGCAAACCTCGACCTTAGCAGTAAGGACACTGGTGACCTTACAGAAGGCACCAATCTTTACTACACACAAGCTCGTGTTGATGCCCGTATCGGTGCTCTCGCCGCTACTACTGCACAGGGTGCTCTGGCAGATTCCGCTACACAACCAGGAGATCTGGCAACTGTAGCAACCAGCGGATCTTACAATGATCTGTCTAACTTGCCTACGCTCTTCTCTGGAGCATATGCTGACCTGACTGGCAAACCTACATTATTCTCTGGTGCTTATGCAGATCTGACTGGCAAACCTACCTTGGGTACTGCTGCCGCAACTGCATCTACTGATTATGCAACTGCTGCACAGGGTGCTAAGGCAGACACCGCTCTGCAGGCAGAGACAATTACATTAGCAACCCTCAAAGCAGAAGTCGCAGCGTCCACCAACTTTGCTGACTTCAAGTCCCGTATCGCCGCACTCTGATAACCAATGGCAATTCCAACAACTAAGGCAGAATTTAAGGAGTATTGTCTCCGTAGACTGGGTAAACCAGTCTTGGAGATTAATGTCTCAGATGATCAGTGTGATGATGCCATTGACTACGCTGTTCAAAAATTCCAGCAATACCACTACGATGGTGCTGAAAGAGTATATCTAAAGCACGAACTAACTGCTGCAGACCTCACTAATGCTAAAGGTGATACGTCAAGCAACGCAGTAGATGGTACTACTGTATGGAAAGAACAAAATAATTATCTGTCAGTCCCAGAACATATCACTGCGATTGAAGGACTCTTTGCGTTTACTGATAAGGGTACTCGTAATATGTTCGACATTCGTTATCAGATGAGATTGAATGATCTGTATGACTTTACGTCTACACAGTTCTATCATTACTACATGATTCAACAACATCTTGAAACGATTGATTTTATCTTGGAAGGTATGAAACCTGTTCGTTATCAGCAGGTACAAGATAAACTACACATTGATTTCGACTGGGGTATTGATGCTCTGGAAGGTCAGTATATTGTTATCAAATGTTGGAGAGCACTTGACCCTACTACATGGTCAGAGATCTGGAATCAGATGTGGTTAAAGGATTACGCCACTGCCAAGATTAAAAAGCAATGGGGTCAAAACCTCACAAAATTCCAAGGAGTGCAGATGCCTGGTGGTGTCACTCTTAATGGTGAAATGATCTACAACGATGCTGTAGAGGAGTTGAAAGTTCTTGATGAACAACTCCGCACTACCTGGGAAACTCCACCTCTAGACATGATCGGCTGATATGGCACTTAATCCGCATTTCACACAAGGTACAACTGGAGAACAAGGTCTAGTAGAAGATCTTGTTATCGAACAGATCAAAATGTTTGGTAAGGATGTCTATTACATTCCTCGCACACTTGTGAATGAGGATACAGTTTTTGGTGAGGACAGTCTGTCTTCATTTAATGGTGCACATTTAATCGAAGCATATATTGAGGATGCTGGTGGTTTCCGTGGAGACGGAGATGTATTCAGTAAGTTTGGTGTTCGTATATCTGACCAGGTAACGTTTATTATTTCCCGTTCTAGATTCACTGCTGCTGTAGATGACAACGCAACATTGATTGTTGAGGGAAGACCAAACGAGGGAGATCTTGTATATCTTCCACTGGCAAATAAAATCTTTGAGATCCAGTATGTAGAACATGAAGTTCCGTTCTATCAACTGGGTCAAAACTATGTTTGGGGTCTACGTTGCGAACTCTTCGAGTACAGCGACGAGGACATCGACACAGGTGTGGCAGCAGTGGATGCTATCGAAACTACATTCGCAAATGCTATTGCTGTCATCATGGCAGAGACACCCGCACCTGGTACATTCCAAGTTGGCGAAACCGTTACAGGTGGTACAACCAATACTGACGCTGAGGTTAAGTCCTGGGATGCTGCTACACGCACATTGCAGGTATTCAATCGCACAGGTAGATTTTCATCAGGTGAAACTATTACTGGTCAAACCAGTGGTGCTGTTGCGACAACTGAGTCTTACAACACGATAAATAATGTGAATAGTGAATTTGATCAGAACTATGCTATCGAGACCGTCGCTGACGGCATCATCGATTTTACTGAGGGTAATCCCTTTGGTGAGTTTGGTAACAAAGGAAGTACAATCTAATGCTTGGAACATACACATATCACGAAATTATTAGAAAGACTGTCGTAGGATTCGGCACCCTTTTTAATAACATTGAAGTGCGACGCACTAAAGGTTCAAAGACTGAGGTTATGAAGGTACCTCTTGCTTATGGACCTAAGCAAAAGTTCTTAGCACGTTTGCGTCAAGTTGGTGATCTTTCTCAGAAAGATGCAACGCAAATCACTTTGCCACGTATAGCATTTGAGATGCAAGGCATCTCTTATGATCCTACAAGAAAGGTATCACCTACACAATACATTAGGCACACCAGTGGTGATACAACTAACAAGGGTTTCATGCCCGTGCCTTACAACATTAATTTTGAACTGGCAGTCTTGGCAAAGAACCAGGATGATGCTCTACAAATCATTGAGCAAGTTCTACCATACTTCCAACCATCATTCAATATCACTCTAAATCTTGTTCCTGATCTGGGTGAGAAAAAAGATTACCCAGTCACGTTGACATCTGTAGATTATGATGACGTGTATGAAGGTGACTACGACACACGTCGTACATTGGTATATACATTACAGTTCGTAGCGAAGACATATCTCTACGGTCCTGTCAGCGATAAGTCTAGTGAACTCATCACTAAGGCTATCGTTGATTATGCCACTGACTCGAAGGTCACTGCATCTAGAGAGGTTAGATACCAAGTCACACCTCAACCTGCCGATGCGGATCCTGATGATGATTTCGGATTCAATGAACTCTTTAGTGAATTTACAGATGGACTCTCAAGAAACCCCACAACAGGAAACGACGAGTAAGTATGAAGGCATCGAGGATGCTCTCGATGTCAATAGTGCAATCGTTCCTGATACACCAAAACCAGAAATTGTTGATACCACTGCAACTCGGGATCAATTAAAGAAAGACTATGAGTATACTCGTGGTAACTTATATTCTTTGATTGAGAAGGGGCAGGAAGCAGTTGATGGTATTCTTGAATTAGCACAGGAATCTGATCAACCTCGTGCCTTTGAGGTTGCAGGTCAGTTAATCAAACACGTCGGTGACGTGGCAGATAAACTTGTAGATTTGCAGAAGAAGGTTAACGAGATAGAGAATCCTAAAAAAACAAAAGAGGTTCATACTACAAACAATAGTATGTTTGTGGGATCTACTGCTGACCTCGCTAAATTCCTAAAGCAGCAGAAGGATAAATAGTAAAAGCACAATCGTCACTATAACAATGGATCGAGTACGAGTATTGGCAACTGAGGTAACTCTCAGTTCCGCAGTAAACCTGAGTAAAGCAACGGCAGTCCGTGTTGTTAACGACACCAATGCAACCATCGTGCTTGTTTTGGATGATGGTCCTGTTGCCACAGTAAGACAAGCTGGCGATAGTCAGTATGTTGCATTGGGTAGCAGAAACGTATCGGTAAGATCTGGTGAGACTGTCTACATAGAGAAGGACGCTCTGGAGACAATCAATGGCGCAGGTCTTAAATGCACAAAAGTCGCGAGACAGTAAATGCCCGCCGTCTCAAGAAAACAACAACGATTCTTCGGGATGGTTAGGGCGACTCAGAAAGGGGAAATGGAAAACCCCTCGCCTGAGGTTTCCAAAGCTGCCGCCTCCGCCAGCGTGTCCAGCGTAAAGAAATTTGCCAAGACCAAACATAAAGGACTACCAGAGAAAAAAATGAAAAAAGAAGATTACAAATATCCTCTTTATGCTCCTTACACAAAGGTGGATGAATTTCATGCCAACAAAAGACCGTTGGATGAAGAGGGGTATGATCACTGGCGCGACAAACAACTAGAGCGTGGTACTTGGAGATCTGCTGGTAGCAACAAACCTAGGTCTGGTGGGACTCAACCCAAACCCATGCCTAAGAAGAAGAAGGATGGTCCTTCTGCACTTGATTATGTAAAGAAATCAATCGAGGCTAAGTACGGAAAGGGTGCCATCATGGATACTTCTAAGAAGAAAACACAGAAAGAAGAAGTACAACTAGAAGCAAAGGTTGATGCTGGTAAGTCTCCTGAGAAGAAAGAGGCAGACAGAAACCTTCGCAAGTTTGGTGTCAAAGGTAATGAAATGGCACACGGCAAACTGAGGAGATCTCTCCACAGAATGAACCGTGGCGATAAGAAAGTCAAAGGTGATAAGAGTCAGTACGTTGAGACTGAAGGATATGCACCTGGTGATGTTGACCAGAAGGTTGGTGCTGTCACCGCTATCCCCAAAAAAGAGCAGGACGCTGCAAGAAAAAGGTTACTTGCCAAAAGTGCAGCAAAACGTGCTACAATGAAAAAGGAAGAAACCATCAATGAGCGTGGTGATTTCTGGCACCCTGATCCTGACAAGGACCGCAAACTAGGTGGACCTGGCGCTAACCAACGTGCCCGTGAAGATCGTGCTGCTGCATCTAAACCCAAATCTGATCCTAAAAAACTTCGCCCAGGCGAATCTTATATGGATTGGAACAAGCGTCAGAAAGCAAACAAGATGAAGAAAGAGGGTACTATCTCTTTCAAAGACTTCCTTTCTGAGGGTAACCGTACTGGTCGCATGATGCAGAAATCTAAGACTCAGGTTACTGGACACATTTCTGCTGACCGTGGAGATGATGAAAAGAAAAACCGTGAGAAGCGTAAAGGTCTTGAGAAAGATCTGAAGAAGCACGGCATCGGTCACAAGAAAGGTGTCGGTGAGTACAAGTATGGCAGTGGTGAAACTGGACGCGAGGTTTCTTATCAGACTTCAAAACCTAATAAGATGTCAAAACGTCGTTTCGGTAAGGTCATGCGTCGCTTGGGACGCAAGCACGGACAAGAATCCGTGATTACCAAAGACAAAGATAAGTCTGCTAAACTTCACTATACTGAGAAGGGAAGCAAGGCAAAGTCTGATTCTATCGGTAAAACAAAAGCAGGAAAGCACCCTGAAGGTTACGGTGAAACATCTGGAACCAAAGTAAGAGGTGGTAAACTACCAAAGAAAACTAACAAGGGAGCATATCATTATGGCTGAACGTAGCACCGTATGTAAGTATTGTGGTCTTAAAGCACCACAAGGACATGCCCGTCCATATACATACATTGAAAAGCACGAAAAAGACTGCCCTAAAAATCCTAAGAACAATCAATGAAGACGTTCTCTCAATACTTCGGTGAAGGTGTAAGTTGCCCTGACGGTACCAAATGGTGCAATAAGTGTGGCAAATGTCTTGAGGTGCCTTGTCAAGACAAGGAGATGAAGGAGAACGCTTCACAGGAGGATAGGAGAGAACAACAGATCCAGAAGAAACAACTAATGCTTAACAGGCAAAAGTTGCAACTTCAAATGAAGAGGGTCAACAAGAAGAAACAAACTGATATGTACCTTAATACCGAAGGTGCAGCGTGGACTAAAAAGGATGGAAAGAACTCAGAAGGTGGACTCAATGAAAAAGGTAGGAAGTCGTATGAACGCGAAAACCCAGGAAGCGATCTTAAGGCACCTTCAAAAAAAGTTGGGAACCCTCGTAGAAAGAGTTTTTGTGCGAGAATGAAAGGTATGAAGAGGAAACTCACATCTAAGAAGACAGCGAGTGATCCCGATAGTAGAATTAACAAATCCCTTAGAGCATGGAACTGTTGAGGTAAATTATGAGCAATGATTTCTCTGACTTGAAACTTGAAAGAAAAGAGTGTGAGAAGTGTGGTGCAACATGGATTAATGGTAAACACGTATGGCGCGGCACAGGTGCATCATCTGATTCATCTGAACTAGATCTAGCAGGTTTAGTGTGCAACAAATACGGTAACCATCAGTGTATCAACCCTATGAAGGGTACAGATGGAGGTCAGACTTGGGAGTACCGTGCAGGATATATTGACGGTATGATTGAAGGCAGAACCAAGGCTATGACTGACCTAGGTAAGATGGGAGATTCCTGACAAACAAAACATAACATAGGGTAAATACCTAATAGATAGTGTAGTTACATAAGGTTTTATGAAGTTTATTCTTTCCTTATTCGCTGCACTATTTTTTGCTATGCCTGCGTATGCAGTTGACGTTGCTATGGGTGCATCAGGTAATCTAGTATTTGAACCTTCAGAGATTACTATCTCTGCTGGTGAATCGGTCAAGTTTGTAAACAACATGCTTCCTCCACATAACGTTGTGGTAGAAGATCATCCAGAACTAAGTCATGAAGCCCTGGCAATGTTACCAGGTGAAGACTTTGAGATCACGTTTCCAGACGCGGGCGACTATACTTACTGGTGTGGTCCTCACAAAGGTGCAGGAATGATCGGAACGGTACATGTCGAATGAAACAATTTAACACTGTTGTATTAGATGTAACAGTGGCGATTCTCGACTTCTTATACAGAGGTCGAGATTATCCAAGATTTTGGGTGCTTGAGGAGATTGCTCGGGCACCCTATTTTGCGTTTTTGAGCGTGTTACATTTAAGGGAAAGCATGGGACTACGTGGTCCTGAACATCTATACTTGATGAAACAGCACTTCGATCAAAGCGTCAATGAAACAGAACATCTGGAGTACATGGAAAGTCGGGGCGGTAATACTTATTGGGTGGATCGCTTTGTTGCCAGACACCTCGTACTTATCTATTACTGGGTCAATGTGGTTTATTATTGGGTGGCTCCTAAGTCTGCATACCATCTCTCTTACGAGGTAGAGATTCATGCAGCAGAGACCTATGGTAAATACTTAGCAAACAATGGTCCAGACGAGAAGATTTTAGAAATCTTGAACGATGAACTAGAACATTCTCGTGAACTACATAATGCAATGGAGATTATTAAATGAAAGTTGGAATGATTGGTCTGGGTCGTATGGGCGAGGGTATGTCTCGTCGTATGATCAAAGCAGGACATGAAGTTTATGGTTACAGGAACAATGTTAAAAAATCTGAAGAACAATTTGAAAAGGGTTATATCAGTGGATATACCAATTCTTTGGAAAGCCTTGTTGAAGTAGTTAAACGAGGAGTCTCAATCTATGGTGAAAAATCAGGTGAGACTTTAGTTACAGAAAAACCTGGCATCTTCATGATGGTGGTGCCAGCAGAATCCGTAGAGGACACAATTAATGAATTACTACAGTTTTGTAGTGAGGGAGATATTATTATTGATCACGGCAATAGTAATTTTAAGGACTCTCGCCGCAGGGCAGAAAGGCTTGCTAAACTCGGCATCCAATATCTTGACTGTGGCACTAGCGGTGGTGTTTACGGTTTGGACCGTGGATACTGTCTTATGGTTGGTGGTGCAACTTTTGCAGTATCCACCTGCGCTCCACTCTTTAATGCACTCTCACCAGGTATCGGAGGTGCCCCAAGGACACGCGATGATGACCTTTATGTAAGACAATCTGAAATGGGTTGGTTGCATTGTGGTCCCGCAGGTGCAGGACATTTTGTTAAAATGGTACATAACGGTATCGAGTATGGAATCATGCAAGCATACGCAGAAGGATTTAATATCCTGCATGAAGCTAATGCTGGGTCAGCTTACGTTAAAGCGGGCGATGCTGAGGTTGCTCCGATGGAGAATCCAGAAGATTATCAATATGATATTGACTGCTCTGAGGTTGCTGAGTTATGGCGTCGCGGTAGCGTTGTTGGCAGTTGGTTACTTGATCTTACCGCTGATGTTCTACGCGACGATAGAGGACTTAGCAAGTTCGATGGGGGCGTATCAGACAGTGGTGAGGGTCGTTGGACTGTTCACGCTGCTGTGGATCTTGGGGTACCCGCTCCTGTTATCAGCAGTGCACTATATGAACGATTCGGATCTAGAAGACTCGGAGAGTTCGCAAATAAAATCCTGAATGGGATGCGTTACATGTTTGGAGGACACAACGTACGATGAAGACAACTGAATCAAACAAACAATTACTTGAAAGGTTTGAGAAAAGAATCAAACAACTTTCAGAAGAACAAGGTGAACTTGATACTGCTTATCAAAGGTGGTTGGAACTTGATGTCATGTTGAATCGTTTGGAGGGGTCGAAACAAGCGATCGAATACCTGGAGTATGGTAAACTACCTAACGATGGTCAACATACAGGTATGAAAGATCATCAACCCAGAGTCAAATGAAATACCAAATAACTTTATTGTTATGCTTTACACCATTAGTGGTCATCTACATAGTAATGAAGTTAGCGGTATGGATTTCTGCAGTCAATGCTGAGTCTGAATATGTCAGAAGGGAACCACTACGAAAACGAGGACCCTACGTGGCAAATCCGTATGAGGATGTTGACGCAGAGGAAGAGGAATATGGAGATAGCACAGACTATAGATAATGCTCTAGAAGAATATTATTCTGAAAGGGGGCAACCTGTTCCTACTTGGAAAAGACAGAAAGATCCACAATGGTGGAGAGATTACCTACGTTCACTTGGATTAACGGATCGCAATGACCTTCGCTGATGTCTTACTTTGGGCAGCAATACCCTTTGTACTATCCACGTTCTATTTCGGGATACGAAAAGGTGAAAATAATTACTATGAATCAGATGACTATGACGGAAACGGAACAGCTCACTAAAGCGATTGTGATCTTCGGTGCTACTGGAGATCTATGTAAACGTAAATTAATTCCTGCACTTCATGAACTCTGGCAGAATGATCTTTTGCCAGAGAATTTCACTATTGTGGGTGCATCTAGAACTGTGCATACAGGGGACACTTGGAATCATCATCTAGGTGATTACCCCGAAGAGTTTAGGAATTGGTTAGAATATGTACCTTGCGATCTATCACAAGCTCCGACACTGAGAGCACTAGATCACATCGCTGATGATGTTACTTACTTCCTATCTGTACCCCCAGAACGTTATGAAGATGCGATCCTTAATCTTAAAGAGGCAGGACTTATCGATGATCCTGACAGGTCCAGGGTGGTTATTGAAAAACCTTTCGGGCATGATCTCAAGAGTGCTGAAAAACTGCAAGACATTGTACAAGCGAACCTCCGTGAGAAACAGGTATATCGTATTGATCATTATCTTGGCAAGGATACTGTGTCCAATATTATTGCTACCCGTTTTAGCAATGTTCTTCTAGAACCACTGTGGAATCGACAGTACATTGACGAGGTTCAGATCTTTGCAACTGAGAAAATCGGTGTAGAAGGTAGAGCACAATACTATGAGGGTTCTGGTGCTGTACGTGACATGCTGCAGAATCACATGTTGCAAGTGTTGGCACTACTTGCTATGGATGCACCGTGTAAACTGGATGCAAAAGAAATTCGTAGAGAGAAAGTAAAAGTTCTTGCTGCTGCAAGAATGGGTAGTAAATATATTGCTGGTCAATACGAGGGTTATAGAGAAGAACAAGGTGTAGGGGTGGGGTCTGAAACTCCTACATTTTGTGCGGGAGATATTTACATCGATAACTGGAGATGGGAAGGTGTTCCCTTCCACTTCATGACTGGTAAAAAATTACCGTATCAGTGTGTAGAAGTTGTAATTAAATTGAAGGCACCACCACTCAATCTATTTGACGGTCATGAATATAATGATCGTATTGTGATGAGGTTCCAACCTGATGCACACATGGATATTCGTATTGATATTAAATCACCAGGTTTGCTAAACACAGTTCAAACTGCAACGTTGTCTCATGCATACCCACCTGGTGCTATGGATGGATATACGAGATTGCTACATGACATCGTTGAACAAGATCAGTCACACTTTGTACACTCTGAAGAAGTCCTTGAGTCTTGGAGAATTGTTGACGATCTCCTGTGTACTGGTAGTTCTTGTAAGGTTCGCACTGCTCCATATATCTACCATGATGGTAATTGGGGACCAATGCATAAGACTCAGTTTATAACTAATTGGGACTATCCTGCATAGATATGTACGAATCACTAAATTGTTTTGAAGAAGCACTCAAGCACTTCGGTACACGAGTAGAAATGATTTCTGCCATGGAGATGGCAAGGAAGATTTCAGCTGAAGATGCCTATCAAATGATCAAAGACGAATTGAAAGACGTTAAAGCATGTAGGAAAAAATTCAACAAGAAAAACAGTTGTGACTAAATTTGAACACAAGTTTGAATACCAGTGGGGTGGTGTAGATACACCATTCACTAAAATGAGACGATGGGCAAAGAAACAAAATCCCATCGTCCAACATCTTGCCCTAGGGTTTATTGAATGGTTATGGCAAAAGTGGGTTGCAGGTAGGGTAGATATGGAGATGGCGTCTGTAGATAAACAGGCGGAAGAAATTAAAAAACAATGGGATGAACAGATACCTGATCCCTGGGAAACTGTCTACAAATCAACACCATCTGAGGTAGAAGGACTAGATAACATAAGTATATCTTTCAGACCAAGTGAACCTGATTCTGAGACCCCTGGAGGATTACAATAGTCCTACCTGGAGCATAATTATAATGCTAATAATCCTGCTTGCAGGAGTAGCATACTACATTGTCTATATAATGAGAATGGCATTCGATGAATTAGAAGATGAGTGACCTTACAAACAAAGATGCGGAGCAGGATACTAAACTTGCAGTGCTGGAGAGCACTGTAGATAATTCTATTCGCCGCATTGAAATGGTGCATCAACGTATTGATGGTACCAATGAAGATCTGGAAAAACTTACAGAACGTATTCGCGTACTGGAACGTTGGGTTGCTGGTGCTGGTGCAGTAATTGCCGCAGCAACATTCATCATCGGTATTATCGCAGCATCACCAGACGCAGACGCAAAGGAGTTCGATCATGGGCGCAATGGTTCCACCAAGCAGGAAATCCTGCTATAACTTTAGAGTAACAGAAATTAATAGAGTCCTTGACGGTGACACTATTGATGTTACAATCGATTTAGGTTTCGATCTATATAAAAAAGAACGAGTTCGCGTAGCAGGTGTTGACACTCCTGAAAAGAGGACTCGTGATTTAGAAGAGAAAGCACTTGGAATTGACGCAACAAACTGGCTCAAAGAAAAATTGGAGTCAACTCTCTCTGGTGATGATCAGTTGTCTATTAGGACTGAACTTGTTGGTGGTGTCGGTAAGTATGGTCGCTTACTCGGTTGGCTTTATGTCGGGGACGAGGATGTGTCCCTTAATGAGCAAATGATTACTGAAGGATATGCTTGGGCATATGACGGAGGTACAAAACAAAAGGATTTTGAAGAACTTAGAGAAATCCGTAGATCTTATGGAACTCTTGTAGAGTAATAATGGCGACCGATAACATATATCTTGGTAATCCTAATCTAAAAAAGGCGAACGTTGCTATCAACTTTACGCCTGAACAGGTTAAGGAGTATGTGAAATGCAGTCAGGATCCTGTATATTTTATTCAGAAATATATCAAGATCATCTCTCTGGATAGAGGTCTGATTCCTTTTGAAATGTATGACTTCCAGGTTGATATGACCAGGAAGTTTCATGCTGAGAGATTTAATATTGCAAAACTACCACGACAGTCTGGTAAGTCTACTATTGTGACTTCCTATCTGTTGTGGTATGTGCTGTTTAATGATAATGTTAACGTAGCAATCCTCGCTAACAAAGCGGCGACTGCTAGGGAAATGCTACAACGTCTTCAACTGTCTTATGAAAACCTCCCCAAGTGGTTGCAGCAAGGAATCTCCCAGTGGAACAGAGGTAGTTTGGAACTGGAGAATGGAAGTAAGATCATGGCTGCATCTACTTCTGCTTCTGCTGTCAGGGGTATGTCTTTTAACGTCATTTTTCTTGACGAATTTGCGTTCATCCCAAATCATATTGCTGATCAATTTTTTAGTTCTGTTTATCCTACTATTTCATCTGGTAAATCTACCAAGGTTATTATCATTTCTACCCCACACGGGATGAATATGTTCTACAAACTCTGGCATGATGCTGAGAGAGGTAAGAACGAATATGTAACTACAGAAGTCCACTGGTCAGAAGTCCCAGGAAGGGATGCCAAGTGGAAAGAACAAACTATTGCAAACACATCAGAAGAACAGTTCCGAGTTGAGTTTGAATGCGAATTCCTTGGATCTGTTGACACGTTAATATCCGCATCTAAGTTACGAACGATGGTCTATGAAGACCCAATAACTAGGAATGCTGGACTAGATGTGTATGTACAACCAGAAGAAGGTAAGACATATGTTATGACTGTTGACGTGGCGCGTGGTGTCACGAAGGATTATAGTGCGTTCTGTGTGATAGATACCACCACCATACCCTATAAACTTGTAGCAAAATATAGGAACAATCAAATCAAACCATTACTGTTCCCTAACGTCATTAATGATGTAGCGAAAGCATATAATCATGCGTATGTCATGATTGAAGTTAATGATATTGGTGGTCAAGTTGCGGATATTCTTCAGTTTGATCTGGAATATGATAACCTCTTCATGTGTGCAATGCGCGGACGTGCAGGACAGGTTGTGGGTCAGGGATTCTCTGGTAGTAAAACACAACTAGGTGTCAAGATGACTACCACAGTTAAGAAGACTGGATGTTCTAACCTGAAAGCATTGATTGAGGATGATAAATTAGAATTATCAGACTACGAGATCATCTCAGAACTTACTACGTTTATCCAGAGAGGACAAGCGTGGGAAGCAGAAGAGGGATGTAATGATGACCTTGCTATGTGTCTGGTTATCTTTGCGTGGGTTGCTCTAACTGATTACTTCAGAGAACTACATGACGCCGATGTTAGAAATCGAATGTACCTGGAGCAGAAAGAAGCAATCGAAGCAGACATGGCACCCTTTGGATTTATTTCAGATGGTCTAGAAGATGATACATTCACTGATCCTGAAGGACAGACATGGACAAATGCCGAAACTGTTGGTGACTATGGTGACATGTCCCACATGTGGGAGTATTTACATTGACATTTAATCCTGACCTAGAACATTTACTCTTCGTTGACAGGAAATGTCGTACATGTGGTCAGGTAAAAGAACTATTGAATGATTTTTATTTAACTAGAAAAGACAGGGGAGCTATCCCCTCAGCATATTCATATGAGTGTAAGGATTGCACTATAAAAAGAATCCAACAATCACGTAAAGAGAAATGTCCAATCTGGGAATACCCTGACTGGTAGTACGTTCACGTCCCATTTCCCCACTGTAAACATCCAAAATTCTAAATAGTTTCAGCATCAGACTTGAATACTTCCAAGGAGTTTACAGATGGCATCAACGCAGCTTTCCCCTGGGGTTGTCGTAAAGGAGAGAGATCTAACAACGGTAGTAAACGCAACGGTTGATAACGTTGGCGCTATCGTGGGTTCTTTTGAGAAAGGACCCGTTGAAGAAGTGATTAGCATCGCTTCTGAATCAGAACTACTCGCTGTTTTCGGCAAACCTACCGAATATAACTACGAATATTGGTTCTCAGCAGCACAATATCTACTGTATGGCGGTAGCCTTAAGGTTATCCGTGCAGATAACGCTTCACTTAAGAACGCTATTGATACTGCTCAGTTCACAGTAACCACTTTCTCTGCAGTAGACACCACACTTACAGTCGCAGATTCGACTGACTTTGACGTGGCAGACCTTCTGCTCATCGACGCTGAGATCTTGGCGATCTCGTCGGTAAGTGGTAACGACGTACAGGTTACTCGCGGACAACTTTCTACCGCAGCAACCTCTCACGCCGCAGCATCGGACATCACTCTGATTGAAGCGACCGCATCGGTCAGCACAATCAACGAGGGTTCTACTTTCACCGACGCTGACACAACACTGACTGTCACTTCTGTGGCATCTCTCGGTGTAACAACTAACGACTACATTAGAGTTGACGACGAAATCCTTCGCGTTACTGCTATTGTAGGTAACGACTTGACTGTTACTCGTGCACAACTCGGAACTTCCGCTGCTGCACACACTGACGGATCTACTGTCACTAAGCAAACAGTTACAGCAAGCAAAACAACTATTAACGAGTCCACCTCGACTGGTGTTACTGCTCCTATTATCAAAAACCTTGATACATACGAGAACACAGTTGAGACTGCCTCCAACAACTACAAGTGGGCAGCACGTAACCCTGGTATCTTTGGTAACTCCCTCCGCATCGTAATGACCGACGCGGGTGCTGATCAGATTGTGTATCTTGCACAACCTACATCTGCTGAGTGGGAATTCACCGTTGGTGCTGAAGTTGCATACTCTGCAGCAAACACTTACGCTAAGGTTTATGGATACAGCGTTGTCCTGACTCTTAAGCAAGGTTCCACACTGGTTGGTGACTGGGCAGCAGATAACTACTTCACTGCTAACTCTGGTAACACCACTGGTCGTGTTGTTGCTTGGGATCGCGAGACTCGTAAACTGGAGATCACGATTGATAGCACTTCTTCTGATGTGTTTGAAGTCAACGATGCTCTGACTGAACTCGCAAATAATAACAACACACCTGGATCTGCTACTGGCGACTCTGGTGAAATCGAAAGCATCCAGCGTAGACTGTACACTGTACAGAACTCTGGTTCTCCTCGCTTCCTGTCTAACCAGACAATCTCTGACGCTAACGCTGCTTCCATCGTTATCGCTAACGTTGCTGATGCATACGCTGAGAGAGTTTATGCTACAAACGCACTTTGGGTAAACGTTGCAACACGTCCTACTTCTTCTCAGTGGGTTCTGGATCGCGGTGGTCGCCATGACCTCATGCACATCCTGATCCTTGACGGTGACGGTAAACTGACTGGTACACCTGGCACAGTTCTTGAGAAGCACTTGAATGTTTC
>Ga0213860_10000091_pt1 | contig 35144 bp, 32 predicted proteins | sample PICome_3_FD_160118 | JGI IMG/M metagenome (GOLD analysis project Ga0213860, IMG submission 160118) | Coastal seawater microbial communities near Pivers Island, North Carolina, United States - PICO550 | ecosystem: Environmental > Aquatic > Marine > Coastal | place: USA: North Carolina...
CATAGATAACTAGCAAAAGTATTGCTGGATAGATGAATTTGAAATTTTATTTAATAATAATAAGTATGTAATCTAAAAGTCGTAAATTTAATAAATGTATATATTTTTTAATTTTATACGAAAACATTAATATATATATATTTTTAAATATATTTTCACTGTGGCCTCCACGCGGCCATTGTTAATAATCTTCATTTTCTATTTCACTTTCATGTTCAGATTCTTCTTCGTCGTAAGTCTCATCATCACTGTAATTCGACTCTTCATTATAACTATCAATCGTAACGTTCTTTTCGCTGTTCTTACATTCATCTTCACTTTCTTCGCTTACGTTACTGCTATCTTTTGTTGTTGCACTTGACTCTGTTTTAATGCTCTTAACTTCACTTTCTCCGTCCGGATCGAAGTGATCCGTATTGTTACTATAATCATCTTTTATTTCATTTTCTTCATCGGTTGGTTCATATCTAATTGGTTCTACGCTTTGTCTCGTTGATCGTCTTAATTTTTTTTTCTCTTCTTCGTGGTATGTCTCTACGCTAACTTGGACATGGTAAATTGTTAGTGTGCTTCTAATCGAAATTCGTATAACAATAATAATTTCGAATTAACTCAAAAAATGTATCCAACTCACATTCATTTGATTTCTGTTCCATTTCTTTCTTTAATGCTTTTGACATTTCCGAAAAAATTGACATCGCAGCCTGCAATACCGAAAAGCTCTTGTTTTTTCCTTTGGTTACACTGTCGAATACTTCGACAGTCGATGTTTCCTGTCCTTCGTTGATTAATTTTTTCAGGTGCTTCAATGCCTCTTGTGCCAATTCGTCTGCTGTTACATCGTCGTCTTTGTTTGAATCATTTTCGGTGTGATTATTAAAGCTTCTTGCTGAAGCCGAGTCACTGTGTGATCCACTTTCAATGTATTTAAAGTACATTGGATCCTCGTTTTGAAATCTGGAAGAACCGTTTTTCAATGCACAGTAGAATCCTCCATTTGGTTGATGTCTCATGTATCCCCAATCCTTGAATTCTGGTGCTCTATTTGAGCAGTCGTAGTGTCTGTAATACATGACGTTTTCAGTTCTGCTATATTCTTTCACAAGGACTTCACCGGCATGACAAATTTCGTTACACATTTTGCATGTGCTGGTATAGCCAGGTCTTGAGGAAAGCATGAATGTCGGCCATTTTCTTCCTTCATAGTTCCGATATACCGAAACATTATTTAGGTCTGCTGGCAAGTCTTCTTTATTACATCTCATTGAATTTCCTACAATGGCTTCTTGCTCGTTATAAAATTCAGAACTATTATTCGGAGGGTTTTTATACGTGTTGATTGGTTCTGTTGTGTATTTCATTCCTGGTGATACTATGCGTGGTGAGAATGTAATGTTCATACTATCAGACAAAACAGATTCATCTGATCTTGCTTTTGTATGGACTTGTTTTGGGATAGAGGACTTGTTTGAATTCGAATAATTGAAATTTGGAGCAAAATTACCATCATGATTGCCCTGTTCTTTTTTGTACGTGATTTCTTCCTTTGTATTTTTCATTTCTGACTTCACTGCACGATTGGGCAGTGAAGATTCATTTACCTTTTCTTTTATCATAATTTCGTCGTGAATTTTTTTATCACATTCTTGGTCACATTTACTTCGAGTTTCGTCGTTGTTCTTCTGCTTCTTTTGCATAACAGAATTCAATTCTTTCATCTGCAAGATGACAGTTCGTAATGTTTAAATCAAATAGCGTGTATATTTATATATATATATATATATATGTTTTTGTTCTCTTACCTTCCTTTTAATCTTGATTGAGTGGTAGTCAATGTTGTTATTGTTATCGGAAATTGTTCTTGCTACTGTTTGGGCAATATCTCTCATTTGTACGCATCCTTTCTTTGTTTGAGAAGTTAACAATTGATTAAATTTGATTTTCGTCTGCTGTAGGATAAAAGTCTTAGATTCTTTGTCCATGTCTCGATCGTATTCTAGTACAACTGCCATCGTCCAAGGATGATTAAAACGTTCAAGTGTTTCGAACGTGCTTTCCAGGTCGATTTTGCTGGTAGTTATTAGAAATTTTGTTCCCGTTTTCGCGACAAAGACATAGACTCCTTTTTCTTTCGACAAATCAACAAGATATTTCTCATCTGTTTGTAGTTTTACGCACATCGGAGGTAGTGCTAAAAATTCGTCAGTAATTTCCTCCCTTTTCCTTGTCATCCCATCGACACAAGTATATTCCGAAGAGACTTCGTGTTTGTTGTCATTTTTCTCCACGGTTGTGTTACAATGACCACTGCCGCCGGAGCTTGTGTTTTCCGAAAGAGTCGAAGTAGCTTCGTTTTCACTCATATGGTTAGAGTTTTTATCGTCATTGATATAAAATAGAAGAAAAAGAAAATTATGACCATATCTGTGAAATGGAAGCAGGTCGCTGTTTGCATAACAATATTATGTTAGTTGGGTCTGTAGTTTGTAGTTGTTAGTGAAACACATGACATACTTCGTTTCACCTGGGGACATGTCAAAAGATACCAATATATAAGTAGGTAACTCATATTGTTTGTTTAAACATTTTTTCATCTCACCCTTGGAAGAGTCAAAAGATACACTAATCTGTATGTTGTGTGTTACCTTTTTATGTTAGTTGAAAGATCCATATCTTTTAGCGAATTACCTTTTCTCAATAAAGATCGCAACAAATTTTCGCCTTACCTTCGTCACAGTTGACTTGATTGTCATCAGATATCTAGCTAGTAAAACACGGGTGTAAATATTATTTCGTGTCACCTTGGGACATGTCAAAAGATACCAACATGTATGTATCATACATTATTCGATATTACTCCTGTGTAAACAATTTTGGTATCACCTTTGTATCAGTTAAAAGATACTAAAAATACAAAAAGATCCAAATTATATTTTACACTATTACCAAGGTGATACCAATATTTTTAACATATGTTATTGCTCCGAAGAAGTTAGATTGTTGTTACTGTTAGCTAAGTCATAAATTATTAAGCAATAAATGTCGTAGCCTATTTAACAGAAATGAGTCAACAATCATATCTTCCAAACAAGACCGAGATTATCTTCTCTCCTGATGACTATGAACTCGACGGCGAATCAAAATGTGTGACACTGCAGCATCTTTGTTCTGAAAAATGTAGGAAAGAGCCAATGTTCAATACATATATTGTAATTTTTTGCTTGACGGTTCGTCATGCCGACAACAATAATTCGAAAAATAGAATTAGCAACAAGTTTGGCGGAGACGAGAGAAAAGGTCACGATAGGCAAATTACTGCCATGTGCGTTAATAGCAAAGCTGGTTACAACGCATGTCTTATTTTAATCGGAACACATAAAAACGAAGCTGACGTTTTTTCGAATAATATTCGCGCAAGAGATTATCCAAAAGGGTTTGGGCCGGGTAGTTTAATTGTAATTCTCAATCCTACGCCAATTACAGAATCATTTGGAAGTGACGAAAGGCGAATTCCAATTCTGAAATTTTCAGGTGGCATGCATCTTGTTGATTGGGATAGGATCCCAAAGTCACTTAAAGATATACCCGCTGACACTTCTATCAGCAGTAAAGAAAAACTGACTGGTTTTTTCTACAAGAAAGTGAAAATTCTGTTGTTGCAGGGTACTTTTCTTACTAGTACTTGTAAGGGTAATCTGTGTGATAGTCTTGATCAAAAGCCCGGGGTTTCGAACAACAAAAAGTGTGCCTGCTACAAACATATTACACACTACTGTTCTTCTTTGCTGAGTTTGAGATTGCTTATAGAAATCACTGGCGGCTCTGATAGTAAATTGAAGGAAATTCAACCAGAACAGTTTGTGTCGAGATCTTTTAATAATTTGGTGTTTCAAGACAAATTACCTGTGGATGAATCAGTTAGTGAATTGGACAAAAAGGGGATTACTTTGCATGCCAACAAAAAACTACAAAGTATGTTCAACGCTGGTAACGAAAAAGAAGGGTATTCTATTCTTGGTTGGTTTCGCCGTGGTCGATTTGCTGATCCAGCCAATTCTAATCAAGATTCGTCAAGAGGAGAAAAGTCCGGGTCTGTATCAGCTTCGGATGTGATCTATCACATATCACATATTAGATACAACGGCAACACAAAAGATATTTCTGAGCACTTTATCGATCTAAATGACTTTGATGGGAACCCCGCGAAAAAGGCAAAGATAGTAAACGAAAACGGAAAAGTTTTAGACCTAACTGGGAATGGAGATCGAAGCGGAAACAGTGGAGTACATCGAAACCATGATGAGAATCCTAAAGAAAAAGATGGAAAGGTATGCAATGGTGATGCTTCTGACGGAGAAAAGGAAAACGAAAATATTGCTGGCATTGTTAATGAGAATACGAGCAACACTCCACTACTCGAAAACTAGGATCGAGCGACAAGATTGTTGGTGACGCCTCTTATGACATTCATTGATAAATAAATTTTTAGGTATGTGTTACTCTCTATCCAGTAGACACCGTGCCTATTAAAGAAGATAGAAATACATCAATGAAGTTAACTGAAGTAATCTGTTATCATTGACTGTGTAGTTGAGTTTGAATCTAAATATATTTTGTAATTTCGATGTGCAAGTTTTCTTATGTTGGATCGTCCAATGATTTAAGTGAGATATATAATATGATACTAAATTGAATTGTCTTCGATGAAGTCGTTGTGTGGCAAGGAATTTCCAATCGGATAATTCCGAGTCCAATTGTTTGTGTTCATGATATGTTACAATATAGGATTTCTTATGAAGGATGTCGTTGCGGCAATCCCAAAAGGGTGCCATGATTTGATGCCAAAGTCCAAGTAATATGGCTTTCAGCTTTTAATCTGTTTTGTAAATGACAGTAATGTTGGCACAGGAAGTAAGGAATCCGAGTGAGATGAAAGTGGGAATCCATATCTTAGTCAATATACACGATCCATTAATGTTGTCTTGATTTTGCCCAGATGCATTCTGATGTTTCCCGTGCGGATTCACTGCTTCACAACACCTTTGATCACTGGTGTCGGCGTATTCCCTCGTCGCTTCCTTTATATGATTATTGTACATTAGATAACAATCATGAGGTTGGAATAGACATAGTATCTAAGGTTATCATTAATGTTGTCATGTATGATGTTGTCGTATTGTTTTTCCTTGTGTGCATGTGCTGGGGGCTGGGGGACGTGTTAAGAAGACACAAGAAGTATCGACAAATCGCAAAACAGATGTATATATATGACGTCATTTGTTATTCAAATGACGTAGAAAAACAAATACGACACATATTCAGATGTCATAAATAAATGAAGTGACATAATATGACATCATCTGAGTTTTAACTTTACGTCAAAATATATCAAATATTGTGACATCATTCCTATATTAAATGATGTCACGTAATAAGCAAATGACATCATAAGTCCTAAATGTGTATATAAATGACGTCATATGTTTATCGAAAGACATATCAAATTTTTTTTTTTTTACGCAAGTGACGTAGTTTCTACTTCGATTGTATGCACCGAAATGAATATGTATTCACATTTTAACCATCCATATTTCGATACACGGTCCGTGATAAGTGCAAATGCCTTGGCGGTTGCCCCTCCACAACATCTGCCCGCTTGTGCACGTAAGGAACAAATTCACGGCACAGTCTGTGCCCCATCGAAGCAGTGTTATATATTAGAATTGTCAGTAAGAAACTGTTATAACTGTTGAATTGGCGAGTTATTCCAAAGTTATAAAAACAGAAACGAAATAAGAACCTAAGTAATAAGTTTACTTTGTATGTAAGAGACTAATAATATCCAAACTGCTAACATTATTATTCCCATTTATTGAAAGCCAATTTTTTTACGTCTTCGTCACCTTTTCTACAAATAGGGCAATCTGTGATTCCCTTCTCAACTGCGTCTTGCATGCATTGAACATGAAACTTATGATTCGGACATATTCCATGTAACCAAAAATCAATGGCACCCGCATCTTCTCCGTAAAGAGGATGCAAACAAATGCAACACAATTCTTGATTTTGATCGCTCTTGTTCTTTCTTAGTTTTTTCTTAACAAGCTCTTGGACTTCCTTCCAATTGCAAGCTGTAGTCTTCTGTTGGCCTCTTGAATTTACTTCCAGGAAAGGATGCGGTGGGTTTCTGATGAGATCGTATGCACGATCTTCGCGACTTCTCTCGTTATCGAGATGATTATCTTCTTGTTCTTGTATGTTATCTTGTTCTTCCGTTAAGTCAATCATAGGAACATTTCTGTAGCCCGCAAATGGGTTGTTTGAAGGGGATGGTGATGCCTGTCTTTCCGTGGAAACATTTCGATGAGCTCTGTCAAGGCGACCTGGAAGAGGAGGTCTTTCAGCAGAACCATTTGGACGAGTGGCGCCGGTATTAGAGCTGGGTGAGTTGTTCGAAGTGGACGGTGTTGCTCGTGCATTTGATGATGCTTGTCTTTCCGTGGAAACATTTCGATGAGCTCTGTGAAGGCGACCTGGAAGAGGAGGTCTTTCAGCAGAACCATTTGGACGAGTGGCGCCGGTATTAGAGCTGCGTGAGTTGTTAGAAGTGGATGGTATTGCTTGTGCATTTTCACAAGTTGTGCCTTCGGGGGGTTTTTTGCGACTTTTGCGAATAGCACTCTTGGGTTTCTTATTACCGTGTTTTTCCTTCTTGTACTTCGTTTTTGACTGTTTGCGCTTGGCGGTCTTGGGTTTTTCTTTCTCGTTTGCCGATTGACGTGAACTTGAACTCTTCTCAGCTACACGAGAGTTATCGCCATGTAACGTCGTAATATCATAGTCACCTAAATTATGGAGAAGAGAAAAAGGTCATTGTTGTGAAGCATAGTTGTTCTTACAGGGTAAACTAATCATTTCATCTCACCGTCCTCTCGCTCGGTGCCGTCGGAATCATTATTTGCATCAGCATAATCAGAAGTTGGTCTTGTATTATTGAACATATCCATCGTGCACATCTCGCAAATGTGAGTTTCGAGAACATTATCATAATGGCATATTTCGCATCTCCACTTTGCATTATTTTCTGGAGGCTTCGCATCATCTTCATCGTCAATGTTACTGTTGCCTTCGCGTCCTTCGGCCGCGCCGGCAAACTCATCAGTATGAATCCTTTCTAGATGTCCTTCGCGTCTACCTTCGTTTCTTGAATTATAACATGCCAACTCCTCCGGAGACATTTTCTTATCTTCTTCTTCGTCATCCTCACTGTTCAAAAGTTCAAAAGTTGGCTGCGTCGTAGAATGTCTGTCTTGTGGCCCCTGGGCGATAGATGCCGCATGATCACTAGTCTCTAAAAGTTCAAAAGTAGGCCCCGTCCTTAAGGTTGTGTCTTCTTGTCTCTGGGCGAAGGGCGCCGCCGCTTCCGCGGTAATGTTTATTTCGGCACCTTGTGCTTGATTTATAGCTGCGTTTCCTGTATAATGATTAAAGTTAATGGTCTTTTAAGGAGTGAATAATTATTAGTATCTTAGGTTGATGTCTCAATATTCATGTGTAATATTTTTGTACTTACCATTCCATTCCCCACCGTAGGCATATGCATTCCCTGTTGAGTGTTATGAAGGAAGTTCATCGTAATCATCACAAGCATCAAATAATTATTAGTATGTTAGGTCAATGTAGTTGTTACACTTACCATTCCATTCATCGCCGCCATTTGCATAAGCTGTTGCATTCCGTTCATTGCCGCCATTTGCATATTATACGGGTAAACGTGTTGTAAGACGTTCATCACCCTCGGTGTCATATTTTGTTGATCATTCGTGTTCAACACACTCATCGTTTGTTGCGCCTGAAGTCCATTAGTCATCGCGTTTGGCGCCGAATGTGTCAATTGACGGGTAGACGAAGTGAGGTCCTGCAATGCAACAAGTTGCTTGTCGATCCTCGGTTTCTTCTTTTTTTCTTTCTTTCCTTCTTCGTCTCCCATTATTACGCTATGTGAAGTTTGATGTCTGGGGTTCTACGTGATGTTTTATTTGCGTTTGTAGTGTCTGATGGAATTGATTGATTGATGATTGATAATTTGTATTTTATGCGATGTAACAGGGGCACCAGATACAAACTTTTGTGTGAAGTTGATGGAAGCACTTTTGACAGCAGTTGAGCATGATACTTATTCCCACGTGATATGAATAAGATCTTTGGGCGAATGTTCAATTTTATTATTACCTATAGGTAATATTTAAAAAAGAAAGGTATTATCTTATTAAAAACTTATTATTACCGTTCATATTCATTTTTATGTTTTTTCTATATATTTATCTTTCCCCTTCGGGTCCCTTTCTTCTTACTCATCCTCTGGACTCCCAACTCACAACACTGCATATTAAGTAAGACGGGACATCTCAATGCAAATTGCAATTAGGACACCTGTGTCCCCCTTGTGAAACGACTGTGCTATTCCAACGTAGTTCCGAAGAGAGTATTGTCATTCCAACTTCAACCTACATTAGATATGTTGTTGTCATCTTGGTGCATGAAAGACGGATGTTCAAATCTTCGTTTCGGTCGAGACGTTGGATACTGTAAGGACTGCATTAGTAAAGAGATAAATACAAATATTATTCGATGTAAAAATCAGTCTGGCAAAAAGTTGACCGCGAAATACTTCGACAACGTTAAAGTTACATCACTTTGCTTTAATTCGGGATGTCATGGCGCTGCAATAAGAAGTATTGGCGTATGTAAGATATGTCTTGGTGACTTAACTCTGAAGAGCAAAGTGCAGAGACATTCACATCAATTTAAACGCAAAAGAAAAAAAAATAAATATTATTCATCTAGTCGATTTGGTGACAAAGAAACATGTAAGTTGTTGTTAATTATCTTATGTATTTATTTGTTACCAAAAAATATTAATGTTTTTATCATATTTATTTTCATAAATGCCAAGCGGAGATGAAAAACATACTCCTTTTAGGAATGTCTTACTTATGGTTTCCAAAGGAAGATATCGAAGGGAGAACCTTAAACGGAATAATGTCCAAAGTTAAAAGTAAAACTATCACAGCAATAGATGGTCGAGATCACGCCCGTATTCTCGCGCTGGAAAATTTTGGGAACTATACGGTGTACACTGTCAGCAATCAGAATGCAGGGAATTATAATAATGAGAGGCATTTGAATTATAATTTCAATCACAGAAAGTTTTTGACACAACTTCGTCAATTATTGTCAAGCAATTCCGTCAACAATATTAAACTGTCTCAGGTGAGTTGTCTTTTGTATTTTGTTTTATCTTTTGATTTTTGTGTATTTATAATAACGAGAATTAATTTTATTTTATAGGTTTACTTGGATTACTTTTATGCTCCGAATGGATGGACATCTAAATGGTGGAGGGAGGGATTGTTCAGAAATCTTATACAAATGGTAAAGGAACAATTTTTTTATTTTGGAAATATGGATGATTGTATCCACGTGAAAGAGAGAAATTTTGTTGATTCACCTTTTGCAGTTATATACCTCCCTTTTTGTCGGACATGCTTGAATTTTATATCTTTGTTTTACGAAGAATTCGAGAAAATGTTTACTATAAGGTTTATGAAACGAGATGAGCTCGCTGAACACGTTCTGTGGAAATCGTTAAATCAAAACAAACTTTTGTACGATAATATGAAAACTGCTTTCGATAAGGAACCAAACCAGGAAGAGTTATTTGGTAAGTTGGATAGCTTTATCACATCACGTCTAAGTCAGTTTGAAGTAAGTGAATTGAAAGAGTTCAGATTTATCAAACTTATGGTCCTTCGAAACATAAGTCCTGACTTCAACAATAACATCGAGTGGCCCAAGGAATGTGACATTGGAATATCCAAAGGTGGTTATGTGTTTTAACCATTAACTAATTTAACTTCATTCTGTACAATTATTTTCTTGGTTACATTAAATTATCTTTCGGATATGTCACAAAGGGCTGGAAAAGACTTCAATATATTGTAAACAGCAGTAAGCTTCCGTTCAACCTCAATCGCTAGCACCTGTGGGATAACATTTAATTTCATTTCTTTTATGTCTGATACTTTTTTTATATCCACAAAATAATGTTCCATAATCTTGTGCTGTACAACTTTCTGTTTGTGTGGCATCTTGTTCAAATTTAATAATTCACTGCATTTCTCCTTTACATCATTTCCATTGCTGTTATCAGGCCCGTCTAATATTTCAATTGTATGGTTTGATTCAATTACACTTCTTAGACTTGTCTTGTTGCAAAGCAATTTTCGGAAACTATCTACAGTGACATCTCCACAAAATGGCCTAAGGGAGTTGTCGCCAATAATAGTTAACCTTATTAGGTGCTCATTTAAAGCAAGTGTTTGTGCTAAACTCGCTTGTATGTCCTCTATATTAACTCCCTGTATCGAGTTCATTTTTAAAACAAGACGTTTCCATTGCGTTTGAGGTCTACTTAGTGCTCTAAAGATGCAAATATAGTTGAATTCTTTATTGCATTCAACACGAATGGCATTCGCTTCTTTTCCTGCAGTCAATATTCTGTCAAAGCTTTCGTCATCAACATGATGCCCTGAGATATATATATTTTGTATATTATTTTTTCTCTCGAGCATTTTGGACACATGTATTGAGTATTCATTCGATGTCACGTTTTCACTTTCTTCGCAATTCAATACCAGTACAATCAAACGTTGGTTATTTTCGAATAAGAATTGAAACTGTTCTGGTGGAACCTTTGTGCTCAGACTCAAATTCAAATTTAGTGATCTGATTGACTTATTACATCTTGCTCGGTCAAAGAAAGTTCTTAAGCAATCAAAAACTAAACATTCATTTGAAATATTTGCACCTCCTCTTCGGCTTTCTCGTGATATTGATAAATGTAGAACCGAGTCGCTATTTTTTACTGCTTCTCCGTAACACTTCCAGTTGTACGTAATCATTTCTTCGTCATTTATATCAGTTGTTAAATCACATGGTTCTTTAAACATTCGACGAGTTGCAGCTTCTAATTTAACAGTGCCATTGTCACAGATGCAAGTGATAATAATGCTGTCCATTGCATTCATTCCAGTTAATTTTTTGCACGCATTGTCAAATTGATTACTGATGTTTAAATCAGAAGACATCTTTCTGTTACATTACTCTTGTGTAACTTATCGTTCTGTTGTGAAATAAACAATTTTTGTTGTGAAAACGATGCGGAAAATATTATATCATCATTAATAGTAGTGTTGAAGAGGAAAAATATTTGGTTGTGGGAGATGATGTGGACATGTCGAAGTTTTGATGAACGATATCTATTAAAGGTACCATTGAACATAATAAGACCTTTTTACCTACATTGTTTAGTAATTCACCTATAAGCAACAATCATATATTTTTTTCTTGTGAAGTCCGAAATTTTAAACTACGTTACGTGGATGTCCGCTTAAGCCAATAGCCAATGTTTCCTCCTGCTCTTTTGTTAGGTTAACTGAGTTATCGTTTCCTCCAACCATGGCACTTTTCAGATAAAGTGATATGCACAATATGTCATCTTCTCTTTTGCAGCGGGATGAAATACAATGAGGTTCGCAAGGGTTAAAAATCATAACGTCACCTGGTTTCATTGGTACTGCAATACCTTGATTCGGAAAACAGAAATAAGCAATACATTCATCCTCTAATCGGTATGTGTCCGCATTCTTGAGGACGCTCACGATGGAATATGTAAAGTCCATGTCTTCGTGAGCAGGTAGATAAACATTTCTTCCAAATGCAAACGAGCTGTAAATGTTACATCGTCCGAGGGTACCCCAAGAACAAATGCTTCTTGCTTCTCTTACAAGTTGTGCAGCTTCTCTTTCACTAAATTCTCTTACAAGATGCTCGAGATTAGTTGCGTAATTTAATGTATTTCTTTTACATTCGTCTGAAATAAAACGAAAGTGGTACGAAAGCTTCGTGCCTCTTGTCGAGCGCTGTGTTTGATTTCCATAACATCCGATATACTTTGCTTCACCAAAGACTGGTTTTCCGTTTCCTCTTTTTGCACTCATTCTCTGCACTTTTTCGATACATTTAAAAGAAGTTAATAAGTCATTAACTTTTCCTGGGTTCTCTAATAGGCCTGTTCTCGTTAGGCTGGTACGTCTTGGGCACAAAGTAAATGTGGCAACATTATCTTGGGATGTTCGATAAACAAGGCCGTGGAACCAATCTTTTGCTTCTGGCACGAACAAATCCCCATTCATCACGTGAAGAACCCTCACACTCTTGACAAGTTTAGTTAAGTTCGAAGTACAACACAGAGTGTCACCTTTATTTGATCCATTTACAACAACATATTCGTTTTTTATGACATCCCTATCGATGCATTTTGAAGTAATGATTTTGGTCTTCTTGATTTCAATCAATTTCTTGTTCAATTTCTTTCTCTTCGTAAGTATTCGTCGTCTTTCTGATTTTTTTTTCTTGTTTGTGAAGGATAATACTTTGGCTGTTCGAGCCAATGCAGCACAATGAACTCTCTTGCTGCTGTTGGATTTTACATTTTTCGGTCTATGTGTGCAGCGACGAGGTGATCGAAATGACGTTGTACTCATTCTTTTGCTTCCGATCATCTTTATTTAAGTTGCAAAGAAGAAAACATTTGAATGTAATAAGAAAACGAATTTGCGAAACATGCATTTTTGTTTAGAGTCAACCCAGCTTCCAAAGAATTCTTCCGTTGACTCTATCGTGTTTATTCAAACATATAAGTATATGTATGTAAACAGTCTTGAGTTGTCTTGTCCAGTATCCTCAGATATCTTCATTAAGACAACTAAAATATCATCAGTTATCTAGAGTCAACCCAGCTTCCTCGGAATGCTTCTATTAACTCTAGACTCGATAACATAATAATATACCAATCCAGCTTCCTCGGAATGCTTCAATTGACTATATCATTTTGATCAAGAACATTGATGGATAGAGTCAACCCATTTTCGTCCGAATGCTTCTATTGACTCTATTCAACCGTTGAAAAATATATGCACTGCATAAGGTTCTAAACCTCTTTTAAAACATCTTCACTCACATACATACATCCTAATTCATTTTTCAATTGTATGTCTCGTTAGACTGTCTAAGTCGACGTTGTTCATTTGTTGAGAAGAAGATTTTCATTTTCTCCTCGCCTTTGTAACAGTTGCTATGTTAATTATTAATTTACGGTGTAATTTTTTCCCTTCACCTTTGTCATACAGTCGCAAGAAAGTATCTTTCATTTCTCCTCGCCTTTGTAACAGTTGCTGTGTCAATCATTCACATTTTATCATGTTATTTTTTCCCTTCACCTTTGTCATAGTCGCGAGAAAGTATCTTTTTTCTTCTCACTTCCGTACAGTTATTTTTATCCTTACCTTTTCGTTGTAGTGTATTTATTTCGTCATCTTCGGCAAAGTCTCCTTTTTTCGTCATGTTAATCATTCATTCATAGTGTTATTTTTTCCCTTACCTTTGTCATAGTTGTTTTTCTCGTCACTTTCGTTATAGTTATTTTTCTTCTTACCTTTTCGTCAAAGTTTATTTTTCTCGTCATCGCGAGAAAGTATCTTTTTCTCGTCATTTCCGTTAGAGTTATTTTTCTCCTTACCTTTTCTTCTAAATACATTTGTCGTCATCTTCGGCATAGTCTCTTTTTTTCGGTTGTGTTAATCATTCATTCATCATGTTATTTTTTCCCTTACCTTTGTCACAGTTGATTTTCTCGTCGCTTTCGTTAGAGTTACTTTTCTCATTACCTTTTTACACGAAATGTATTTTTATCGTCATCTTCGGAACAGTTTCCTGTCACCTTCGTTGGAGTGTTAATATTTTTGGACATAATTTGTCATCACATCGGACTAAGTAAATATTCTCTCTTCTTCATAGGTGATAATATTATAATATGTGTTCATTGCATCTCGCCCTTGCTATTTGTGCACAATGATTAATATGTATATACAATACTTGGATGTAATAATAAAGTATAAAAAACATCACTATAATATAATTTAATGTAGACATTTAGTTATTCATTGCATCCTTATGCAGCCATTTTCAATCGTAGTCGTTCTCATTAAGTAAAGCATATGCATTTTTTTCATCACAGGAAGGCAGTTGGCCTTCCATATTGTAAATTACATTCTTCGTTGTCTTTTTCACTAATACCACTGTTCATTCCACTACCGCAGCTCGCATTTTCAATCAGATCTCCCTCACCAAATTTAACAACACCAAGTACTGTTACGATGTTATCATTTATTTTTTCTGGGTAATTCGTTTGGTTTATGTCATAACCCATTACATCATCGAAGAAAGATTTAAAATCAATTTCAACTGATTTTTCTGTTAGGTTTCGTCCAAGTATTGTTACCATGTTATCATTTATTTGTTCTGGGTGGTTCGTTTTGTTTGGTTCGTAACTCATTAAGCGTTCGTAGAAAGATTCAAAATCCATATTATCTGATTTTTCTTCTAGGATTTGTTTATTTTTTGTTTGATTTTCCTTTCTAAACAAATCATCGAAGTAAGATTCAAAATCAATTTCAACTGATTTTTCTTTGTGGTTTGTTTTGCTTGGTTCGTAACTCCTTAAGTATTCGTAGTAAGATTCAAAATCAATATGATCTGTTTTTTCTTCTAGGATTCGTTTATTTTTTTTTGGATTTTTCTTTCTTCTCTTCGTTTTCTTCTTTTTTTTCATATCTTCCTTGTGACTCTTATACTTATTCGTTCTAAGTTGACTTTGTCTCCTTTTATAAGCTTCACTTCGCCACTGCGTAAGCTGCTCCTTGGAGTAATTGCACCTTCCACATTCGCTCCAATAATCTATTTCGGATAATATGATACATCGAATATGTCAGAAACATATTCCTACAAATACATCTCCTGCAATACTCACCTTCTGGGTAGTATTTCCGAGTGTGTTTATTGTCATAGTTTTTCTTTAACCGAATGATATTCTCACGATACTCTTTTAGTTGTTCTTCAGTATATGCTTTCTTCTCGTAATCTAGTTTCCAAAGTTAAATGTTTGAATAATTTAGTAATTTGTAACGCAATGTCTAAGCAACGATGTAACTAACCTGGTGGGTAAATACAATGTGTTGGAACAAGTGTTTTGTCAATAGGGTTACGTTTTCTATGTTCTAAATTTTTTTGGTTCTTTTTTTCGTTATTTCGTTTTTTCTGTTGGTCCTTTTTCCATCGTGTGAGATGTAATGGGTTATTCGTATCACATTCATCTTCACTGCTTGGCTCATACCTATTACCATGGGGAGTTCTACCCTCTTTCAAACATGGCATTATTCCTTAAACATTGTCTTCGTTTATTCTATCTCATCGATCGTCAATGGAAACAATAAACAATATCGCATTTCCAGGGCGACCAAATAATTTTGAATGTTTTCGCAGTTGACACCAAGATGTCGGCTTATCGCCATCTGTCGGCAAGACGTGATTTGTCCGACATCTATCTTCCGATTTCGAGCCAACATTAGTATCAAAGGCATATAACACAACCTTTTTTCATACCGATTACAGTGTTCCACCGCCTAAAATATTTATTCAATCATATGACGTCATATTATTATAACAGTTTTGTAACATTACATTATGTCTCAAAAATATCACTTCCATTCACACTACAGGTTGTGTGCACAAACTGACACTATTGCTGTTAGTGTACATGTCAACATCAATGTGCTGCATCGCAAGGTCAATGCGATAGCAAGGCAACAGACATGACAAAACAATGTTGTCAGAATAACGCTGAAAATTACAGTTCTGAAGATAAATCTTATTCTTACATCGACTTAAATAATGAGTGTATCACTTTTGATACAAAACTATTGTGTGCACCTGTGAATGAAATTTTAATTAATTACTGTGTTACAGGGGTGAGTTATTTAAATGAAAATCGCTATTTATGACTTGTTTCTAATTAACTTCGTTGCAATAAACAATAGGAGAGAAGTCGTGTGCTAAATTCAATGGAAAAACAGAATGAGATTAATCCATCCATGCGATCAGTTTTAGTAGACTGGTTAATTCAAGTGCATTCCGAATTACAATTGTGTGAAGCTTCTTTATACCTTTCTTTTTCTATAATCGACAGATACATTGAATCATGTCAAATAAAAAAAAAAACATTTCAGTTGGTTGGGATAACTTCTCTTTTTATTTCAAGTAAACTGAACGACTGTGACTTCAAAATTTCGGTACAAATGTGTTCTGAATACATAGACTTTTCTCATACAACCGACGAAGTCATAAATATGGAAAATTCGATACTGACTACATTACAATGGCGTGTATTAGTCCCAACACCTTATGATTTTTTGGAGATATTTTCCTGCATGATAAAGTCAAACTGTCGATTACATCGTGTTGCCAAGTACTATTTGGAAAAGTCTTGCTTGGATTACAACATTTTACTGAATTATAAATATTCGGATGTAAGCCTTTGTTGTTTAATTCTAGCATCATATACGGTCGATGCTATATCATCTGGATTTCCCCCGGGTAGCATTCAAGCTGAAGTGGATATTGACTCGTTTTCGTTCGTTTTACCGGAATGTGTTCCTATGTCGTCAAATCAAGTGAAAAAATTGTGTGGAGTAATTTATTCATCATCATGCAGCAGATTTATTTCGCAAAAAGGAGAATTGCTCCGTTCTATTGATGAGAAGTATAATATGTTCTATATTTAGTTACAATTTATTAACAGGTAAAGGTGATACAAATTACTTTGTCCTTTTCGCGAGAAGAATAATATATTCTGTATTCGATGACAATCTATGAAATGTAAAGAAGCATTGAGAGTAAGGCACGATATAGATATTACATATTACTTTTTAATTCTTGAAGTAACTGCCATTGAACATTCTCTCTAGTCAGAATGGTGAGCAGCTGTTCGGCTTTGTGAAAGTCTGCTTTCTGGATGCAATGGTCAGCACATAGGAATTCAATATGTTTTTTTATGTCTCTACAGCTACCCACCTTTATTGTGTAAAATATTTTTAATGTTCATCGAATGAGCAACAAAAAATAGCAGGGACTTCATCACCCCTCCACCTCTCCTCTGACGTATCCTAAGCTGAATGAAGAGAGAGTTATTTGACGCTGCGATGGATGGTGATGTAAAAAGAATACAATCATTGCTCAATAATGGAGTGGACGTTAACACAACAGGATGTATTAATCAAACACCACTTTTTTTTGCCAGCTACGGTGGCAATATAGAGGCAACCAAGTTGCTTATATCGGAGGGGGCAGAGGTCAATGTGAAGGATTCATTTGGAATCACTCCGCTGCATCTTGGGTCTGGTAAATCCATTAAGATTTGTAAAACACTTCTTGAAAACGGGGCCGATGTAAACGCTCGGACTAATAATGGAATTACACCACTTCATTTAGCAAGTGGTTCTGGATTTGCCGATGTTGTCGAATTACTTGTTGAATACAGGGCGGATGTCAATGTCAAGATAAATGATGGAGTCACACCACTGCATATGGCGAGTAGGTCTGGTGCTGTGGCCGTTGTCAAGATATTGATGGCAAATGGAGCAGATTATGATGCGAAGAATGAGGATGGGATGACTGCACATCAATTAGCACAAGAGACAAACTGCTCTGAAATGGAAACTGAAATGGAAAATACACTGCGCTGGGAAGGAGAAGCTTTTCATATAAAGAAATGGCTAACTGAATTTATCAGTAATGAGCCTTTACTAGCAGAGTATTATGATTGTTTGAAAGAGGATGGTTGGGAAAGCATGGAGATGCTGGAATTGTTAGAAGAGGAGGATTTAGACTTCATGGATGATCATTATGCAAAACTTACGATGAAGAAGGTGGCCGAGCTGAAGAACAAAAATTCTGTATGAACTCATACAGATCATATAATCGTAAAGAATAGACTGTTCGAATAAAATATCATTATCTGTAATAAGCCATGCTCCTCTAACTTAGAGTACACAATGCATCCTTACTTCAATTTCTGGTAAATCCTCCTGCTTCAATTTCTGTTCACTCGTTGACGCTTGCTGTACATTCTAGAAGAATCCCATGGGACACGACGGTACATGCCCATGCTGCGGACAAACTGAAGAAACCCAGACACATATACAAAGGCCTTCAGCCTCTCATATCAAAATATTTTAACAAACCATCATAGCAAAAAGTATGTAAATTCCGCGGGCAGTATATGTCACCGGGGTGCGATGTCTACTAATAAGAGTAACACGTACTTAAAAATTTCATTTAATCATCATATGAAATGTAAAGGTTACATACATATTAACATCCAAGTCTGCTTATTTCTTTTCCTTTCTATATCAATTTACCCGTACTCCCAGAATATTTTTCCATCTGTTTGCTTGAATCCCAAGGAGCCAATGACCATGGAGTATCGTGTGGGGTCCCTATCTCTCAGAGCTTTAGCTCTCCAAATACAACATAGTTTCGGGAATGTGTTATTTTCAATTTCATTCAGTTTTTCTTCTTCTGACATGTGACTAATCTTATCGATGTATTGATGAGATTGCTTAGCGTACTCGATAACATCTTTGTATATCAGAGACACATGCTCGGCGTCAAATGGTCTGTAAACAACATCATTGCTCCAGTACTCGCTTTCAATATCCTCAATTGGATAATCCAAAATGTTATTCTTCTCATCGACGCACCATACGTGGAGATCCCGAAATAGATGGACGCAACGTGCATCATTGCGTTGAGAACCAACCAATATACTGCATTCATCTGTTAGACAGCGCGGTCCCTTGAATCCTCGAGCTTCGGATTCTCGTTCTACTGTCTGTAGACAATTCATGAGTAAAGTACTTAACTCATTCAGGGGATTAGATTGGTATACATCAAACATGAGTGAAGGTCCGGTGGAATCATCTTTATCCTTTTCCGAAGACAACTTCTTCCAATCATATGTGCTATTGGCAATTTTAATAAACTCTTTGTATATTGATATTTCCCTCCTATCAGGCAGAGCACCACACTTTATAATTATTTCAGCGACAATATTCCATGCTTGTTGCATCAATTCATCTGTGAATACTATGTTCCTGCACCTCTCGAATAATGATTTTGCTACGTCTTCGTTCTTTTGATCCGCAACAGCACAGACTGTGCTAACGAACTTTCGGAACTTATGCATAGACCAAGGGACTTCCGGCCACTCCATGAGATAGCGTGCATATTTTTCTAGTTCTTTTGGTTGAACAACGTATTCGTGGTACATAATGCCGTCCACAAATTGACGCCGAATGATCGTTTGGTGGTATGTGTTGTTGCTATCTGGCATGATCGACATAATATCATGACATGCGTGAAAATTCTCGCCGAGTATTGAGACGCCCTCTCCATACGTTGTCAGCGTTGCAACGCTATAAGTTTAATGCTGGTGGTGTCGATAATTAGCAGAGATGATGTGTATAAGGTTGTTATGTAGCTATTAGAAACCATGTCTTAGCAAAATTTACAATATATATATATAGGTATTAGTTATATTAACAAGGTAAAAACATATTAGTCAATTACTGTTTTCCTTCATGATAAAAAATTACTTTTGTGTTTTTGCTTACAATTTCTTTTTCCATATCTTTGTTACAGTCAATACAGCAACACAAAAAGATTTATTATTTTTGTATTACCTCTGTAATAGTTGAGGTCTTACCTGGTTCACACTGTGACGGAAGTTATACAAATAAAACCTGTTTATCATCCATGTGTTTACTTTATTACCGAACATATGCTATCATCGTACCTCCTTCTCGATTTTGCGAATTGGTCAAAACATTATTTTGTATTACTACAACATACAATGAAATAAACAGCCACCAAATTAATTCCTATCGAATAATTAAATCAAAATGGGAATTTTTAATTCCTTTGATTTCATTGTGACCAATGTTTTTCACAGCGACATCCTTCCTGAATCGAATCTTCTTAATGAGCTAGTAACTAAATTGGTATCCAATGAAAATGTCGCCCTTCAAATTGATTCCTACAAAAGAACATTACTTCATTGGGCTTCCGGTACTTGTTATGTTTCGTTTTGTCAGCTTCTTGTCACAAAGAATCGCGATGCTCTTCAAAATCGTGACATATTTGGATATACTCCATTTCATTTAAGCTGCCTTTTCAACAATGTTGAAGTTATCAAATATCTGTACGAAATGGATCCAGCATGCATAGACATCCCTAATCTACACGGAGACTTCCCAATACACACTGTAATAAAATGCTGTAAAACAGAAAATGTCAAAAAGGTGATTAATTTTTTTTTACAAGATTTCCCTGAGTACGTGAAAAAATGCAACCGCCTGGGGATGCTACCACTGCATCTTGTGTGCAAACATCACAGTGACTTGAAATCAGTAAAATTTTTATTCAATGCTTATCCAGAAGCTGCAAATATAGAATGTTTCTCTTTCGAGAAACCTATAAATTATGCAAAAAAGAGATACAACAATGTTGATGTAACAAACTTCCTCGAATCTCAAAATGAGTTATATATTCAAGCCAAAGCTCAAGGAGACGCATTAGGATCAATTCGTTTTGCTCTCGGAAGTGACAATGTAACTGTTGGCGTTGTGAAATTGTTGTTACAGGAAAATCCTAAAACTTTAGAACTTTATGACTCCGATAAGAACTCTGTCATCCATGTCGCTTGTCGATTGGGAAAATTGGACATTATAAATTTCCTCGTGCAGAAATGTTGTTGTGGTATATCAGAAATGAATTCAGAAGGAACGTTACCGATCCAACTTCTTCTGTTTTATGCAGAATGTGATCGAAACAGCCAAGATTACATTGCTACAGTTCATTTACTTCTTCATGAACATCCCGTAGCAAACGATGTTTTCCTCGATATGAGTATTTGATTTAATGTTTAATGTCACTTTTTGGTACCATATTGTAATCATCTGTTACAATGAAAGATTGCTATTTAATATCAAAAATCAAGGAGCTGATGCTCAACAGACAAACGAACAACCAATGAGAAAAAGGTAATTTTCTTTATGTCTCTGGCGAATGTTAGGAAAAAAATAAAAATACCACAACTGTGACAAAGGTAAGGAAAAAAAATGGCCAAGCTGAATAATTCATCATTATGACAATAATGACATAAAAGGATCTTACTTAATATCATAATTCACTCACATCCATAGTTACAATCACCGATGTAAATTGAATTTGGATAACGATGCCATTTTACACATCGATACCTACTCTGTTCACGTCTATATACAATATATGCAAAGAGGACAATAGTCTGTACAAACTGAAATTTACCGAGGATTGCTTAACAAAATTTGTAAAATTTGAACACGACCGTGTCAAAGACGACGATAGTGTATCCTCTGACGATAGTACTGTTATCGAGAGAGAGAACAAAACAGCACTCCGTACCGAGGTGAAAGCAAATGAAGAATGGTACAAAACATTTGGTATCATAATAAGTAAATTGAAACGTCTCGAATGTTTTTATTTGGAGTCCTTGGACCAAGATGCGAACGAATTAAGAATGTTTTGGAAGCAAGTAGCTCGTAGCGAATCGTTGAGATTTGTCGAATGCAAAAATATGAAGATAAGTAATACAGGAAATTTCCCTGAATTGTTTGGTTCAAAAAACATTGAATACGTACGGTTTTATCGGTGTGAAATAGGTAATGACATCGGTTCAGTTCTTGGTAGAAATTTCTGCAATGATCAAGAGAAAGAAATTGTCTTTGAGAAGTGTAATTTTCCCTCAACACAGTTGGGGAATTTACTAACAAAATTTACCAGAAGCCTTCGCGACATCAATAGGTTCAAACGCATAACTTTCTGCAAATGTACATTTGCTGAAGATGAAGAGATGTAGTCTAAGTTTTAACAGATCATTAGACAATCACTCCGGCAGTCACATAACGAATTGGTATTCAAATAATGCTACAAGGAGAATATTCGATGTATAATTATCAACTGTTATGTTTTAAACATTTAATTTTCAATTTTAGCACAAACAAATAAATACGCTCTATTCAAAAACAAAGTTAAACCCTCTTGTGTTAAACTCTCTCCTCATCATGCATCCAAATCTATTCTTCGTTTCTTCATTTTCAAAGGTACAATCTCGAAATTGAAGACTATTCAAACCAATTATTTGATGAAGCCCTCTGGCAAATTCAATCACGTCGGTGTTGGTGGAAATATGTGGAAAATGACACATATTGAATTCAATTCCCTTATCGTTGTCATTAACCTCAAAATCTGCAAGCACAAAACCAATATCATCTCTAATTTCACAACGACAAAAGCGAAGTCGACTGATTTTAGTGTTCCAAAACCATACAAGAAACTCTTCTCCATTTGTAATATTTATGTTCGTGCATTCAATAAATCTCAAACATCTATTCCGAGATACTTCACACCAAAACCTTCTGAGTTCTTCCCGGTCTATGTCTAAAGAATCAAAATGCAAAGAATATAATCCATCTAGCTGTCCAATCATTTGACCTAGATCTTCGTACCATTCCATCTCCCCCGCGTCCCCTCTTCTTAGTTTCTGTTTGTTTGTTGTCTCGAGATCAGTTGTGTCTCCGGAAGAAACACTATCGTATTGTCGTTCACGGTCATGTTCATAATCCCAGAAGCTTTCGAAGCACTCATTTGTGAAATTAATGCGTCGTAAGAAAAGATCACGTTTGCAAATCCTGTAAATACACTCGGCAAGAGTTGGGATTGACATTTTTCAACGGCGATTTAATAATGTGTATATGGGCGGATGGTGTCAATTATCAGAACAGAGTTGTGTTGATGAAGACTGTTGACAATGTATTCAAGGGTTAGGGTTAGGATTCTTAATAAAATGATTTAAAGGTAACTGACGTTATTGTTTCAAGTCGTGACTTATATTTAGATACAGTTTTTTCGCATCACCTTTGTCATAGTGCAAGATATTCAATATTTTGATATCCGAAGGCGCAATACGTCACTAAAGTTGATTATGAAAAAAATGTCAAATTTATTCAAGTTACAGAGAAGTCATTATAGTGATAGGTATAATAGTAACAGTGATAAAGGATGTGATATGAATAATTCAAAAGGAGTCAGTGCATGGAAAATGAAAGAGGCACAAATTCAAAGAAATAATAAGAAACGAATGGCATACCAAAAAATAAAAAATAAAAACCAAGATAGAGTAGACAATTTGTCAAATGCACACATTGAAATTAGTTTGCAAGGGACCACCGAGCCTGCAGCTCTAGAGTACATTTCGAAATATATGTGCAAAAGAACCACAGACACCAATGTTGAAGATAACAATTATAATTCAACACCTCCACTGATGGTACGTCGAGACGGAAACAAGTAATTATTTTCGTTGCTATCCCGTGTCAACCGAAATCTGGACTTTTACAATAACAAATAACACGCATGGTACAAATATAAAGATTTTTATCATGATCAATATGTTACAAATATGTTACAAATTTTATGTTTTTCTTATCAATACTTTCAAAGTCAATTTGTCTTCTTCGGATTCTTGTTCACTGTTGTAGTCTTGAACAATTTTCTCTCCATTTTCAATACATTCAAATGCACCGCACATCATTCTTCTTTTTGTTTCCGAATTAAAGTGCTGCCATTTGTGTTCAAGATGTCTCAGCGATTCCATACAGTTTTTGTTGTTGGAACTACTAATAAATGCTATGCAGGCCCAAGGCATGTCGTCAGCATTTTTCGTTTCCTTTGAACCTACACCAGAATTGTGCTCTCGTAAACGTTCAGCTATGTTTCTTTTGGTCATTCCAACGTAAAACTTATCTCTTCTTTTTATCGAAACCAAAAGATATACATATCCAACATAAGACAATGGCAGTGTATAGCTGCTCATTTTCCATGGATAGTCTTGAGCTATATTCAACACTGGCTTTTCCCATTGCTTTTCCTTTGAGTGAGGAGATATGGACAGTTGATTTATTATACTTTCCATCATTGCCGTCCATTGGGTAACTTTACATATTACTTTCCATAATTTTTCGGCAACTTCCTTGCTCTTCATGTCACTGACAATAATAATGTTTTTGGATGTTCTTGTTCGAGACAAACCAACAACAACTTGTCCCTTTTCCCATGGCATATGTTTTCGAGTAACCTGCGACAAAATATACAACTTAAATCATTTGAAATCAATAAAACTTGATAGTTATATGAAATACTTACTTCCAACGCAACTCCCTGTTCAATAGTATTTCCCATTTGTTTGTTTACCTGTTCATATTCGACATATTTAAATATTCATTTTGTTTATAACAAATATTAAACAATATACTTTTATTGAAAAGTATGTTATGCACTCACCGTAGATGCTCCTAAATGATTCATAGCATACTGGATCCTCGTTGCAACAACATTGTTAACTGTGACAAAATTTTCTTTCACGGGATGGAGTCTGACTTTGTACCATCCCCAATCATTAACTACTTCATCTTCGGATGGTACATGACTGAAAAAATGTTTGCTTGGTGCTTTTTTACCGCAAGGACATGCGTACATTGTTAAAGGCCTCAGACCGTCTATGTGCTCCTTACTAGGAACATCAAGCAGTATAACAATCTGAGAGTTGAAATAGTTGGCATTTTTGTTGTTTCTTGTAACTTCGTATAAACATCCTGGAAAAAGCATGAGACATTTTGGTTCTTTAACTTTGGAACTTGAATCCAGCATGTTAACGACTTCCTCCATTTTATCTGCATTGTTCCAATCCTGAGAGGTTCCTTCGTATTTCATTTTGTCTTTGGCGACGCAAATCAACGGTTTTACATCTGTATACTTTTCAAGGTACTCTTTTGTATGATCAGTCCACATTTTAATTGCATCCATTGCTGATCTTTTTCGATGAAATATTTGTACATAATTAGGATCAACTTCCTTGAAGCTTGGCACAACTTTGATTATGTCACAAAATAATTCGATCCATTCTTTAAATATTTCTCCATGTTTGTTTATATCTTTGATTTCTGCCGTGTCACTCCTCAATGTAATAGGACTCATTCTTGTGATACTTTGTAGCCTCTGTAAAAAAGAAAAAAGTGCTTCGTTGGTAAAGCTTATTACAAAAAATACTTCCCTATTACATGACGCACTCACCATAAGTTTTTCATCATTTGCCGCTCTTACAGAATGCTCCAGCCTAACTATAGTGAAGTCTGTTAGTAAATGTGTGGACAAAAGAAATGGCAAGCCGTTTATGCATTCAATTTGCATGTGGTCAAAAGTTCCCAATACAAGTACTCCACCGAAGGGCATATTGCTTTTTCTCATTTGTCTCAGAATTATATCAAGAAGAGACCATTGCTCTGAACTAAGCTGGCCACATTCGTCAACTAGAATAACATCAACTGTTAGTAATATATGTGTATACCACAAGTGCCCTCTTGAACCTAGCATGTTGATCGCAATCTTCCAGAAAATATATTCATTAGTTTTTTATCGATAAAAAGCAAATTATTCTGTGAAGACTCTTGAAACTAACCTCAGCCATCCTGTAGATATTTCCACTGTTGTGGACAGGAATTTGAAAAAGTTGGTGTATGTTAATTCCTCCCAATGTTTTCGCCCTATGTGCTCCTAACGCACAAAAGACAAAATTCAGTCCTCGCGATTTTGCATACAAAGCGGCCATTTGCAAAATGAAAGTTTTCCCAGCACCCGGGGATCCATTGTTGAGAACTCCTTTATTTCCCATTTCTGTCACACAGTCGATGTATTTGTCAATGGATTTTATCGCCACATTCAATGCAAACTTTTGTTCCCTGTACGATTCGTCACTCTGAATGTTTGATTTTTTGAAAGCATCAAAAGGGTTCCATCGATAAGGTTTATCTTTTGTAGAATCCAATGCATCCTTAATGTTCGGTAAATCTTCTAATCTGTTCAAATCCCCATATATTGATGTCAATTCATTGGTAAGTAACTTCTTCCAATTATCTTCAAATTCGAGCCTTTTTAGCTTCTGTAACTCATTTGCCAAACAGGGTGGATATTCAATCATTGGGAGAGATTCATCGAGTAGAAAACTTCTTAGTAAAGCTTCTGTCCTTTCTATGAATGTATTCATACCGTCACCTGTCAGTGGTTGGTATTGCATTGCTTCATCAATAATTCTTTTTGTTAACATGTCAATGTCATTCTCCATACAAATTTTGTTTTGAATAGATTCTGAATGTATCAACCCGGCCTTAACAAATGTTTGCTTTATTGTTCCTGCATCTCTCAAGTCCAGCTCCGTGTCAAACTCACCAAGCATAAGTATAATGTGTAAAATGAATTGATTGCTCTGTTCTGGAATAAGTTTAGATGGCACAACAATTGGAAAGTCCTCTTTGTTGTCATCAAAAACGAATAAATTTCTAAGGTGACGATTCGATCCATTTATCATCTCAATTAGTTGGTACTTGAGGATTATGGAATAACTCTTCATTTTCTTGTTGTCCAGGTGTAAGAGATATGCTTTTATATGCCCAAGAGCTTGTTTTCTCATTTTTACCTGTCTACCCATTCCATCAATCCACATGCATTTAGTAACATCTTCGTCAAGACATTCGTTTATAGTTTCTCGTGTCAATACAACTTCACTTATGTGAAACCATTCAAAGTACTTAAAAACTCCACGAACTAGCTCAAGGATCTCAACGGGTCGAATTCCAAAAATACTAATGGCGTCATACCGGATGTACTTTTGCTCTTTCGTTTGCATGAGTAGTTTTTGGTTATTCGTAAACTGACGTGATTTTGGTAACTTTTCACTTCTGCATGTATACGATTCATTAACCAAATATATCGCATCACAAGTGCCATTATCTTCTTCCTCATCAACTTGAACATTACCATTCGCATCTAAATGAACTTTTTTTGTGCTCCTATGTTCCATCATTGCTGTACTTATTTGTATCAAATCTGCGTTGTATTCTACCTCTGGCATTGCGGCCAAAAACTGATATACTTGTGGTATTCCTATGAATATTCCTTCAGGCCTTTTCTTTGTCCGGCTGATTTGTCTGTTATCACTATTGTATTTGTTGTTCCTTGATATTTTTGTATTACCGAGAAATTGATGTTCTACATGCACTGTCATATTGTTCTTAGGATTTGCATAGAAAACAAGTTTGCTGCATTTGTCAATTCTAAAATATATATGAACAATTTTGTTTGTTTCTGTTGGTAAAATTTTTTTTGTAAAAAACAATGCAGTTAATTTTCCACTCACTTTATTATGTACTAACATGAAGTAACATCGAAATAAAACAAGATGCAAACATCGTAACTTAGATTTTGGGTCCCATGCTGAGATAAAATGTCAAATAGAGTAAAAATGAATAAATCAACTCACTTTCACGATATATCTCGTTACTGCATTCGTCCCACAAATTATTTGCATATTTTGCATTGATCTTGTAAACGCAAAATGTTGTCCAAGAACAGGGGACATATTACATGTTGCAGTTGGATTCACTCTTCCGACATGTCTGCAAGGTTTGAATTTGTCACTTGTAAAACCACCCTCCAATTCATTTTCATCTGGTGATTTATAATGTCCAGTTCTCTCGAGAATTTGTAATGTCTTTTCTGAAAATTTTACAGGTATAGGAATCCATGAGTTTTCTGTCGTTAGTGCTCTTCCTTTTGTGGCGTCAATTTTTTTACATACAAAGTCATTGGGACCGGGCCCTGTTCTAATAAGACAACGACCATTGCTGCATTTATGTGGCAAAACTGTACTTGCCAATTTGTGCAATGATTTCCAATCTGTCCTATCTCTTACAAGTCCCTCAGTCATAAATGGCTCGAATAAATCTGGATCCATCAAGTCAATGACTGAGTTTTTCTGCAAGTCACATAAGAATTGCATGAACTCTTTATTACCCATACTTTCTCGATCTAAACTCAAGAGTGCATGTATATGTGACAAATTCCCAATGTCGTGCTGAAATTCTTTCCTGAAAAAAGCGAACTTGACTTTTGGAAGCATAGATGATGTTGTCATCATTAATAGATTTATCCAAATCTTTTGCACTTCCATCCAGCAACGTGATAATATGTGTGTGTATGCCATTTCAAATGAATTTTTTACATCACTTATTTCATCGCTCGATCTAATTTTGTTATACAGTGGAAAATTTTTCAGCCATTCATTTGATTCTTTAAATTTGTACAAATGACATATTCCTGGATGCGTAGATTGATTGCACGTATATGTAACAAAAAGATCCATAGAATGACGGACTGATGATGCCGCAAGACCCATTAAACCTTTTGCAGTGTCTGTAGACTCATTAAGCTCAGACTCATCATGTTCACCTAATTTGAAGCCAGTAGTTGATTTGTTATCTACCTTGAAACCTGCCTTCATCACCGTTCTGGAGTCATAGTTTGCCATCGCAACATTGCATTGAACATCATAAAGATGTGAAATATAAATGCTACATGTGGATGTTGATGAAGACGAAAGAAACGCGTGATTCCTTGCTCTCTCTATATGCGAAGCAAATCCATTCGGGTGAGATCCTTTTCCACTATAGCAGCTAATTGGTGCACATCCCAATATAGCCTCCTTCTCGAATTCTGCTCCTATCCAATAATGTCTTGGAAACAGCATTGCTGCATAGTATAAAATGGGAAAGCAAACACTAAATAAACTACAAGCCATGCGATCAATAAAATGCCTTTGCGTGGATGAAGGTTTCAGAGGCTTGTTGTATCTATTCAAGGTGGACAAAGCCATATTCAGAAGTATATGTACTGGCTGACTTTTACTGTTGGAATAAGGCATCGGTCTTTTTTTTGACTGTTTCTCCTCGCAGCGCACTACCACATTGGCTGAATTTGTCCTGGGAACGCACGCAATGCTATTGTGATACATTTCATCGTCATCAATTATACCGTCTTCGTTTAAGAAGTTAATACCAGTTTCGGGGTTTGTGACCTAAAAATCATTCGATTAAATGTTTGCCATCATGTCGTCATAAGCATAAAAAAGTACAACATAATTCTCTCACAAAATTATCAGCATCATCAAATACATTGGTCAGCTCTTCGTTTTCGCCTTCGAAGATCATTCCAACTTCTTTGCTATTATTATCATCACACTCATTTTGATATATTTCTGTTGTGTTATCCTCATCTTTTGTTTCTGAAAATGTTGTCTCTTTCATTTCTCCGCACGGTGATAATGTCGTTTTAAACCTTACACCATCTTTTGTAGTTGATTCGAGGTAACATTTATGACATATTTTGTAATTGCAGAATTGGCAGGTGTACTTCTCTTTAAGTTTGCATTCAGGCATAGAACAGCAAAGTTTTTGTTCGATTCGTGTTGTTCCTGTGGCAATAAATGCATTCTCTTCTCCGGAGCAACTGCAGTACAAATAATCTTGACCTCCTACACTTTTGTATAGATCATTTTTATAGTCTCTAATTGTTGCATTTTCTTTTCTGACGTAAACACACAGATACATGAATTGATGTCTTGGTAAATTCGGATAGGGATCACTTCCTTCTGCAATGTCTGAACGATCTACCTGTGTCATAATTAAGCTTTTAGATCTTTGCACCCACCACCCGGAATACCCATTGCCATGTCTAGCATATCTCAAAATATTAAAACTATTCGGATCGCTAACAGAAACAGAAATAACTACTCTGGCTTCATACGTTCCATGATCAGTTTTGAAACCCGCTTCTCCAATTGGGCATTTTTTTCCGACCATTATGAAAATGTCAATGCCTTTATTGCTTTCTAATGTATCTTCTTCAATACTCTCACATACATGGATTCGAGGATATTTCACTGTTGGTAGCAAATCAGAAATGTAATTTGCGTTAAACGCAAAATAATCCTCGTAGAAATTTTCTCGTTTCTTATCCAAACCAATGCTTTTTGTCAGTGAGAGCTCGCTGTAACTCTTTACAACCGACTTTAACACATCAACAATTTTGGCACCATTAAATGGTGAGTTCTTTATGGTGATTGTGTCGGAGTGCTTCATCATATTCGAATGAATGTACGTTAACAGATATCCACTGAAGTCATCACATGAGTGAATTTCCTTTGAATCGATAGCGTAGTAAAGCTCCTTGCAAGAACTAACACAACCCAGTAAAACATTTGTAACCAATGAAAATCGGCATAATTCATACTCATCTATTTTTCCTTTCGGAATTCTCCATGATGATACATGTTTGATACGACAGCCATATCGCTCAAATGGGTCATTCACTTGACTGTTATAAATTATTGCATCCCAATTCCTTGACAAAATCAAAATACGTTTCTCTTTCTCGTTACTGTTCCTTTTTCGTTTCAAAACTTCAACCTTAATTTTTTGTCCGTTGGATGTAGCTTGTTGTAAAACTATTGCATTTAATACCGGTACGAAAGAAGCAGACCGTGCCAAAAGAAGTGTCATATATTCGTTGAATATTTCGTTTTTTGTCATTATCATTTCGTCAAAAAGGTTTTCATGAAGAATATTCTCTTTTATCATTGAATGGCAAACAGCATTGATATCATCTCTATGAAGGGCTTCACATCGGTGCAAAGTCATAACTGGTCCCTTGCATTGAATATCTCTGTCTGATGATATTACAACATTAGCGCTATCAATTCCACAAAATGATGATTTTTGCATGAAAGATATTGGCTTTGTGTTGAATGTTCCTTTTGTAACGGGTTTTGCATATCTTTGCTGAAGAACTGCACAACATATATCATCAGGCTGTGTACTGCTTAAAATGTTTCGTTTCCTAGGAAGATGTGTGTAAAGACGTTTTTGAGTTGATGCCTTTGAGTGATGTCTGCACGTACACACTGACAATCCTTTTCCTTCGATGAAACGAACGGTGGGAAGAATTGGCCAGTTTTCATTCATAAGTACCAGATCGACCTCTTCGTCGTCGTGACGAAAATAATCTCTCCTCGAAGAATCAATCAAATGAAATTTGTTTGAGCTTTTTTTCGTCAAGTTCAATTGTACCTTCGGTAAATTATTCTGCATCAATAATGATGCATCCATCGGCTTAGTTCTGAAAAGAAACTCACTGCATCCCCATGGACACAAAACCTTAGGAAGCATTGTGTAGGTTGGTGGTTTATCATGTTGTCTACACATTCTCTCTGGGTCCAATGCTTGTAAAGTGTTTTTCAAATTGTAACTGTGAATATTGTCCATAAACTTCTGCAACTCGGAAGTTCCATCGACAAAAAAACTTTTTGGTTCATTCGCCTTACCAACAAATCTCGAGTACTTTAAACTTTGGCACCTACTGCTTTCATCAACAATTATTTCTCTCCAGTATATTCTCACAGTATCTGGTATATATTTCCATAACAATTTGGCATCGTACGTTTCAACGAACAGTTTGTCTGTTACTACATCACTCTTTGTAAGCGTGTTCCATAAAAATGAAGGCCAGCAGTATTCCCACTCTTGATTTTTCTTTCCATCAACTGATTTGTCCAAAAACATCATGCATTCTGAACATAAAAGTAAGTCCTTTCCTTTCAGCCTCGAGTCTCTCTTTTTCACATGGTTGAGAGCTGATTTTATGGATATCACACCGTCTGGTTTCACGTGGTACAAATCAAAACTATGAACGCTGCTTCCTCTAATTCTTGCACATTTTTGACGCATACAATTTTCACACCCGAACGAAGTATTCAAAATGAACGAAATATCTTCTTTCGAACAATAATCAAAATCATATGCATCTAAACTTCCTCCTTCTTTATATTTCGCAATCTCTGTATCAAGTTTTTTCATTATGCAACTTGGCAACTTGAGATGTTCGCTCTCACTTACTTTTTCCTCCAGGGTCATATTTATCGACACAATTTCCTCACCATCAAGGAATCCACAACTCTTCATAATTTCAGTGACTCTATTAATGTCAGATGAAAAGTGTCGTACAAACATAAGTGCATTCAAGACATCAGCATCACAATATCCGATACAACATAGAAGAAAATACCTGTATTCGAAAAGATTAGACAGAGCTATCTTGCAGTAATCGAAGGAATAAAAGTAATTCTGCTTTGTGTAAAACACAACACATAAAACAACTGATACAACACAACAATCAATGTTCGAAAGCAATTTTCTTGCAACAGTGTCATCAATACAAAATAATTTGTCTCCGTTGTAACATTGATCAAGAAATGCACTAACACCAGTCATAATGTCCGACAAAAATGTCTTCACCTCGTAGACATTCAACGGTAGGCGTTTCATATGATAATTCCTGAATAGTCCACACATTTTACTCAATGAAGTCTCGGCATAAAGCTTTTTCATTTTTGTCTTTTTGGTCGATTCTGATATGTTGGAGTCAGATGTTATTCTGTCGATCAACTTTTTTATACTTCTTCTTCTTTCTTTCTCTTTTTCTACTTCATTTTTTACTCTTCGAGGATGACAGACACTATTATATCTCAATGTTCTCTCGATTCCCATCACTTTTTTAGCATCACTTACAATTGATAAAAGTTCTCTATCGTCTTCCGAATATTTCCTTATAAGAAGTAAAGCATTCCATTGCTCAACAAAGTCTGTGCCATGCATATTCAGAACACTATATCGGCATGAATACAACTTTGCTAACATATCTTTTCTTCCATAATATTCAAAACCTTCAAAATTTATGATCATCGATATGCATGCTATTGCTCGATCAACAATCAACAGTATATCGTCAGTTTGATTTCGGTTCAAACATGTTGTCACTCTACTAATTATTTCGTCCACAAATGCTTCTACCGTATCTTTCCTCGTAGGTAAATTGCACGAGAGGACATCTTCCACAATTACTTTTGTACCTTTAATATGTCTCGTGTAACAAAGGTCAGGGACGATGATAAAATTTGACTCAGTTAATTCTTTGCACTCCGAAGCATCCGTAACATATTCACAACCATCATCAATGTTGTAAAACTCCATTTTTTTTCCTTCTTCTTCCACCTCAGCATTATCTTCTTCTTGCTCACATGCCAATGCATTTTTAAAACAAAAACCTTTCCCAACATTGTTTTCATCTCGATTATTTGATGGATGTGGTTTTTGCAGTAATCGACGTTTAACGGACTGTTCTTTACTTGTAGCCTTTCTTTTCTTGTTGTAACGTTGATATTTTAGTCTATCTTTCGCTCCTTTATTTTCATCCTTTTTCTGTTTCTGTTTTTTGCGACATTGTTCTAGCCGCTCTTTGCACTGATTTATGTCATTTGTTATATCCATCGTAAACTGTTATCACTTAATTCATAATAGAGAATGATCACAATATCTTCATTTTTCATTTCGTCACATTATCTTCAAAACTGTTAGTTATGTGTTGGCAGTATCGAGGTGATCGCTCACAGTAATCCTTTCTAAATGCTATTTTCTTCATGAAAACATCAAGAAATTTAAAGATACAACAAAGGTAATATGAAGATCCTTTTCTCCTCATGTTATTGTCCATGTTGTTTTTTGTCGTCACCTCTGTCAAAGTCCACACTTTCGTCGATGTCGTCACATCTGTCTAAGTCCACACTTATATTAATATCTTTCATAATAACCAAGGTTATGCAAATATCTAACATTTTTAGTTATCACCATATCTTTTTCTCCTTATTATCGTCAGTGTTGATATTGCGCCTTCATCTAAGCTTATATTATTATCTTTCATTTTTCAAACTATAAAAAGCATGACAAAGGTGATCCAAAGTTCCATACTATAACGAAAGCAATAAAACTAACACAATTCGAATGTAACGATGATCTAATCGATTTTTATTTTGAAACACAGGTGTTTAACAAAAGTGATATTATAGTTGCTTTGAGCACAACTCACACTTCTTCATCGTTAGAATTGGTGAGAGGTTTTTCACGTATTGAGTATCAAGCTAGAGCAGGCAATATCCCACATCATGTACATAAACCTGTACTCAGTACCAAAGACATGGCTGATCTTATTGATCATAACGAAAAAAATATCAAAACTATATTTCATTCTAATTAAGACACTATCATTGATTAAATCATAAAAATAGTATTCGAATTAAAACATATCTGAAGATCCAATAATAATATTATTTTGTTACTTCAGCCAAGATTTCTACTGAACAATTACAATTTGATAATTTGTTTCTTGTTGCTAACGATAACAGACCTATTTTCCCCGGAATACGACCCGACAATTTCTCGTACGTTCTGTTCAGTTCGAAATATCTTGCCATTACATTAGGCCTGTAATCCGGAAATCTTGTCCATCTTTGTTTCCTTTTTTTTATCCTTTTGATTAAGAAAATATTTGACAAACGATAATAAAAATAGTCCTTGACACTCTGAGGAACATCATCGCACTTATATACATTGAGATCAACCTCATGATCATCACATAATTCTTTTGCCTTCTGGAATGCGTTTAATCTTCTCCCGCGTAAATTCAAATTATAAATTCTTTCACATTGTCTTATGAATGATCTTTTTGATGAAACACTATCTCTCCTAATATGTAAATATAATTCGGTAAGTATGTGAGGCAGATCACCCCCATCTATATCAGTCCATTCCGTGATATGAGCAATATAATCTTGAAATGGAGTGGTATTATTTGTTTCTCGATAAGAAACAACCCACGACATTAATTCGTCAATTAAATTGTCGATATGACGGCACTCAATATATATTTGTATCCATATTCTTTCATACGCAACGATAAACGCATCGTAATCCGCACCTGTTTCTAAAGATAATCTCCTACAGAATTCACATCGATGAATATAATGATCGTCAATTAAAAACTGATAAAATTCATTGTCACATGTCTCTCCACGAAAAACAACACGATCAATTGTGTTCACCGTTTCCTTCGTCTCTTGCGACAACTGCATAACAAATAAATAACACAAATCAAAAAAAGAAATAATGTCTTCGCAACAGTATTAAATATTATCGCTACAAATCATATGACGTCATTTTTCAAAAATATGACGTCATATACCACCAAAATGACATCATATGACGTCATATATTCCAAATATGATATCATAAATCAAAAAGTGACGTCAT
>Ga0213860_10000092_pt1 | contig 34990 bp, 41 predicted proteins | sample PICome_3_FD_160118 | JGI IMG/M metagenome (GOLD analysis project Ga0213860, IMG submission 160118) | Coastal seawater microbial communities near Pivers Island, North Carolina, United States - PICO550 | ecosystem: Environmental > Aquatic > Marine > Coastal | place: USA: North Carolina...
CGAGACGAGCACGAACACGAGCACAGCGCACCAGGTGTATTTACTCACACCCTCAGCTGATATCGATGTGACACTGCCAAGCGCGGCGACAGCTGGCTCAGGTACACGCTACGACGTCAAGAACCTCGCTTCAGCGAACACTTTGACCTTAAAGGGTCAGACTGGCGATAATATTGACGGAGTGGCGCCAGCAACAGGCATCCCCATTGATACACAGTATGAGAGCTTAACTGTCATCTCAGATGGCTCTGAGTGGTTTATCATATGAGTTATTTAAACGACTCTAGGCGCTTGCAAGCGCACACTACGAGAGCTGATACCACATTTGCAAAGCAAGCAGTGGGCACAAGTCTTGTCGCGCTGAGTGATACTGAAATCACATACACTCCCTCAGTTTACGCGAAAAAGGTTCTATTTGAGGTAGATGGAACCATCGCATGGTCACCTGATGGCGCTAGCAGTTTAATGTGTGTGCGTCTACAGTATTCTACAGATGGGGGTACTAGCTGGACGACATACACAGGTACAGAGCTCTTTAACGGGAACAAGTCAGCGTCTGTAGACTATAACTGGCATGGCTATAAGTGGAGCTGTCAAGTTGATGCTTGGACAGGTTCGCGGATGTTGCGCCTCGCCGCTCGAGCACATACTAGTAACGATGAGTTTACTTGGGGGCGTCAGTATAGGATCAGCGGTGGCGAGGGCACAGGGTCCACACCTATCATCACCGTCACGTCTTTGACTGCTTGAGGTTATCTATGAGTTATTTCAACGCTAGATTCTTTCACCGCTCCTCAGTAAGCGCCCCCGCTCGCCAGACAATATCCACAACATATACAGAGCTGACAGGTTCTAAGTGTGCAGTAAGGCTTCGTAACAGTTCATCAGCGGTCTACTATAAATATTGCTGTTATTGGTCAACGTATGTAGATCTCAACGATACGTCCACAGAAGAAGACAGTCTCATCCATTTCAAGCTCCAAAAGAGCAATGATAATTTTGTGTCAAATATCGTGGACATTGATGGCAGCCGTCACAATGAGAGCTGTGATACGATTGAGAACAACGACTACCTGTTTAAGCCGAAAACTGCCTTCTATATTGTTGAGGACTTTTCAGGGTATACACATATCCGCTTAGTCGCTCGATCTTATAGCACCTCACAGCGCGCTTACTTACATCGTACTTTCAGCTGGGACGGTTCAAACACCGATGAGAAGTATTTTAACACGTCCCTGATAGTCTCGGAGTTAGAAGCATGAGCTATTCACTCTCTAGTAACTTCTTAAAACCTGTCTATCAAGTGACCTCTCATACTACTGCTCAATCGAGTTCAGCGAGCGCGGGCGTGCTTACTACGATTGACGGCACAGCTCTCTCATATACTCCAGCAAGCGGAGCGACGAGCGTTGTCTATGAAGTCAGCTTCAGTATGCAAAAGATCAATGATCGGTATTTTCAGTCTTTCCGACTTGAGTACTCAACGAACGGAGGGGTAAGCTACACTGAGTTTAACGCTCGATATCAAAGGTCAGTAGGCCCATCAGGAGCCACAGGCCAGGCATACAGAGAGCTAAGAAACTTTAGATGGGTGTTGCCTGCTTGGTCAGGATCAAGAGACCTTCGCGTCGTCGTGGGATCTTATGCAACGGGCAGAGAGGCTGAATATCATGGGCTAGACAAGTGGGACGGGGCGAGCGCTGGCAGCCCGACGACTGTTTTAACTGATACTTGTTTGATGGTGTATTCAATATGATTAATGTGAACTTACCTGAGATACCTAAAGAGGCGGCGGTCTACGTCGTCGCGGCTGTGGTCGGCGCTGTGCTGATCTTTGGCGTGTGGTCTATCGGTGTAGCTTCAGGAGCTCGAGCAGCTCGTGAGGAGATGCAAGCTGAGATCGATAAGAAGGCTGTGAGGATCAGCGAGCTTGAGGGCAAGTTGACCAAGGCAGAGGCTGACCTCATCGCTTGTAAGGCTCTTAAAGAGGGTGAGTGCATCCTCAAGTGTGAGCCGATCTGTCGTGAGCGAGTCCAGAAGGCGCTAGATGTCAGGGGGGCTCTATGCTCGCCATCACACTGACCTTAGCTCTCCTGCAGCCATTGTCACCTGTGACCGTCGGCGCTGATATCGATCTTGAGCTTGATGATGCTCTGACTATCCCAATGGGTGAGTATCTGCCAGCGATCAAGGCGGAGCGCCTTGTCATGGATCACGAAATCCTCATCACGCTCGACGTTAATAGCTGGCTACGCCTAAAGGATGTCGTCTTAGGGCAAGGTGACATCTGTCAAGCGGCGGTCATTGCGACCGCTACCACTTGCCAGGAGCAATCTGAGAAGATGTTGACCAAGGCCAAGGCTGAGGCATCCAAGCGCAAGGCTGAAGACGCTAAGCTCATCGGCTCGCTCAAACGTCAGCTTGATGAGTCTAAAGACTTGGCAGCGGTCAACGCACAGAGCCGAGATCACTATAAATGGGCGCTTGTCTCAGTTAGCGCTGTCACTGTAGTGGTCACATCGATTATGATTGTGCAGATGTATGACTGAGCTAGAGATCATGGTAGTAGTCACCATCGCCACTCTCATCACGATATGGAGGCAGATGTGGATGTAACAGCTATTGACGTCGGGACCATCGTTGCTCTCGTGGCCATGCTTTGGAAAATGAGCCAAGACAAGGCGGCGAGCGCTGAGGAGATGGGGCGGCTGAAACAGCAGGTGAGGTCTCTTGAAACTAGAGCCTCTCAGAGTGACGCTAAGTTTGAGAGTGTTGATCGGAAGCTTCAACAGCTTATAGAAGCAGTGGCTAGGATCGAGGCGACCCTCGAAGCACAGCGCGACTTTGCGCCTCGAGCGCCAGCGATCTACAGACGCGACAGCTGAGCCAAGAGGCGATCATCTCCACCGGTCGAGATGACCTCGCTCATCAGCTGCCTAGCTTGCTCGAGCTTCTCACCCTCATAGTGAGCTGAGATGCTGAGCGACTCCCAGAAGTATGGGTTAGAGAGGTTCTTGCCAACGGCGCGTGAGTCAGCATCGAGAGGTAGGGCGGGGAACTCGTCACGGATCTTCTTGACGATAGGCTTAGACGTACCCATATCACGCCACCACTCAGGGCTGAGTCGTGATGAGCGGATAGTGGAGCTGATCAGCCACGAGTAAAAGAAGTCACGCCTCTGCTCGGCGCTGATCCCCTCTAGATCCACCAGGAGTCTATTGGCCACATCGATAGCCTCACTCTTAGAGATGCTGTGATGGTCGAGCGCAGTAGCAAGCTCTTTCATGCTCTTGAAGTCTCTCACCGGCGTTGGTCGCTTGGGCTCATCGCTGACCTGCTGCGGAGGTGCTGAGGGCTCAGGAGCTGGCTGAGGTTGCACAGGTGCAGAGGGCTGAGGAGGTCGTGATGGCTGTGGCGCGCGTGATGGCTGAGGAGCTCGCTGAGCTTGTGGCGCTCGTGATGGCTTCTTGATCTCCTCACCGAGAGCCTGAGCGCTGATCTCGGCGCGCTCATCGTCGCTCATGTTGGTGTTATCTGCGATCTCATCAGCTGAGTAGATACCAGACACAGCATCAGGGAAGACAGCGCGTAGACCCATCGTCAGACAGCGAGCACGAAGCATCTGCATCGGCATCGTCTTCCAGTTGCGGTTATTCGTGAGGCCTTGGTTCTGAGCCATCTCAAAGGTGTAGGTGAAGCGGTGCATAACATCCATCGGCTCATCTCGGCGCGCCATCTCCATGACACAGTGCTCGTGATCCCATGAGACTGTACGGATGAAGGCCACGAGACCTGACGAGCGACAGATACCAGCCATCGCGTCAGCGTTGAGTGTCGGCTTGCCTCGGAGGCTATAGCCTTGTGTCCAGGTGCGCCCAAGGTCACCACCGAAGTGATCACCGAAAGCCGCGAAGACTTGGATCAGGCTGAGAGCGTCACGCTGATTCCCGTTAGTCAGCAGCATAGCCATCTCTTGGAGCTCTTGAATATTTGTTGGTACGAAGATGCTCATAGTGTATATCCTTAATATCTGTTTGGTTAAGAGGCAGATGAGACGGTAGGTCATAGATGGGGTCGAGAGAAGCGTTGGTCTGCTCCACTCTCGGCCCCGTTTATTTTAGAGGAAGATAAGAGCGCAGGTGATGACGAGCGCGGTGATGATGAAGAGGTCCTCAGCAGTCATCGTCGGAACTTCCGAGCGACGTAGGCAGAGAGACGAATAGCGCCACGAGCGACGCTGAAGCGGTTGATAGGCTCAGCGACTCGCTCAGCGATGTCAACGCCTCGGAGCGCGGCGAGCTCCACGTCTGTGATTGATGGGGTCTGAGGCTCGACGGTGAGCTTGACAGGCTCAAGGCCATAGCAAGTAGGCTGTGGGTCGGTGATGCACATTAGTCGGTCTCCTTGATGCGAACGACTCGACCGTCATAGAGCTCGATGGTCTTGTCTAGGTCAGCGGTGAGGTAAAGCTCTCTGAGCTGTTCTTCGACCTCAGGCTCTTTCTTATAGCGCTTGAGTAGCTTCTTGGCTGTCACCTCTAGATCTTGACCCCATAGTGAGTCAGTGATGATGAAGACAGCCGAGCGCGGAAGGTCGTTGTAGTTGTCAGATAGGTCAGGTCTGAAGTCTGTTGTCTCAAAGGGTGCAGGCAGATCGAGCGCAGCACATAGCTCATTAGCAGTGTCAGCGATGCGACCTGCCAGCTCAATAGATGGATTCGTTGAGCCATTAATGACCTGGGAGAGATAGCTGTAATTGATGCCGAGCGCAGCAGACAGCTGACGGTTCTTGATTGCTCTGAGAAGAGCTTCTTTCTGTTCTGTCATGTTATCCTCACACTGTGTTAGGCTGAACATGTTTTATGTTTGACATATCCTAAAACATGTGTCAAGTAGTTATTGTAAACTTTATTTAGCTTCGAAGGAGGAAGCATGAAACAGCATGAGGCTTTATGCCTAGCGATCAACTGCCCTGTAGGAGATGCGGCCAAGTTTGTGCTCGTGGCTCTCGTGGCTAAGCTCGACTGGGAGACATGGGCTAAGCCTATGAGCGTCTCCTATATAGAGAAGGCTCTGAGGACTAAGAGCAGGTCAACCATCTCAAGAGGCTTGGCCGAGCTCCAGACCAAGGGCATCATCGAGCGCCATGATATTGAGGGTCGAGCAGACGGCGTGAGGCTGATCAAGCTCAACACTTCAGCGCTCACTGCCCTATGTCAGACTGACATACCCCCTATGTCAAAGAGACATACCCCCTCTGTCACTGTGACACACCCCCCTATGTCAGAGAGACATACCCCCTCTGTCAGTGTGACATACCCCCTATGTCAACCTGACATACCCCCTATGTCAGAGAGACATACCCCCTATGTCACTGTGACAGACAATATAATCAGTAATAATCAGATATCTAATCTGAATGATAATCAGTCTTCTAATCAGTCTGAGCAGACCAAGAGCTTAAACAGCGCGCGAGAGACTTGGGGAAGTAGAGAAGCAATGAAAGATAACTCTTCTTATTGGGGAACCTCATCAGGTCGAGGACTCACACCGGCTACTCAGCCTAGAAGACAGAAGACACACCAAGAGAAGATGGCAGAGGCCAGAGAGCTGATGAAGAGGACTTACGCGAAATGAAGAAGCTTGATCTCACACCATTCCTTAACTCAATCCCTCACCTCAAAGAGCAAGCGCGAGCTCGTGCAGCTGCTGAGGGTCGGACAACCCTCTTCACTGATCACAGCCATCTGAGACCTGATAACCTCGAAGCTCACAACTTTGTTGACCTCGACGCTGGCTATCTTCGCCCTCGACTCGTCCCTCACTGCGGTGAGTGTCAAGATGGGTGGAACTATCGATGGCTGCCTAATCGATCAGCGCAAGAGGCGCAGATGTGTCACAAGTGCGAGCGCCCTAGACGATGGCTTAAGCGACTCGACAAGATGAGGTTGCCCTCAGATGCAATCAATATGAGCTTCACCACCTACGACGCTGATTCAGATGAGCAGAAGCAACAGATTGACTCTATGCTCGAGTATCTCAGAGGAGGTCTGCAAGGTCAGCCTCAGGGTCTATTCTTCTATGGTCAACCTGGCAACGGTAAGACCTCAGTGCTTTATTGCTTCGCTCGTGAGGCGGCTTATCTCGGCGTGAAGGTTCGGTACATCAGCCACATCGGGATCATGAACAAGATCAAAGCTTCATGGAAGAACAAGGATGCTCAGGACCCTCTCAAAGACTGGCTTGCAGGGATCGACCTGCTCTTGATCGATGAGTTCGCTGGTGTTGGTGGGAGCGCTAACAAGTCGCCTTGGTGGCTGAGTCAGACCGTCGAGCTCATCCAAGAGATCTATCAACAGTGGAGCGCGGGTGAGCTCGCTGTCGTGATGACCTCTAACGTCTATCCTCAGCAGCTCCTCAACATCTTCAGCTCTAATCCAGCAGTCAAGAGCAGACTCGGCGCGATGTTCCGTAGACCTTGTGAGATGGTCGGACGTGATCGGCGCTTAGATCAGGTCGATATGAGCGCTTGGGGAGTACGTTAAGCCCTGCTCCTCCTCGCTTGAGCTGTTATGCTCCTAGTTGGCGCACGAGAAAGAGCAGAGCTACACGCAATATCTAAAAACGACATTTAAGAGCCTATCAAAAGAAAAGCCCCACCTCAACAGCGAGGCAGGGTCAAGGCTCTGTAATCAGCGCTCGGGCAAGCCTGATCATGGTATGACTCAGCAAAAAATAAGCGCGCGCGGCTGACTCTGGCGTCTTGGCCTCTTCAAGTCTCTTAAGGTCTAGTAGGCAGAGTTGAACCATTGAGCGCTTGAGCTGAGCTTCACTCTCTGTGTACTCATCTCGCGCGCTCAGCTCTGCCGCCGAAGGCTTTACAAGGTCTTGCTCTAAGATCTTTGCAACTTCACTTTGGAGTAGCTCTAAAGGCTTTATAATAACGCTCATAGGCTTACCCTCTCCATCACGCGACCGGCGCGCTTTTTTCAAATAGAAAAGACCCCACCTCAACAGCTGAGGCAGGGTCAAGGCTCGGTGTTCACTAAGGTGCTCAGGATGAGCTGATGAGCCGTAAACATAGTTAACATTCATCATTGACAGATTCAAGATCAATCAGTTAGCTTAGTCATCCCCCTTACCTGCACACATTAGACATGAGTCGATGTGCTCTTTGATTTTGCCTTGTATCCAGATTTCACAGATAGCAGGAAGGGTCCATTATCCACCAGAGAGGCACGATGAAAGCTGAGATTAAAGATGTGATAGTTGGCGTAAGGTTCACCAGTCGAGAGGCTGACAGCCTTGACCACATCGCTCGTAAGCTCGGCTGGTCTCGTGGTCAGCTCCTCAGAGAGCTCTTTCAAAGGTTTATTGAAACGCACCGTCAACCGGTGAAGGAACTTCAGAACGATGATTAACAGGATCACCCTATGTGGGAACGTCGGCCAAGACGCCGAGCTCCGCCAGACCCAAAACGGTCAGCCTTATTGCTATTTCAGGTTGGCCACCCACGAGAGCTATAAGGACTCAACAGGCATGTGGCAGAAGTCCACCGAGTGGCATAGCTGCAAGGTGTGGGGTCACAGCGCTAACCGCGCAGCTGCTCAGCTCACCAAGGGGACCAAGGTTCACGTCGAGGGTCAGTTGAAGTCTTACCAAGACTCACAACAGCGCCGACAGTGGGAAGTGAGGGTCATTAAGTGGTGGGACTTGTCAGCCAAAGAGCCTGATCAGTTTCTACCCCCTGAGCCTCAGATCAGACCTGAGACGCCATTCAGTCAGCCTCAGGCCGCTCCTTATGGGGATGGGTTCACACGACGTTAAAACTTAATGCGCCCCTGATGGGGAATGAGAGATGGAGCTTAGATAAATGAGACAAATAAGACAAGTAACGCGCGCGCGCGAGGATGATGACCCAACGCTCGCCGAGCTGGAGCGGCTCTTGGTGATCCAACTAGGGCAAGACCTCGACCTTGATGACCCACAAGATTATGATCTGTATTGTCAAAGTAGAGACTTGCTAGAACACATCAGGGAGACGCTAGAGAATGTCAGAGTCATCCACGAACAAGAAGCGGAGCGCTAAGCGCCGACAGCGCCAAGAGGCTCTGCTAGATAATATCAGGACTGGCATGAGCATCGAGGCCGCTTGCTCTGTGAGTGGTATCAGCCGCGCTACTTATTACCGCTGGCTTGAGAAGTCAGGGCCAGATGGTGAGTGGACTGAAGAGGTTGAGGCCGCCAAAGACTTCGCTGAGGCGGTTCAGCTGCAGAGACTCAAGGAGAACGCAGAGGCCAAGCAGGATTGGCGGGGTAATGCTTGGATCCTAGAGCGCCGTTATCCTGATCGTTGGGGCGCTAAGCGAGAGGTTGAGGTCAACGTCAATGATAGCTCTAAGCAGGCTGATGACATCGTGATCTCTATGCTTGAGCAGATATCTAAACCATATGAAGAGGCGAGCAATGACACAGAAGAGACTGATGACTAGATGCCTACTTGAGCGCTCATGGACTCGCACGCCGAGTAAGAAGCGGTCAAGCTATCGCGTTGAGGGCGGTGAGCATATCGTCCTAGCCACCGATGAGAAAGGTGATGAGGTCAACGTCATCCAGATGGATCACGTAGACGTAGAGGTCGGCGCTGATGTGATCACCACAGACGTGAGCGCTCATGGCTGGACTACTTCAGTGAGGTGGCGCGTGACTCTATGGGGTATGGAGCCAATAGCCTGATGACGATCAACCTCAACGAGCTCCAGCACGGGATCATCTCACGCATAGCGCAAAATGAGCGGATCATCGCGGCTCGTTGTGGTTGGGGATCTGGCAAGACCTCGGCGCTCGTCTTCGCTCTCCTCTTCGTGTCGAGGGTGAGGCCTAACACATCATCATTGCTCGTCACTGACACCAACCCACGCTATAACTCTGTGCTTATGCCTGAGATGGAGAAGTGGCTCTCACCGCTTGGTTGGACTTATAACCACACCCTCAGGCAGTGGAGCGCGCCGAATGGCTCAACAGTGTGGTGTCGCTCCTATTATCGACCAGGGACGAGAGACGCGACTCATAACCCTCTTGAGGGTCTCAACATCACGAGCGGCGTCTGTCTTATAGATGAGTGTCAGACGCTGAGCGCAGAGGTAGCCCACAAAGCGATGGGTCGATTGAGAGCAGGGCCGAGCCCCATTATGATCCTCGTGGGTCTGCCAGTGAGCGGCGCTTGGTGGTGTCACCTAGCTGAGGAGGCGAGTTGCTCACCGCTCCTCTTCACCTCATACGTCAACTCAGCCAACCTCAGCGCCGAGTGGTTTGAGGCTACTAAGCTGCTACCTGAGGCAGAGCGTGAGGCTATGGTGATGAACAAGCCACGGCCACCATCAGGGCTCATCTACTCCGAGTTCGACGAGTCACGCCACGTCATTAGCGGCTGGGAGTATAAGCCGACCATGAGCGGTCGAATCGCCATCGACTGGGGATTCAGGAAGCCATCAGTCTTGATCATCGTACATGATGAGGAGCTCGGCGCTGATGTCATCTGCCACGAGATCAACCCCCAAGAGGTCACCACCTCTCAGCTTGCTACGCTTATCTTAGCTGTAGCTTGGCCGCGCTCGTTGAGGAGCTCCGCACCAGGTGATCGCATATGGCTTGATAATGGAGTGGCCGATAAAGCGGGTAGGGCTCGCAACGACCAGACAGGGCGCTCAGCATTCCGAGCGATGCGCGCCGCTCCACCAGATGGGCTCGGTATGCCGTTGAGGTCTAACACTGACCCAATCAGGACCGACATTCTCAACGGGGTGCAGCGTCTTAAGAGGGCCTTTGCTCGTGGTCAGTATCTCATCACCAAAGAAGTCTGGGACGGTGGCGAGCGCGCCACAGGTAACAGCATAAGAAAAGCTCTGATGTCCTACGGGTGGGACAACAAAGAACAACCTAAAAAGGATGGGCGTGAGGATCCGCTTGACGCTCTCCGCTATGACTGCATAACTTGGCGATGGGCTGACTCAATCGTAGATCAACGCCAATATCAACCACGCTCCTCAGCCTCTAAAGATCGTAGAGTCAGAGTAGGTGGAGCCAAGAGGAGAAGCTTTTGAGAATCTACAATGACGATGTAGGCGAGGTGAAATATGTGTCCTCGATGGGTAACGACTCAACGCCTGCTCATTCAGCGCGGGTGAGCTTCTATGATGAGAGCACATCCTCACCGCTGCAGATGACTGATCGAGACGTTAAGCTCATTCAATACCTAGCGAGGCATAACCACACCTCACCCTTTGAACATTGCGCAGCGACTCTTAAGATCTCGTGTCCTCTCTTCGTTCGCTCTCAGATCATGCGTCATCGTACCTTCTCATTTAATGAGGTGAGCAGACGTTACACCTCAGATCGAATCGCGTTCTGGATGCCTGAGGAGCTCCGCGAGCAACACCAGACCTCTCTCCAATGCTCGACCGATGAAGCGGTCCAAGAGTCTGATCATTGGCTGCAGTGTTGGGATCAACACCACGTTAACTGCGCCGCCTTCTATGAGTTGATGCTAGCCTCAGGTGTCGCTCGTGAGCAGGCGCGCGCTGTGCTGCCTCAGTCGCTCTATACTCACTTTTGGATGTCAGGCAACCTCAACAACTGGGCTAAGTTTCTGAGGCTTCGACTTGACCCCCATAGTCAGCCTGAGACTCAGGCAGTAGCCAAGGCCGCGCGGTTTATCCTGATGAAGCACTTTCCTGTGTCGCTCGGCGCGCTCCTCGGTGATCTAGCCTACGATGAGTCACACTGATGTGTGATGACCTCGACGAGACCGTCTGCGCTAGGTGTGGTCGAGTAGACTGTGTATGTGAGGACGACGATGAGCATAGTGACCCTGATAGTGATCTCAATACTTCTAGTGAATGTGGTAGCCTCGATCTGGATAGTAGCATCACTGAGGGGTGAACCATGGAGATCAGAGAACGACGACTAGCCATAGTTCTTCTCGATCTCATCGGCTCAACTGCGTTCGTCTCCAAGGTGGGACCCATGAAGGCGGCGCGGTGGTTGCAGTACCATGATCGCCTCACTCGCTCTCTCATGCATCGTTTCAACGGTCGAGAGATAGATAGGTCTGACGGCTTCCTCCTCAGCTTTGAATCTCCGATCAATGCGGTCAACTTCGCGCTGATCTACCAACGAGACATCCCACCTAAGATCAAGATCAATACTCGTATCGGCCTACACGTCGGCATCGTCGCAGAGGTGACGCAGGATGAGCTTGACGTCTTGGTTGGCGCTAAGCCGGTCGAGCTTGAAGGCGTAGCTAAGAACATCGCCGCGCGCACTATGAGCTTATGTCAAGCTGGTCAAGTCCTCCTCACCGAAGAGGCGTTCAAACACATCAAGAGCAGGACGAACGGATTCACACCGAAGGGAACACGTTATGTATGTGTGGGCCTCTATCGCTTCAAAGGTGTCCGAGAACCTCAGACGATATACGCAGTGGGTGTCAGGATTGAGTCTCTGCAGCCACCACCAGGTAGTGAGAAGGTTAAGCGACTCGGCGGCCCTAAGAAGGTCAAGAGCCGAGCGCGAGATAGAAGGATTAAAGAGTGGTTCTGGTGGATCATTATGAGGTGGGCTCTCATCAACCTCATTTACATTATCTGCGTCATTTGGCCTTGGCTCATGTATCATTTCCCTCTCGTCAACCGTTTACTACAGTGGGTGATCAATGGAGACTGAAAAGACAAGCAGAGAGATCACGAGTGAGATTAAGGCTAAGCGGGGGTGGTGGTTCTCGGTGTTCTTTATGATCCTCGTGGTGGGTCTCATCCTCTTCTTAACCTACGTTGAGATAGTGGATAAAAATCGCGATGTCCTCGTGGGGATACTCGGAATGATCACAGGCTCTATCAGCTCCATGATGGCTATCGCCTCAGGTCGTGACCCCTCAGAGGTCGAGGAGTTGAAGGACAAGCTCAGCGCCGCCAACGCTGACAGAGAGGCGCTCATCGCTCGGCTCAGAGATAGTCAGATTCAGATGCAGCTGCTAAGAGAGCAGATCAATGAGCTACAGGTCGCGGTGATAGATAAGCTCAGCATCTTTGCAGGTGAGAAGCCGATCAAGACCAAGGATGAGTCAGACGTTATCCTTCACCCAACAGTGGCTGAATGGTTGCCTGATACGAGACTAGACAAGAAGAGATAAAAGCTTTATTATTCACGACTAGTATTGATGCGCTCCTAAGAGAAAGAAGAATCACCCCCTTAGGAGTCATCTATGCAAGATCCAAGCGCAGAGCGTGACCCGCGACACATGAGGGCGCTCTCTCCTCGTTTTAGAACGCGAGGCATCACCGGCACTCAGATCAGCGGTGGCACCATCACCGGCAAAGAGCAGAATGCTCAACTCACTGGACTCAACTGGGTTCAAGAGGCTGAGGAGATGCTCAGGACTGACCCTATTGTCAGACGCTCGTGGCACATGCTCAGGCAGACCCTGCTCTCTGCCTCTTGGCGATTCGTGCCAGGGATTGAGAATGACCCTGTAGCGGAGGAGCTCGCGCGCTACGCCAATGAGTGTTGGGGCTTCGATGGCTATGCAGGTCAGATGACCATCTCTTGGGAAGATCAGCTAGCCTACCTCTTTGAGTTCGTCCCGTTGGGTTATCGATACGCCGAAGAGATCTATAAGGTATGTCCCGACTCAGAGGGTAAGGTCAGGGTATGGTTGAGCCATTACGCCGACCGAGAGCCAAGCGCTCACCAAAAGTGGCTATCACGAGACGCTCAGCAGCTCGACGGAGTGATACAGAACACAGTAGGCATCACCTACACTCCTGAGCCGATCCCTGCTAACAAGCTCTTGCTCTTGACCCTCAATAAGACTGGCTCTAACTTTGAGGGCGTGGGGATGCTTCGGCCTGTGTGGTGGTGGTGGCGTACTAAGCAGCGGGTGAGTAACCTGATGTGTGTTGGCCTCGACCGTTGGGCGGTGCCTACGCCTAAGGTGGTGGTAGACCGCGCAAGCGCTGAGAGTATCGGCCTAAGTGATGGTGACATCGACGCCATGATCAACGACGCAGAGGCTCAGGCTCAGGCTTTCGTCTCGGCTGAGCAGAGCTATTTGGTTGAGAATCCCGCCGTTAAGTTTGAGACCTATGTGGCCACACCTAACGTCTACGCAGATGGCCCCATCAATATTATTACTAAGTGTGATTCACAGATAGCCGCTGCTTTCCTCTCTCAGTTCGCTGACCTCGGCAACACCGAGACGGGCGCTCGATCTGTTGGTGAGATTCATCATATGGTCTTCAGGCGCGCGGCTATCAATCTATGTGATGTGATCGCCTCGGCTGTGTCAGGTGTTGATCGTCGAGGAGCTGGGACCATCGGCCGCCTCATCAGGTGGAACTATGGAGCGGTCGATCCTTCAAAGCTGCCTAAGCTTACTCACTCAGGGCTCGATACTGATGATCTCGCTGAGTCTCTCGGTGCTCTCCCTGGTCTTGTTCAAGCTGGCCTGATCACTCCTGACGATGAGCTAGAGCGAGCCATCAGGGATCGACTCGGCGCGGGTGAGCTCCCTGAAGATGCTCAGCGCTCACCGCTCTCTAGGATCTCATCAGCTGGCGCGGGTGGTGGTGTATCAGCTCTCACTGAGCAGCTCATCAGGAGGCGTCGAGATGGCAAAGCGTAAGAGGACCAAGGCACAGACGCCAGCACCCCCAAAAGATCGGCGCAAGGGAAGCGCTAAGAATCCTAAGGGGTCAGCCAGTGGCGCTCGTGGTGGTATCGAGATCGGTGAGCAAGCTACTAAAGCTCTTGAAAACATGCGCGACACTCACAACGCTCGTTTCAAGAAAGCATCTAGGCGCGTAGATCTCGGCACACTTAAGGCTGTGTTTAGACGTGGCGCGGGTGCTTTCAGTGTCTCTCATCGTCCAGGTATGACGCGGAATGGTTGGGCGCTCGCTCGCGTTAAGACGTTTCTTAAGTTGGTCGCCACAGGTCAGCGTAAGAAGGCCTACACTGGTGACTTAGACTTATTGCCTAAGGGTCACCCTCAGCGACGTGAGGCAGAGGCCAAGGCTGAGCTTCTCAACATTCCTGACAAATACTCTCACATCGACTTTACGCCACCTCAGGGCGCTAGAGACGCGGCTGAGCGAGCGCTTGAGGTTAGGGCTGATAAGCCTGAGTCACAGCGCGGGATGACCCCTGTAGGAATCGCTCGAGCTCGTGACCTCAAAGCAGGTAAGCAACTCTCACCTGATACCGTCAAGCGTATGCTCGCTTACTTCACGCGCCATGAGGTCGATAAGCAAGGTTCCACGTGGAACACTCAGGGCAAGGGCTGGCAGGCGTGGAACGGTTGGGGCGGTGATGCAGGTTACGCTTGGGCTAGAAAGATAGTTAAGCAGATGGACTCAGCAGATAATAAAGCTCAATCCCTCAGGGCCTATGGTGAAGCTATCCAGCTCTCAGAGGCTCCGAGCTATGACGTGCCAGATGGTCTCACCATCGGTCGACCATTCAAGACGCTCTCTCTAGGTCAGGTGAGCTCACGCATGAGCGGTGAGGCCATCGGCAAAGAGATCGACGTGGATATGCTACGTGAGATGATCCGAGTATATCAGGAGCGTCGTGACGCTGATCCAGTGATTATCGACTGGCAGCACGCAACATCACCATTTAACGGTGGACCGCCAGCGCCCCCTGAGTCAGGTAATGCGCTCGGCCTCATCGTTGATCTAGAGCTGAGAGACGATGGCCTCTACGCAACACCAGCCTACAACGAGCGCGGTTTAACCGTCGTCTCTGAGGCGGGTGGCGTGTTGTGGTCTAGTCCTGAGTTCATCACTGGTGATGTATTCAACAGATCAGGTGGGGAGCAGATCGGAACTGCTCAGCTTCTCGCCGTCACCCTAACCCCTCGGCCGGCGCAGTCACATGACCGGATCGACCGAGTAACCCTTAATGAAAGGCTAGAGATGGACAATCTTGAGTCAATGTCAGTTGAGGAGCTCCGCGCCATGCTCGCCGCGAAAGACGAGATGGTCAAGGAGCTTGAGCAACAGATCAAGTCAATGAAAGAAGACGCAGAGGCTAACATCAAAGCTGAGAAGTCAGAAGACGACAAGGCTGAGATGGCCGAGAAGTCAGAAGACGACAAGGCTGAGATGAAAGCTGAAGACGACGACAAAGAGAAGAAGATGGGCTATCAGAAGATGAGTGAGAGCGTCGAGGCTGACGTAAACCTCCTCTCTGAGGTCGCTCTACTTCGCGAGTCACTCGCAGAGCTCACCGCTGAGCGTGACGCTATCAAGCGCGATCAGGCTGTTAGCTCTCTCCTCAATGAGGGCAAGATCTCTCCTGCTGAGCAGACCGTCGCTGGCAAGGCTTGGGATCTCCGAGACGCTCAACCTGAGTTCTGGCAGATGTTCAGCGAGCGCGCCGCCTCTTCTGCTGTACCTCTTCAGGAGGTCGGACACGGCGCGAGCGGTGAGGAGATCAGCCGCCAGAGCCTCAATGACGCAGTGCTCGCTCTTAAGAAAGAGAAGAGTGTTACTTACAGCGAGGCGCTCGACATGTTCCGCGCTGAGAACCCTGAATACTACACTAAGGCCTTTGGAGTTTAATCATGGCTAACACCGACAACTTATTATCATTCGTGGCGGCTGAGGCCATCACCGAGTACGCTCTTGTATCCGTCAATGTTGACGGCAAGGTCGCTATCACAGACGCAGCCACAGAGAATAACTGTGTAGGCATCGCTCAGCGCGCTTGCTCAGCAGGTGACTCTGTTGAGGTTAAGGTGCTCGGCAAGTCACGAGCTATCGCAGGTGGCAACATCGCGCCAGCTACCATGAACCTCCTCATGGCTACCGCAGACGGTAAGCTCATCGCATTTGACGCAGCTACTGATAAGTACGCTGTCGCTCGTATGCTTCCGAACATCAACCAAGCTTCAGCATCAAGCGGTGATCAGATCAACGTGATCTTCACTGGTCCTGTCGCTCTCACTGCTGTCACTCCATAAGAGGTGAATCATGGCTAGTTCATACAGTAATCTACATCCAGTCGATCAGATCCTAACTAACCTCGTCGTCGAGGCGGTCCCATCTGATAACCAACTCATCGCTGATCAGGTCTTTGAGAGCATCAAGGTCCCTGAGCGCTCAGGCACAATCCTCTTGGAGGAGACGCGGAACTTCATGGGCGCAGGCGCAGGCCTCGACCTTGAGCGCGCTCCTGGTGCTTCACGCGCTACCATCGGCGGCTTCGACCGTTCAAGCCAGACCTTCAAGGCGAAGATCTACGCGGCTCAAGACTCCATCGCAATGGAGGACATCTTTGACTCTCAGTATCCAGGGAGCGAAGAGGCACGCATCGCTAAGAAGGTAGCGCGCGTCATGAAGCTCGCTAAGGAGAAGCGCGCCGCTGATCTCCTCTTCGGGGTTTCTAACTTCAACAACGACACCGCCTCTAATGAGTTTGGTGGTCAGTTTGACGCTGTTGGGTCTACTCCGCTCAGCGATCTCTATGACCTTAAGAACACTGTCTTTGAGGCGGCTCATGGTATCGCTCCTGATACTCTCATTCTTGGTCATAAGGTGTTCCGCACACTCGCCAAGAATCCTGAGGTTCGTGGTTATCTTGAGGTTGGTGGCGCGTCTACCATTGGTGTGGCTGCAGGCTCACGCATCCTCAACAACCAGTCTGTGATTCAGATCCTGCGTGATGTGCTCGGCATCCCTAACATCTACGTTGGTGCAGCTCGTCAAGACACTGCGGTCCCTGGAGCGACTTCTGATGAGGGCTTCATTTGGGCTCAGGAAGACCTCTTTATGGGTATCCTTCGCGGCTCTGATTCAATCGTTCAAAAGAGCGGCAACGTCAAGGGGATGCCTGTTGGCGCGCTGAATCTTGAGTTCGGTGGCATGATCGCAGGTCAATATGATAGCCTCGATAAGACTAGGCGTTATGTCTACGCTGAGGAGGTTCACGAGTTTAAGGCGATTGATGGGACTCTTGGTCGCATCATCACGGACGCTGTAAGCTAAGAGCTCTCTGAATGATCGAGTCCGGCCACATCCATCTCTCAGAAGATGCAGACAAGATCGCCATCGATGACCTGAGCCGTCAGGTCAAAGGTGAGCGCGGTCCTGTGGCTCGACTCATCAGAGCACGACGCGACCAACTAAGAGCAGAGGTTGAGGCTGAGCGCGGCTTCAAGCGTGCTCTTAGTCAATCGCGTAGAGAGTTCGTGGAGCTCGTCACGATGTCAGCAGTCACTGACAATCCTGAGCTTCTCTTGGCGCTCGATGATGAACAGCTTGTTGACTTCATCCTTTCATCGGGATTAGGTCTAGCGGTCGATGACTTCATCGAGTCCACCTCACGCATTAGATCAAGCGTTGAGACATCTCTTGAGACCGTAGGCATTGACCTACCTTCTGACGTGATGCCTCAACTTGATCTGATCCAACAGCAAGCCGCCAACGCTGTTTTCGATGATGTGATCGTCCCAGACTTTAAGAAGTCTCTACGCGCATCTCTAACGGCGATGACTTTGGATATCCCTCTTGAGATCATCAAGAGCGACCTAGAGACTCAGCTTCAACGCTCAGAGGGTCGGCAACTCACCGAGATTAAAACTCAGATCTCAGAGTATGGGCGGTCACTGACAGCGGTAGCAGCAGAGGCGGCTGACCTGAACCACTATCTCTACACAGGCCCTAGAGATGGAGAGACTCGTAACTTCTGCAAGGCACTAATCAACCTCGTGGTCGATGAGACGCAGATGAGCAAGCTCAACAATAATCAGGGCCGACCTGTCAAAATTGCCTGTGGTGGCTATAACTGCCGACATAGCTGGAGCCCTGTCACTGAGAGCTTCATCGAGGCGGCTGACCTGAAGCGCGCCACGGCGAGCGATATTAACGACGCGAACACAGGAGCAAAGAAGCGATGAGAAAAGCTGTCAAAGGTCAGACCCATCACTTTGTATGGGATCCACCACAACCTTATTCAGGATCACCAACACTCACTGTGGGCTTTAGCGCTCCTCTAACTGATGAGCTATTCACTCAGTCACGAGCTGATGTGACTGTGACAGCTGTGGCCAATGATCGGCGCACACTTACCTTAAGCGCGAGCGTTGCAACTCAACTACAGCGCGATGAGGTCAAGGCGTTCCTCAAGACGACACGTGATACTTATTACGCTGTCAAGGTCAGCCGTATAGGTGGTACTACCGCAGTGCTAGCTGAGCCTCTACCTAGAGAGCTCGATCTCACAGCGGCGGCTACTCTTAACTTCTCGATGAGCTACGTAGACATCGACGCAGTTAAAACGGCTACCGCTGGCGTGTTCCCCTACACGATCTCATATGAAGATAATGTAGGTGGTCAACACGTTGAGACTGGTCTGTTGAAGGTCTGCGCTCGACCGTTCAACACTGGTCTAGATCATGATGAGCTCGTTGGTCGATTCGCTAACTTGGCTGATATGGTCCCACGTCGGCAAAGCGACTTTGAGCCACAGATCAGCGCCGCGCTAGATGAGATCATCCTAGTGATCAGAGATCATGTGATCTCCGATGGTGTGACTGAGGATGAGGTCTTCAATCAGCAGAGCTTCAAGAGCGCTCACGCATACTGCGCAGCGGCTAGCGTCTACGAGATGAATATGCAGTTTGACGCCGCCACCCAAATGAGAGCGCGCTGTCAGGAGCTCCTCGACGTGGCGCTTAGATCTATCACCCTAGACCTAGATGGTGATGGTGTGGTCGATGAGGGAGAGGAGAACCTCAGGCGCTCAGGCGGGAGTAGCACCGACTTTAGAGCATCATGGCGCTCATACAATAAGAGTGAGGCTGATAGCTTCTTCACCCCAGTGAGAGGGATGAAACACTGATGGCTAATCGAGTGAACATCAAAGTACCTCGGTCTCTATGGACCGCTAAAGATACGATGAGGTTAGCTCAGAACGCTCTAGCTTCTATTAAGCTACGCACGTCTAAAGGCCTCGACGCAGATGAGGAGCCTTTCAAGGAATACTCAGACACCCCCATTTATGTCTCTACTCGTGGCGCTCGACTAAAGCCCAAAGGTGGCCGACCGTCGAGGACTGGCAACAGCGTCTTCTATGAGGGTGGCTATCAGCAGTACAAAGAGGAGAGCCGGAGCCGTGGCGGTGGTGGTGATAGCGCTGAGGTTGATCTGGTCCTAAGCGGTAACATGATGAACAATCTAGTAGTCAAAGAGGCCACCGAAAACATGTTCATCATAGGGCTCACGAGTAAGGCTCAATATGGCTACGCAGTGAACGAAGAGCGCCGCTTCTTAGGGCTCAGCAAGAAGGACATCGAGACGCTTGTAGATGCTGTCGAGATCGAGGTCAGAAAGAAGCTATTAAAATGAGTCAAGGCATCTTCAGCGCGCTCACATATCTAGAGGATCAGCTAGAGGCCACGACGCCTAAGACCGATCTTCATCATGGCTTCGTCGCTCACGCTCGAGCTAATGGCTCAGTAGTGCCCCTCGAGGAGCGCTTCAACTCTCAGCGCTTCTTCCAACTCGATATTGCAGAGATGCCGAGCGACGATGGCGCTGCAGGTCTCAGCGGTCGGCGTCGAGCGCTCATTGATCTGCGAGTTAGGTATGACATCCCTCAAGACTCCACATATCTAGCTAGGCTTGTGGCTGAGGATGCAGAGCTCTTGCTAGTCACCCTCAAAGGGCCAGACTACTCCCTCTCAACTACAGGGATCGTCTCAGTGATACCTGAGCCCCCATTGTATGAGCCCCTCAACCTCGGTGAGCAGGGTGTCTATATCCTGACCATCCCCTTTACTCTCTTGTATTTGGAGGCATAACATGGCGGTTACACATCGCTCTCTCTCAGTGGCTGTTGAGAGCTCATTTGGCTCACTCAGCGCTTCAACTGGTCTGCCTGATAACTCAGGTCTCACATTCGTCTCGATCCCTTGCGAGCGTGACCCCATCATCATCCCGGGTGAGCCCGTCGTCTCTGAGCGTAATGATGCTCGTGATGGTAACTACATGTTACCCCCTGAGCCAGACACTGTGTGGTCAGGAGGCAGCCGCGTGCGTCGTCGCACTGGTCAAGTGGTGTGTCGAGTCGATCTCACGACCGTTGGTAGCTCAGCTGACACCTACGCGGCTAACTACCTCGGCTATCTCCTCGGCGCTGGTCTTAAGACCAAGGTTCCATCTGTACTCACTGACTCAGTGACAGCGGTAGACGTGAACACTTACACGCCAAATTCAGCACCTGCTGAGGCCGATGTCGGGACGCTGATCTCTACCTCTCTCAGTGGTCGCGCCGAGTACAGCGCTATCACTGACAACGCCGACGCCTCATCAGATGTCACCATCTCACCAGCTTTCTCAGCGAGCTCCTACAGCTCAGTGAGAGGTCTCCAGACTTGGTACATCCCAGGGCGCACCAACACAGGTGAGCGTGAGCACTCTCTGAGCTTCCGCATCGATGGCGTAAACTTCCGCTCATTCGCTTATGGCTGTGTGTTGGAGAGCATGAACATCACTCTCGACAATGGCCGCCTCATGGCTGAGCTCACATATCAAGCGGCGCTGATTCAGGATGATCATGGCAACGCGGTCGGGCCGATTGAGCCGACGTACAACACCGGAGCTCCTGCCTTCTTCCGTGGCGCTTATGTCGTGGCTTCATCGACCTCACCCACCTCACTCACCAACGCGAGCACAGGTGACACCCTTGCGCGGCTAGCGCTCGACGCTGAGGACTTCAGCCTGACACTCACTAACACCCTGACACCTATGGGCCACTCAAACAGCATCCTAGCTATGAGTGACATGGAGATCAGTGACGTTGTGGTTGAGCTCAGCCTCACCCTCTCGACCGTCAACACGACGATTAAAGACGACTTCTTTAACAGGACAGTCAGACAGATCCTCGTTGGCACTGGTCCTCAGGGTGACGGGCTCGGCTGTGCGATCATGTTACCTGCAGCTATGCTCACCGTTGACCCCAACGCTTATGACGTGTCAGGCAACGACATCGTGAGGCAACAGCTCACCTACCAGCAGTCACGCTTTGGCGGTGATGTGGTAGAGACTAACGCCGCTAACTCACCATTTAGGATTGGACTAGGTATCTAATGGCTCTCTCATTTCTCACGTCATCAGAGCAGACTCAGGAGGTGGTCGTCACCTGTGATCCTGAGGTGACCGCTTCAGCAGAGCAGCGCTCGGCCTACTTGGAAACAGGTGATCTATCGGCGCTAGGTGAGGTAGGTCAAGCTACTCGCTTCACTCTCAAGGCGCTCTCACCCTCTGAGCGTGAGGATGCAGAGGCCAGAGCAGGGGCGCTGATCCGCTCTGAGCTCGGCCGCCTCTTATGGACCGAAGCGCCGATTGAGGAGCGTGAGCGCGCAGAGTGGCATCATGCTCTCACCGATGATGAGCGGAAGGCCATGAGTGACTATCAGGCTTATCTCAATCGAGTCTATCAGGAGATGATCAACAGCTCTCTCATCCTCATCGATGGTGAGGAGGCAGACGCTGAGCAGCTCCAGCTCATCAGGCCTGAGGCTCACAGGATTCAGACAGTAAGTGAGCTCGTGCTACACATCCAACGTATCAGCCTTCTAGGCATCGAGGGAAAATAGCGCTTGCGGCCTCGGTGTGGCTGAGCCATAGCGGTGGCCGCGCTTGGGGATGCGCCCAATGCAAAGCTAATCCAAAGCTGAGAGCTCAGCGCGGTAACTGTGGTAGATCGTTTAAACAAGGTCTACCGATGGCTCAGCGTGATGAGCGCGGTCTCTTCGTGCCAGGTTATCGGGTCGCCCCTGACTGTGGTGAGGAGTTCAGTGACCTAGAGATCAGGTCATGTCCTGTGGCCGGCGCTAACAAGATGGCCCCCATTATCAACGCTTACAACAGGCATAGATCAGGGCTGTTCAACCTCAGCCTCTCATATCCTAAGCCCTCATGTGCTGTGGTCGAAGCTATGGACATATTGCATAATAATAGAGAATCAGCGCACTATAGAGCGCAGGAGCGAGCGCTAAAGGAGTCGGGCAATGGCTAAGAACACCGTTGATATTGAAGTACATCTTAAAGGGGCCGAAGCCGCTAAGAAGAATCTCAACTCCATCGGCTCAACCGCTGGTGATATGGCTGGCAAGTTCGACCAGACCAACTCTCACTTGGGTGAGGGCCTCTCTCAGATCACCGATAACGTGGCAGAACTGGGTGGCTCGTTCAAAGAGCTAGGGTCAACCATTGGCTCAATAGGCAGTACAGGCGGGGCAAGCTTGACCTCTCTCATCCCTGCCTTCGCCGGTGCTGTGGCGGCAGGTATGGCGCTCTATGAGACTTACCGGATGATCACCGGAGAGGCTCAGAAAGCTGAGGATGCATCTGAGGCAGTGGCGGCGGCTGTTGGTGATCTTCAATCGAAGCTTGAGGCGCTCGCTGAAAAGGGCGTGACTCCTGGGGCCTTCGCTCTCACTCGCTTTAGTAAGATGACGATTGAGGCACAGCTGGCGAAGAGTCAGCTTGAGAACCTCATGGAGCGAGCTAAAGAGATCAAGGCTGTTTACACGGATAATCAGACCCAGATCAGAGAGCAGAGAAAAGAGCTTAAGGAACTCCTAGACTTCAGAAAGAAGAACATCACAGCCTCAGACCCACGCCTTGTGGCTAGCCTGAATAGAGAGCAGGAGCTTCAACGAGATATCCATGATGCCATCATGGAGCGCCAAAAGGCTCAGCGTGAGTTAAGTACCTTTATTAAAGAGAAGGCTCTGCCTGCTCAACAAGATCTCAATAAGGCTATGGCTAGGGCGGCCAAGCTAGAGCAAGAGCTAGAGGAGCAGTCAGCAGAGTCAACCCTCGGAAGAGTCAACGAGCTACGCGCCAAGCTTGAAGGCCTAAAGGTGATGAAGGCTGAGAACACTCTTTCAGATGAGAGGCTTGAGATCAGGAAAGCCGAGATCGAGAAAGAGCAAGCGCTGCAGGCTATAGAGCTAGAGGGCATCAAGAAGAATGCGCCAAAGCTTCTAGCTCTGGAGAAGCGGCTAAAAGCAGAGGCGGCTCAGTATGATGAGAGGGCTATGCTAGTCAGGCGCTTCCAGCTTCAAGAGTTTGAGATCCTTGAGAAGTCGATAGAGGCAGAGAAGGAAGCCGAGAAAGCGAAGTATAATGAGTTCGTCGCTAGACGAAAGAAGAGGCTAGCAGAAGACCACCGAATCAGGTTGCTTGAGATTGAAAACATGAAGCTCAATGGAGTTGAGCAAGCTGTGATTCTAGAGCAACGCTATCAAGCTGACTTAAAGCTAGCTCAGGGCAACGCCAAAGCTAAACTAGCGGTTGACCTGCGTTATCAAAATCAGCGCTTGAGACTTCAGCAGGAGGCAGACGCCAAGGCAGAGGCCGAGCGTCAAAAGCTTGAAGCTCATCGGCGTAACTTCCTTTTAGAGTCTCAGGCCTTTGACATCTCCATGATGGAGGATGGTATCGACAAAGAGCTGAGCGCTTTAGAGCTGAAGTACCGCCGAGAGAGGGAGATGAAAGAGCGCTCTGAGGAGGAGCTCACCGAGCTTACACGTCGCTTCAACATAGAACGTCAAGCCATCGAGGAACGCTCGATTAATCAGCAGATCAAAAGAATAGGTGATCTGACCAACAACTATGCTGCAGGTTTTGCGGAGGCAGCTTATGGCTCTTTAGCCTTTGGTGAGAGTGCACAAGAAGCTATAGCAGGTGTGATCGGTGGCTTAGGTAGACAGGCCGCAGTAGAAGCTTTAATAGAGAGCGCCAAAGGTTTTGCGGCTCTCGTCCTCAACCCTGCAGCAGCAAGCGCGCACTTCTTTGCGGCTGCTAAGTTTGGGGCAGTGTCGGCGGCTGCTGGTGTAGCGAGTTCGGCGCTAGGTGGAGGCGGCGGCGGCGGTGGTGTCAGCACTTCACCGACCTCACCGACAGGCTCACCGCAGATCGCACCGACCGCAGAGCGAGAGCAGGCCGAGTCTTCACAGATGGTCTTCAATATCAACTTCGGTGGCGCTGTGGTCTATGACACTAAGCAAGCCGCCGAGCTCGCGCTTGCTGATCGAATCACCAACCTTCAGAACATCAACAGGCGCGGCGCGCCTAGGAGGAGATTCTAATGCCTCTTAATAACCCTGCTCCTCAGTTCGCCCTGTTGACTGAGTATGACATGAGAGCCTACGCAGGGGTTGAGGTCTTCGACCGCTCAGGCGGCTCAGCTGTCAGCCTTGGAGCCGGCGCGATCTTTGAAGATCTGATGTTCTTTCTTAATCGTCGCTGCTCACCGGCTGATCAGATGTGGCAGGGGCAAGCCGACACAGTAAAATCTTTCGGAACCTCGTGGACCATCACGATTAATGAGGACGACAAGGTGACTGTCACCTCAGATGCTGACTTCGAGATTAGGTCTATAGGCACAGTTGACGCGCTCGGCTTCGGCTCTGTGGCTGTCGGCGCTACACTTGTCGGCTCTGACTACGTGGCGACCGCTCCCAATGATTGGACTAGAGGGTCTATAGACCTAGAAGACGTGAAGTATAGATTAGATGAGGTCGGCGGGGCGAATACCTTTAACTTTCCCTCAGTCAAGATCCACATGCAGGATGTGACTGTTGGGATGAGGAACAAGAGCACGATCAATGATGCAGATGCATTCTCTAGCCTAGCGAGTCTAGAGGAGCTCGACCGTGCCGCGAATCCTGGCTACTTTATCACTTGGTTTATCGATGACTCAGGGCGGGTCAACTGCTCATATGTCAGCGGAGCAGGAGACATCTCATGGAGCTCCACAGAGATCAGGAACCTATTAGGCTTTACTGGTGACGAGACGCCAACAGGCACAACTCACAAACTGCTCACCGCGACCTACACGGCCTCAGGGGTGCTCATCCCCTCACGACCTTATCAGAGCCATCATCTCAGAGGTGAGAACGTGGCTCAGGCTCGGCGCTTGATCGGTGGTGGTTATGTCAGCAACCACATCGGGACTTATGTGACCTCAGTGTTGAGATTCGACCTCGATGCTCTGCTCGACTCCTCAGACGATTACAGACACTTCACTGATCGATGGGTTCCCTACTGCTCACCAGGAGAGCGCGTGAACTTTTATCAGGGGTGGGGTGATAGTCGTCGAGCGCTGCCTAGTGCGTCGGTCAACAGCTCACAGCCTGCCTATGACACTCTTTATACCTCAGAGGATAACGGAGAGTATGGCAGGGTGAGAGGGTCACTCACCACAGAGAGTTTTGACCTGATCTATCCTGGTCGGCTTAAGAGGCGTGTACCTGTGACGATGGAGATTGAGCACCTATGAGTAACTCATTCACATCACCGCCGATCCTCGTTGATCCTGCTCGTCTCACGTCAGGGCTGACCATCAGGAGCCAAGAGGCTCAGCGTCTAGCCGACATGCAAAACTATGCTTTCGCCTACGGTGGGTCTGGTGATGTCCTGAATCAAGCGTGGGATGCTGAGGTCTTTGAGTTCACGACGACTAGCATGACTGATGTGTGTCAATGGTACATCCCTCACCCATCAGAGGAACATGTAGAGTTCAAGCTCAGGCTCTCATCGTTCTCAACTGTGTCAGGATCAACCGCTAAGTGTACTATTCAGTTTCCTCTGTCAGGTAACTCATATAACGCCACAGCGACGATCACTGACAGCTCACGCTTTAACTCAGTCTTCGATGTGATCACAGTGCCGATCTCAGCGGTTGAAGATGAGCTTTACGCTATCGTCACTCTCAGCCTTCAAGCGGCCTCAGGTGCTACGATAGAGGTGAGCGCTGTGCAGGGAAGCTGGTCACCGCTCACATCTCCGCTAGCGTCTAGGGCGCTCGACCAATATGGACAAGAGGTAATCCCGCAAGGTCAGAGCCGTCTAGGGGTTGACCTGCCTCTCTCGTCTCGCTTCGGCGTCGAGACGCTCAACAACATCACCCAAATGAGGAGGAGGCCGCGCACGCTTCTCAACTGGTCAGGTGTGTTCGCGAGCTCCTCAAGCACTGCTAAGGGATTGGGCGCTGTTGATCCTCAGATCCTCTTCTCTGAGGTGGCGCTCAGCGCGGGGCTCAACCTGATAGGGCTCGATGTGGATATCTTTATCAATGCGGTCAACATCGGAGCCGACCCCTTGCTTATTGATGTGTTCGGCTATCGTCTAAGCGTCCCTCTCAATGGTTGGAACTCCATCGGCGTAGATGTGAGAGAGCCTGAAGAGACAGACCGCTCTAACGACTTCAGGCTCTCAATGCGTCGATGTGGGTTGATGGATACACCTCATAATGCTGAAGTATTACTAAGCTTCTCTAACCCGATCACGGCTAGTCCTGCACCTCCCTATATTAAGGGAATCGCGATTATGGGGGTCTGATGCTCATACCTACAACTATGCAACGTCTACCCAGTGAGATCGGCTGTTATAATGGCCAGCTCTTATTTGGTGGCGCAGTCTCTCAGATGGCCTCAGCGCTCGCTCAGCTCACCCGCGTCAAGTTTCTCGGTGAGGCTCATTACTATGTTGGGCGTGAGGTTGGCTCTGTTCAAGGTGGCCGATCTTGGCTCATTGAGACCGGCGCTTTCAAGGGGGCGACAACATCAAACTATCTCTATCAGAGCACGCCGATGAGCTCACATTTAGGGCTCATTATCCAATACACTAGCGCCAACTTTGAGTTCGCAGGTAACACCAACGTAGAGATAGAGCTCAGGGCTACAGGGTCAAACAGCTACACAGGCACAGTCTTAGACTATGGGTGCAAGTTCACTGAGGTCGATCTAGAGTCAGACCCAAATGATGCCTTAACAGCGTTCACTGGGACTGAGCTAATCAGCGCGCCGAGCAATACACTACCTGAAGCGCCAAGGCCTCTCTTTGTGCCATCAGCCAATAGAGGTGAGCTTCTCAATATCGCAGTTACTACCAATAACTTGGTGATATTAGGGCTGCATATCTACGACTTGCTAGATCCAGAGGTGACCCCATGAGCGTAACGAGTCAACATGGTCGTAGAGTGTTCGCCCTCGAGGTGGCTGGTCTACCTCAGCGCTATCACAGCCATCCACCTCCATCATCGAGCAACTTAGACGCCAACATCACGACAGGGATCGCTTACACTGATATAGAGTCAATCGTAGCAGTTGGCTCATTTAGCGCGTCAATCGATCCTAGCGGGGGCGTGGCTACTTATGGCGCTGTGTCTGTCACGCTCGGCATTGACCGCAGAAGAGGCGGGGCAAATGATCCAGGGGTGATCTTTGGTCGCTGTGGAGCTCGTAGCGCTTCAACGAGAGCCAGACTCACTGAGAGCTCAGATCGCACTGACACCACGCTTAAGGTGGATACTGACTTCTCAAGCGAGACCTTCCCTAAGCTCTATCACATAGGCGCTGAGACTGTCAGAGCGGCGAGCGCTACGAGCACTGTTCTCACAGTAACTAGAGGTGTCGGCAACACTCCGCAGCAGACCCACAGTATAGACCTAGAGGGCTCATTTGTTCCTGAGGTGACTACAGAGATCACCACCTTTAGAGGTCGGCGCGCTCGACTATACATGGCTCACCGATACGCCAACGGCAACACATCAGACTATGTTGAGGTGATTAACGGCTTCATCGAGTCGAGCCCAAGAGTAGAGGAGGGAGATGAGATTAGTCTTTCTATCATGCCTCTCACAGCGCTCATCGATACAGATCTAAGTGACAAGGGGATCAATCAGACAGGACTGCTACAGGGTCATCACTATTATGATGGGGTCAATGGCAGCGTCTTAGAATATGCGCTCTCACTCCAACTAGATCAGGATCGCCGCGAGGTCATCGTGACCCCTGACACATCGGCGGCCATCACTGCCAACACCTTTCAAGTATCGGTCGAGCGTCGGCGCGGCTTCTCTGATCTCTTCGATGACTTTGATGTGAGCCTACCACAAGGGCCTGATGGTGATGACTACATCAGAGAGCATCCAAGATATCCAAAGCTTAGGCGTAGTCAGGATCAGAGCTTCGAGGTTGAAGGCGTCTTCCCAAATACCATCACCTACGATGGGGCTATACCTGGCTATGTGATCAATGCAGATGGTGGGCTGACGAATGCGCTTAATGCCGCTGAGATCACAGCTAGTGAGACGCTTAGAATCAATCTCCCAATGGCTGAGATTAAACAACACTCACTAGGATCAGGAGAGGTCAAGAAGTGGCCCGACGTGATCAACGACACATTAGAGAGTGATGGGCCGAGCTCCACACAAGGTCTAAGCGGTGGCTTCGGTCGATGGCGTATGAATCAGGGGTCAGCGATCCGAGCCGAGAAGCTGAGCGCTTCAGGGTTCGCTTGTTACATCTATCTATGGAATACGCTTGAGAGGTGGATTCAGCTTAGATGGGATATCTACGGAACGAGGAGCCCTCTTTGCTGGAAAGACTCAGGCACATCTAGGCCGCTCGATACCCTCTCTAGGCTGAGTTATCCTCTTGACCTTGGCAATGGTGACGACCCATACCCTGAGCGCTTTGATGTAGATACGCCTCAACAGCTGAAGATATTAAAGGTTGATGCAGTAGAGAGGACAGGCGTGGCTAAGATTCGCCAGATGCCTACTGCTTATTATCAGCATTATGAGTCAGCGATTCTCGTTGAGGGCTCTCTAGGGCTTCCCACCTCAGCCACCGCTGGTGAGTTCTACTATGTGACTGTGCAGCACTATGACCGCAACCTAGAAGACACTAAGCGCCAAGTGTTCAAAGTCACACATGAGACTGTGGCCACATTTGGCGGCTCTGATGTTGGCTATTTGCTCCACATCGCAGACAGCAATGTACATAGTCAAAACAGCTCATTCGGTGACTATCCAGACCAAGAGCGCACCCTTATATTTAGAGGAGGCCAGCTAGAGTCTGAGCGCCCTGGCACTGTGCTCTTGAAGCTCTTAGAGAGTGGTGGGGGTGATGAGGTCAATGGTGACTATGATGTCTTAAGCCTTGGGCTGAACATATCGAGCGATGACATTGATGAGGCGTCCTTCTTAGAGCTCGACGCCACAGCCACACTCTCTCTCACCTCGTCCTACGCAGGTGATGGGATGAACCTAAGAGACACCATCGATTCAATGTTGAGAATGATGGGCGCAGTCTTGGTGATGAAGAGAGACGCCTCTACCGGTCGATCTAAGATCAGCTTGGTGGCCTTGGGTAATGAGCGGCCTGATGCTGCAGAGGGTACAATCTCAGCGGGTGAGTGGCTCAGTGATCCTCCTCCTCGTTGGGGCATCCATGAGGACATCGTTACTCAAATCCTGTTCTCTTATGACTATGACCCTAGTGAGGGGGCCTATCAGTCAGAGGTCCTGTACAATAACCAAGAGGCAATCAACCGCTATGGCGGCGAGCGCTCAAAGATCACCTTGACCCTACCTGGAGTGAGCTCTGATCAGTTTGGCCGTGGAGCTGGTGACGCCTTTGGTTATTTCACGCCGACCGCCTCTAGGATCTTCAACTTACTCGCTAATCCTCTGAGGACGTGGAGCGGCGCAGTCGGCACAGGTCGAAGCGTCTATTTCGATGTCGGCACTTACCTCACTGTTAACTCACCCCACCTCAGAGGCTACTCAGATACCTATGGTGTGACTGATGGCGTGGGGATGATTCGAGCGATACGTCAAGAGCTGATGAGTGAGGGCTGTGATATAGAGCTGATCGTCACAGGCATCTCACCAGTAAACTGGAATAGCGCGGCGCGGGTGACAGCGATCACCACCACAACAGTCACTGTGGCCACTGACGACTTCAGCGGCTCAGACGTGGATGATGTGAGCTTCTTCAAAGCGGGTGATGTGGTCGATTATCTACCGAAAGGTAACCATGATGGAGCTATCACAGGTCTAGAGATCGACAGCATCACAGGCAACGTCATAGCGTTCACAGCGGCGCATGGTATCGCCTCGATCAACGGCACGCTAGAGCCGACCACATACGCCAACGCGAGCGCAACCCATAGAAGTGATGCCTACCTTGCTAATAATAATGATATCATCAACACAACCGTCAACGCGCAGGAGTACAGCTGATGCCTACTAAAGCAGACCTTGAAGTCACTATCTCAGAACTTGAACACGACGTAAGGCGGCTCTCTCGCTCACTTGGTCAGGCGAAGCTTGATCTTCAGGAGCTCCCTGAGCGCCTCGTCAACTACCCTCGACCGCAGCGCAGTGAGCAGAGCTCAGTTGCTATCGACCGCGCTCTGGCTGAGTGGTCATCGATGGTCGAGGAGCCTGACCAACGGATCAATACATACATCCGCAGCATGGAGGGCATCGGCTGGACGTGGGAGAAGGAGTACGTCAAGAATGGTCAGTTCGCTTGGTGCGGCGCTTTCGCCGCATTCTGTTACACGGCGGTGGCCTTCAAGACTCGTCAAAAGATCTTCCCTTCATGTTATCGCCTCTATTCTAATTGGTCACAGACCTCACGAAGAATCGAGCCACGTGACATGCTCCCTGGTGACATCGTTGTCGTGTACAGCTCAGCGCGCGCCACATGGGGTGACCACATCACGCTCTGTCGAGTGGCTCCCATTGATGGCAAGTTCGAGACCATCGAGGGCAATGCCCACGGCACTCTAGGAGATGGCTCACATGGTGAGGGCGTCATCGCTCGCGAGCGTAGCCTTGATGAGGTGGCTTATGTCTACCGTCTACTCGCTGAGGACTTCGATGAGTGAGAAGCAGACCATCACTGAGAAAGCAGGAGGGCGCAAAGCTACAGCGTTCTATGCGACGCTCGCTAGTTGCCTCCTCTTAGCGCTCCTCGATAAAGCACACACAGAGGTCCTAGGCCTCATTGATACGCTGTTTTTTGTCTACGCAGGAGCCAATGTCATGGCCAAGCGTACCCCTCAGCCAACTACTCAACCCCTTCCCCCTTCCCCCCAACCTGAGACTACACTGGAGAAGCCATGAGACTCGGAGTTCAATATCCCATCCACGCCGGTGGATACTTCGCCGCTTATAACGCATCGAGCGTTAACGACACAGACTGGCACACACTATCATCTGACGACTTTTACGATACCCTCACAGGCAATCAGCTCAGCGCTGGTCTTAAGTTCGCCTATGTACAAATCGTGAGCGGCTCGACCGACACGCTCAGCTATTGGAAGGGGAGAGCAGCTGATGGGCCTTCTGATGGTGTGGCGAATTCTGATGGTGCTATACCTGTCTTCAGTGGTCAAAATGTCGATGTCCAAGCGCTCGTGGGCGGCAATTCAGTAACCTCTATCGCTTATAAGAAGGCGGCAGGGTCTGACAGCTTCGTCGTGTATGCTGGCTTCAATGCTACAACCAACGCTTAAGGGGTGATCCATGAGTATCAACGCTAAACCATGGGAGAGCGCCGGGGGCGCGGCTACGGTCCCAGACGCGAGCGAGACTACTAAAGGTAAGATTCGCATAGCGACAAGCGCAGAGGCCACGACCGGGACTGACGACTTGACAGCGATGACCCCATTGACAGTCAAAGAGCGGATCGACGCGGCGCTCGTTGGTGGCGTCGAGTATAAAGGCTCATACACAGGTCAAAGCCTGGTCACTGCTCAAAAGGGTGACATGTATATCTCTAGCGGGAATCAGACGCTAGGTGGTATCTCACTCACCAACGGTGATCACATCATCTTTAATCAGAATGCTTCTGATCCTGTTACCGGCTCAATGTTCGATAAGATCGACAACACCGATCAAGTCACGAGCGTTAACGGCCAGACTGGTCCTGTATCGCTCGGCATCGGTGACCTCAATAACGTCACTATCTCAGGAGGTGGCGCAGATGGTGACTTTGTGCGCTATGATTCAGGTGATAGTCGTTGGGAAAACGTCACAGCTGCCAGTATCAACCTCAGTGACTTTAATAATGACCTATCTCTAAGTGGCAATCAGATCACCGATGTTGCAAGTCAGACGGGCTCAACGTTCACCGCTACAGCCAATGTGATCTATGTGGTGGGGTACACGACAGGGACGCAGACGATCACCTTCCCAGATGCCTCAGCATCTACAGACGGTGACCTGATCGGCCTAACCTCTACAGGCACAACTGACTACAGCCTTGACCTCGTGAGCAGTGATGGCTCGACTAATGACCTCCTGAACATGAGCAACCAGACCAAGGGTGGCACTAATGGAGCTCTGTCGATCACTGTAAAGCAAGAGCTTATCCTCTTCGCCTGTGATGGGACTAGGTGGCGTCAACTCAGTCGGGAGCTCGCAGACGTGGCCAAGACTGGCGCTTATTCAGACTTGAGCGGAACGCCAACGCTCGGGACAGCAGCAGCAGCAGACACAGGTGACTTTCTCGCATCTACAGCAGCGCTTAATGATCTCTCTGATGTAACCATCTCCTCTGTGTCTAATGGTCAAGTGATCAGTTACAACTCAACCTCAGGCGAGTGGGAGAACTCAACCCCTGCAAGCGGTGGAGCTACTGATCTTAATGGCCTCTCTGATGTCACGATCACGAGCGCCGCTAGTGGTAACCTGTTACAGCATAATGGGTCAGGTCAGTTTGTGAATGTCGCTAAGTCAACTATCAACGTCGGCGACTTCAATGATGACTCAACCTATCAACCTCTTGATGCACAGCTGACAGACGTAGCGGGGCTCACTCCTGCTGATGGCGCGTTCATCGTCGGTGATGGGGCTAACTTCGTGGCAGAGAGCGGAGCTACAGCGCGCACGTCACTTGGCTTAACCATCGGCACTGATGTCCAAGCTCACGACGCTCAGCTTGATGATGTAGCGGGTCTCACTCCTGCTGATGGTGCTGTGATCATTGGTGATGGTGCTAACTTCGTCACTGAGTCAGGGGCGACCGCTAGAGCTTCACTAGGTCTCACCATCGGCACTGATGTCCAAGCATATGATGCACAGCTCGCCGACGTTGCAGGGCTCACTCCTGCTGATGGTGCGTTCATCGTTGGTGATGGGGTCAACTTCGTCACTGAGAGCTTAGCTACTGCGCGCACATCACTTGGCCTCGGTACTGCTGCCACCTCTGACACTGGTGACTTCTTAGCCTCAACCGCAGCGCTCAATGATCTCTCAGATGTGACCATCACCTCAGTGTCTAATGGCCAGGTCATCTCTTACAACTCCACATCAGGCGAGTGGGAGAACTCGACCCCTGCAAGCGGTGGAGCTACTGACCTTGATGGCCTGAGTGATGTGACCATTACCTCAGCGAGCTCAGGGCAGATCCTGAGAAATAACGGCTCTGGTCAGTTCGTCAATGTAGCTCTCTCCATCGTGGACGATACCAGCCCCCAGCTCGGCGGCGCGCTCGACGTGAACGGGAACGCGATCACCTCAGCCTCTAATGGTAACGTCACGATCAACCCCGATGGCACAGGTGATATCAGCGTTGGCGCTGACATCATCCCAGACGCAGACGCCACCCACACCATCGGTGATGAGGCTAACCGCTTCATCAGCCTCTACTCTGATGTTAATGGCGCCATCAGGTTCAAAGCTAAGAATGATCAAGGCGCGGCGATCAGCAAGGGTCAAGTGGTCTACATCAAGGGCGTAAGCGGTACAGTTCCAACTGTAGGCCTGGCGCGTGCTAACAGCTCATCAACGATGCCTGCTTTTGGTCTGGCGCTCGATAACGCCAACGATCAAGCAGAGGTGCAAATCATCACCTTCGGCAACCTCACTGACTACAACACTACGACCTACAGCCTCAGCGCTAATGATACAGTGTTTGTTAGTGCTGCCACTGCTGGAGCTCTCACCAACTCAGCGCCGACAGGTGAGGCCAACCTCATCCAAAACATCGGCCGAGTAGTGAGGGCAGACGCGAGCGCAGGCATTATCAAGGTCGGTGGTGCTGGCAGGAGTAATGCTACGCCTAACCTCGATCAAGATAAGATCTTCTTAGGCAACGCATCAAACCAAGCGGTGTCCACCGCGCTGAGCTCGATCAACCTCACCTCATTCAATGATGATCTCGGCTCAACGTATCAGCCACTTGATGCACAACTGACAGACGTGGCGGGGCTCACCCCTGCTGATGGTGCTGTGATCATTGGTGATGGAACTAACTTCATCACTGAATCAGGCGCGACCGCTAGGGCTTCGCTCGGCTTGACCATTGGCACTGATGTCCAAGCTTATGATGCACAGCTCGCCGACGTTGCAGGGCTCACCCCTGCTGATGGTGCGTTCATCGTTGGTGATGGGGTCAACTTCGTCACTGAATCAGGCGCGACCGCTAGGGCTTCGCTCGGCTTGACCATCGGCACTGATGTCCAAGCTTATGATGCACAGCTCGCCGACGTTGCAGGGCTCACCCCTGCTGATGGCGCGTTCATCGTCGGTGATGGGGCCAACTTCGTCACTGAGTCAGGAGCGACCGCGCGCACGTCGCTTGGCGCTATTGCTGAGCTCAGCGAAGATAGTTCACCACAGCTCGGCGGGGACCTAGATCTTAACGGCCGAGACATCGTAACCACGAGCAATGCTGACCTTGATCTCGCTCCGAATGGCACTGGTGTAGTCGTTATACGCGGTAACACTAACCCAGGGGCGATTAAGCTTAACTGCGAGTCTAACTCACATGGGGTGCAGATCGAGAGCCCACCACACTCAGCAACAGCAGAATATAATCTGATCCTGCCAACTGGCGTTGGATCACCTGGTCAGGTGTTAAAGACTGATGGTGGTGATGGTGGAACACCCGAGACAGTGCAACTAGCTTGGGTCGACCAGTCAGGCGGCGGCGGTGGTTCAGCGCCCGCTGTGACCTCTGCCTCTCCGAGTTCTGACTATACGATCACGAACACGAGCACAGCGCACCAGGTGTATTTACTCACACCCTCAGCTGATATCGATGTGACACTGCCAAGCGCGGCGACAGCTGGCTCAGGTACACGCTACGACGTCAAGAACCTCGCTTCAGC
>Ga0213860_10000093_pt1 | contig 34956 bp, 48 predicted proteins | sample PICome_3_FD_160118 | JGI IMG/M metagenome (GOLD analysis project Ga0213860, IMG submission 160118) | Coastal seawater microbial communities near Pivers Island, North Carolina, United States - PICO550 | ecosystem: Environmental > Aquatic > Marine > Coastal | place: USA: North Carolina...
GCGAATACTCGGTGTGGTGACAAGAAGCCAAGCTTTGTGAGTTGCTCGACGGATGGCCCGGAGACGAGGGTTGAGAAATGGCTTCCAAGGCCGCGGCCGTCGAGTCGACTTGGTGTTGCGGTGACACCGATGATTTTTGCGTCCGAAAAGTGGCCGATAATTTTGTCCCATGAGCCAGCAACGGCGTGGTGGGCTTCATCAATGATGATCAGATCTGGTGTGAATGAGCCTGTCTTAAGCCTTCTTATTAGTGTCTGCACCGAGGCAACTTGCACTGGGTGTTCTGAAGGGTCAAAGCCTGCAGCAATGATGCCGTGTTTAACACCTGCTTTTGTGAGCTTGTCTGAGGCCTGGGTGACTAGTTCACGGCGGTGAACAAGGATCAGGACTTTCTTGCCTTTGTCGTTTGCAAGGCGGCAGATCTCACTAAAAACGACTGTCTTGCCGGAACCTGTGGGCATTACAAGCAAAGCCCTGTCGGCCTGCATGACAGCGATGCGAGTGCTGGCGATGGCTTGTAACTGATAAGAACGTAATTGCACCGAGGGGTTGCAGAACGCTTAAGCAGGCTATAGCATGCGCAAGCACGCAGCAACACGCTTATGAGCCTCGGTGTCGAGATGACCAACGCGGAGTACCACGCGCACAAGGCCATCTCAAAGAGCAAGCTCGACGCTGCTCGCAAGAGCGGCCGGCACCTGTACGACATGCTGTACGGCCCGGACCGCGAGTCGACTGCTGCCTTCGACATGGGCACGGTGCTGCACGCATCTGCATTGCCAGGTGAAGACGCAGACGAGATCGCAGTCCGCATGCCGGAAGGCATGAAGAAGACCACCAAGGAGGGCAAAGCCTTCGTGGCTGAGCATCAGGGCAAGATCATCCTCAACCCATCGGACGCTTATGTCGTTGATCAGATGATGCTGTCGCTGCGCGAGCATCCGTTCAGCGCCAGCCTGGTCAACGGTGAGCTGAAGGGCAAAGCAGAGCAGAGCTTCTTCTGCACTGATAAGGAGACCGGCCTTGAGCTGAAGGCTCGTCCTGACTTCATCCTTGATGATTACTCGCTGATTCTCGACTTGAAGACCACGGTTGATGCATCACCTAAGGGCTTTCAGCGCAGCGTTGCTAACTATCGGTACTTCGTGCAGGCGTCTCATTATTTAGATGTCGTCGAGGGCGCGACAGGCACTCGGCCACAAGCGTTCCTCTTTATCGCCGTGGAAAAAGCTCGACCTTTCTCGACAGCTGTGTACATGGCCGACCAGGCCATGATTGATCTTGGCAAGCAGCAAGCTCGCGAAGATCTGAACAACATCGCGCAGTGGATCGCCGACAACAAGTTCCCTGGCTACTCCGAGCGGGTGGAGGAGATCTCTCTGCCTAAGTGGATGCTGCCGAAGGAAGACGGCACCCCTGCTGATCATCAACCTATTGAACTTTACTAATTGCCTTAGACCATGAAACTCAACATCGAATGCAGCGCAGCCGATCTTTACTTGATCGCAAAAGCTTTCCAGCTTGCGGAAATGCAGGCCGATCGCAATATGAATGCCAACAAGCCAAGGCGTTCTTATAGGACAACAGTTAGCGCCGGGATGGATCGTAAGCGCAAAGACACTTACGAGTATCAAAAGGAGTTGTATGGCAGCTTGCATGACATGTTTTTGGATGCAATCCCTCAAAAAGGCTTCAAGCTTTCGGTTGAGCCTGATGCTGATGACTGTTAATGGCCAGCCCACATTGGGGCACTCGGCCCCAAGACGTTATTGCTGCAGCAAAGGCCCGCGCCAGAGCTGCACTTAACGAAAAAGACCCAAAACTTACTCATCTAGAGCGAGCGTTCTATGACCTTTACCGCAAGCAATTATGACCCGACCAACTAAATCACCTGAAGGGACTATGTGGATGGATACAAGTACAGACACCATGTACATCAGCAAAGGTGTTTATTGGCATGTGATTGGCGGAATCCAACAGCCTGCGATTGAGAAGCCACGACTTTCTTGGTGGCAAAGGCTTGTGGCTCGTATTCGATCTCTATTTCGTTGACCACCGGGCATCCTTTCTCCCCCGACAAGGTGTAAGTCCCGGACTTTTCTCTCTACCTGTTAGCCATGTCCCGTCAACCTGGGAGTAAGAACAAGACCCGCATCGAGATGGCTTTGTCGTCTTGGTACGGCGAAAAAATTAAAGAGCTTCGTGTTGATTCTGGCTTTGAGTCGGACCAACTTTTTGCTGCTTGGCTGCTGAAGAACACCGTGCAAATCTTGTGCGGTCAACGCGAACCAACCAACCAAAAGCTTGGCGACCTTCGTCTTCGCATGGAGCAAGCTCTTCCTGCCCCTCAAGGTGACTCATGAGTGATCAATCTGCGTTAACGACCACTTCAACCAAGTCGGTTTACAGCAGCATTCAGTCGTTCGAGTCGGCGCAGCGTATCGCTGCGTCTCTCGCCGACAGTGCTCTGGTTCCAAATGCTTATCGGGGCCAGCAAGGGCTGCCGAACTGCATCGTGGCGATTGAGATTGCAAACCGGATGGGCATGTCGCCTTTCCAGGTGATGCAGAACCTCAACGTGATTCACGGTCGCCCCAGCTGGAGCAGCCAATTCATCATTGGCTTGATTCAAGGTTGCGGCCGCTTCGAGGGCTTCACCTACAGCGAGACAGCTGATTCCTGTCAGTGCTTTGCCACCCTTAAAACCACAGGCGAGCAAGTCTCTGGCCCCAAGATCACATTGGACATGGCCAAGAAAGAAGGTTGGACCAAGAACACGAAGTGGAGCACGATGCCACAGACGATGCTGCGTTACCGCGCTGCATCAGCCTTTGGTCGCTTCCACATTCCTGATTTGATCCTCGGCATTCAGTCTGTTGAGGAGAATGAGGTGATCGAGGCTGAAGTCACGGTTGCCCCTGAGCCTGCAGAAAGCAAGCTCGACAAGGTCAGCGAGATTTTGGCCCCTAAAACCGAACCTCAGCATGTCCCTGCCCCTGAGCCACCAGCTGTAGTAGAGGTCGATGACTTCTTCGATTAATGGACAACTCACAGTTTCTAGACACCTACCAGTTGGCCAAGCGTTGGGGCATGCACCCGCAGACGCTGGCTAGGTGGAGGCGCAATGAATCTGGGCCTAAGTTCATCAAGGCTCAGCACCCTGTTCGTGTTCTCTATCCAATCCTTGAGGTTGAGAGCTACGAGCAACAAAACCCTTTCCTGAAAAAGTGACCATGGAGTTCAAGTTCAACTCAAACATCTTCAAGAACAGTCCTGAAGACCAACAGCGCCTGTATGGGGACAAGTATGACCCCAACAAGAACTATCCAGTTTTCACAGGCACTGCCAGCATCCCTAAGAAAGAACTTGCAGCCCTAGTTGAGTACCTGCACTGGGCCCTGCGCACTGAGCTGAAAACCGACTCTTATTTGGACGATGTTGTCGTTCCAGTCAAGATTTCTGGCTGGCAGAAAGAATCAAAAACCGGCAAGAAGTTCTTGAGCCTGGCTTATTCGCCTGACTACAAGACGATGATGGCTGCGCGGGAGGCTAAAGAAGCCGCAGAGCTTACGGATGCGCAAGAAATCATGCAGCATCAGCAGAACCTGGACAAAGCCGCCGCTAGCCTTGCTCAAGGCACTGCCGGCAGTGTGGTGAAGCCTGACCAAGAGGACATCTTCTGATGGACATCCCCGACTCTCCGCTGCAGATGCAACGTGAGTGGATCATTGAGAGGCTTGACGAGCTGCCGGAGGGTTCGGTGGTGACTTTGCCGATCGAGGAGTATCGCGCAATGGTCATGCGGCAGCTTCAGCTGCATGACCTGATTGCAAGCCAGCAAAGACTTTTGGAGGAACATGTCCCGGACTATTGAGAACATTGGCCTCACCATGCTCCGGTGGGGCAGCAAGCGCCCTGTGCTGCTGCAACGTCCACCGAGCTGGACAGTGCAATATCTGCGGCCTCTGCCTGCAGATAAGCCACCAATCAATGTCACGCCGCTCGGTCTGGCTGGCATTTGGCTAATGAGAAGAGCCAACCCGCTTTCTTACGTCAACGCAAACGGCAGTGCCATCAAGGTCACTTTGCCTTAAAATTGCACCTTACACTTTTTACCAATGCGGAACGTTTTTTACGACAGCAGTTCTTTAGGCAAAGCTATTTATATCGCAGACGTTCAGTCTCTCACGCGGAATGATCTAAACGTATTAGAGCGTGAGCTTAACTTGGCGATTGAGAATATGAGAGTAAAAATGCATGAGGAGAGAGACACTACTGAGCTTGATTGGCTGCATAAGCTCAGCGTAAAGCTAAAAATCTGCGAGCAATTTACTACTCGAATCAAGCAGGTAAAAGAAAACGACCTTTCAAAGGTCGAGTCTTACCACCTTTCTTATTTCAGGCAGGCAGTGTCTGCCTTGATCGGCCCGCTTCAGGCTGATCAGCTTTACGAAAAGGCGCGTCAAGATGCGCTTTTCCAAATCGGCAAGGAGTCAAACTCTTGAACAAGTTCCAGTGGGATGACAATCACCCCCAAGCTCAATATGGCGATGGCATCAGCCATCCCAGGAAAGGATCTAAGACCAAGCTGTACAAGCTCTTGGTCCGAAATGCGCAGATGGCTGCGATGAGGGTTGAGCTGAAGGCAGAGACCAAGCAGGACGCAATGCGCTACGGCAAGGCGCGTTGGCCTGGAGCTGCCATTGAAGTGGTCAAGTGATTACTTCTTGCCGCCCTTCTTGCTGCCGCCTTTTTTGGTGCCCTTCTTTTTGTCGTCGTAGTGGTAAGGCATGACCAAGCGTGTATCGCGTCTTGACCTTAGCTCTGGAGTTGCGCTGGAGGATGCACTTGACCTTCTATATCGAGGGAAGGCAAACGCCGTGAAACTGGCTGCTGCTGCTGGTGTGTCTAAAACCGAGCTGCAGCGAGTCTTCGGCGACTACGTCTCATCACGCGGCCTTGAGCCTGACGCTTGGCAAAAAGATGATGAGATTTCCTGGCCCTACATCACCTAGGCCACACAATTGGTTGCGGACTAGGACAGGCTCACGCGCCTTACGCCCCTCACACCTGATCCGCTGCAGGTGACTTGTCCTTCAGCCATTTCAGGGTGAAGAGTTCGAATCATAGCCATGCGTCAACCAAATTCAGTTGGAGTTCACCTCGTGACACTTGGAATCATGCCTCTGTTCAAGCCTTGGTTTTTTGATGGCTCAATCGTCTACTGGGGCGAGCCGTGCCCAACACATAGCGCAGCACTTGAAGCGGCTGAGATACTTAGAGCTATATACCAGTAAATAATGCCATCTTTGCGCTATCACGCCGGACGAATGGTCCTTAGCGAGGATGGCGATGGATGGCGGGTCAAGATAAAAACCAAGACAGACAAAGTCTCTTACAGGCTTTCTGCGACTGAGCTTGAGCAAGCAGTTCTAGAGGCCGAGCAACTGTATGCAGATGCAAGGGCTATCAACAATTCTCAGCCACGTTGTATGAACTGCATACACTGGGAGATAGTAAAAGCCAACTGCAATGTCGGCTGTCCTGAAGGGAGGATGACTGGTGGAACCTTCGCCAAAGACTGCGCCTACTTCTGGCAGCATCCCGACTGATGCGATGGACTATGGCGATGGCTTTTACATCACACAAGGTGTTGAGCCTATAGGCGAGCCTCGATACTGCAGTTGCGGTCCTGACGGTCAAAAGCAGTTTTCTAATGACCTTTGGCAAGCCGACATTTACATCCAGCACATGAAGAATGCCAAAACCAACGATTGAGCTTGTTCTTGAAGGTGAATATGCTGTCTGGCTTGTTCAATACGGCGGCATGGCACGCCACTTCCCGGAGTCAAAGGACTGGGCAGCAAAGCAATTCCTTGAAGCCGTGACTCTTGCCTACAGCCCCATGGCTGCGTCTGACGCATCAAGCTCTGCAATGTGACCTACAGCCTGCTGAAGCAGCTTCGCTTGGTGCCAGTTAGTCCGCACCAAAGAGACGCACATGGTTCGCAGCGCATCGCCATCGTCGCAACTTTGAACGTCGCGGACGTTTTTCTCTAATTCGAGTTCCTCCTCAAGGCTTTGGTTGATGACCATCCAGTCAGCCCAGCCCATAGCCTTGAAGATTCTTCTCAATTCATGCCACAGAGGGCATGACTGTCAAGTGGTTGTTGTAATGGCCTGTCTCTGCGTACGAGTGCATCGGCGTGTTTGACATGGCGTGAAACACCATCTGACCGATCTTCAAGCCGGGATACAGCGCAATTGCATGATGCAGCCTTTCGTTCTTCAGTTCGAGCGTGAGCTTGCTTCCGTGCCAGCCTGGATCGCACCAGCCAGCGAGAAGGTGATTAACGCCATCTCTTGCACGGCTTGATTTGAGTACAAATTGGCAGCTGATGTCGTTGGGCAGGTTAAACAGCTCAAGTGTCTCAGCCAAGCAAAACTCGCCGGGCTGAAGCATGAACGGCTCATCTTCTGTCCTGTCTGAGATGTCGATACGAATCAGCTCAGGGCTATAGATGCTCTCGATCATCAAGTGATCGCCCAAACGCACATCCAAGCTGGCTGGATTTAACAGCTCTGGGTTGAAGGGAACGACCATGTCGCCTTTGCGGCAACGAGCTTGGATTTCCCAGTCACACAGAACCGCCATTCGAGCAACGCAAAGCGCAAGTCTACTTAGGTTCTTTCAACAGGGTCTTTTCGTTGTAATAAGGGCCTTTTTCATGCATTTCGACCACATCACGCACCCACGGCACTAGCCAATCATTGACTTGTGAGCATTGATCCCAGTTAACAGGCTTGGCGCACTGCACAACCACAGTCGTCCAAAAAGCGCTGATGAAAGCCCAAGCCGTATACAACTCACTCACGGACCAAAATCACCCAGCCAGTCTTAGGGCCATCAGCTTGCCACCGCTGATGGAACGCAGCCTGCCTCACTCGCACATTCCGTCCCAAGTGCGGGTTGCTGTGGCCTCCCTTTTCCATTTCGGGATAGCCGCGTGGGTCTTGCATGATCCACTCAGGGTCGCTGCTGTTCTTGCCTGCATATCCGCTAATCACGGAATAGTGCCCGCATCCCAAGCCATTACACATAGGAGGCTCACCAAGCAGCATGTTTCCGGCATGAAGCCAGCCAACGATGACTGGCCTGCCGTGCTCAACCTCATGCTCAACTAAAGCAGCATCACCGTCCTCTCGAAACTCAGCGTGCAAGCCAAGGCTGCGTAATGCTGCCAGTTGAGCCTCTACGGACGTGGTGTCTCCGTACTTGGCGCGGATCTTGTTGTACTCATCATCTGTTTCAACTTTCTTGTAATAGGCAGCCACCATGGCTGCGGCTGAGCTGAAGCATTCCCGATAGCCAGTGCCTGACTTGTTATCGAGTTGCTTGAAGTAGGGCATATAGATCTGCTGGTCATAGCCGCTCTCCTTCCAAGCTTGGAACCAGTCTGTGTCTTCCTCCAGTAGTCCCTTTGGCACTGACTCCTCAAGCTGTTTAATTGCAGCCAGCTGATGGGGCGTACCACGGAAAAACTGGAAGAACGGCAACAGAGCAAGGCCCATGGCCATAAACAGCAGGGTCAGTTGGATGATGCCGGACACGACCTAGTGGTCAACTCTTGTGTCAGGCAACAGCATCTCGCGCACATGCTTGACCGCCAGGTCATCAAGGTCGTTGTCAGTCCTTGCGACGATTTTTTCCAGCATCGCCACGATCAACTCTTTGAATGACCGTGATTTCCATGCGGTCATCAAGATTGGCTTGAGGATTAAAAGCATCAGACTGTTTTCAACAGCATCAATACCTTAGTTCCTATTGCTATGTCCTTCCAATCGCGCCACTGACTGCTCCAGATTCGCCAGTCGCGCAAAAATCTCTTGATCGCGAGTCCTGATGTCTGCGTGGAGCACATCAAGTCGGCTGGCTAAGTTGTCGACAGCGGTCGTAAGCCGTATCAGGGAGTCACGGCCCTGCTGGTTTTGACGGCTCATGCCCGTCAATCCTGCAGACGCCACGCCCACAGACGCTCCAGCCACAGCAGCCCAGACTTCAACCACCATTCGACCTCTAGCGTCAAACCATCATGGCAGAAAGCAAGGAAGCGCAAGGCCAAGAGCAAGAAGACCACAGCAATAGCTGGTTAGGCGACTTTGTCCGCCTGACGATCATGATTTGGGCGATGGGCGTGATTACTGCTAATTATTTGGGCATTTTTAAGCAGTCAATAGACGTGACTTTCAGCGCGAGTTTGCTGAGTTCAACGGCAGCAAGCTACGGCTTATCGGTAGGCCGTAACGGCCAGAAGAAGAAAGAGGAGAAGAGCGTTAGCCTTGAAAGCAAAACCACCACTTCAGCCACCAAATGAAGCGAACACTTTTGGTATTGGGCATCACATTAGCGGCTGCAATGCCAGCCAAAGCTGATATGACCCACAAAATTATGTCTTCAATTTCACTGCAGGTTGGTGGTGCGGTGACCAGCGCAGATCGAATTGGTTCTTCCTTTGCGATCAGCGGCAGCGGTGTGGATACGACCGACGGCACCACAGCAAACACCATTTCAGCCGGGACCATCACTTCTGGCATCTACGCACCGGGGACGATTGCAGCCACGCAGGACACCCCAGGCGAAGCCTTCTCGTTTAGCCAGAGCTACACGCAAGGTGATGCTGTCCCGACATCAGCCGTGACGACTGGTGCTGCCGCTAATTTTGGCAGCATTGTCAGTACTGCACATGGCGTGGCAGGCGACCTAGCAGGCACCATCGCCTCAGATGGAACCATGACCATCACAGCCGGTGGAGCTAACACCTTGGCAATCGGTCAACTCACTACAGAGATCACAATCAAATGATCGTATTGCTGTTGTTGTTGATCGCCGCCCCAGCTGCGGCGATTCCTGTGGTGCCTAACTTCCAACAAGGCACCCTTAAGTCCACAACAACGACAAAGACCAAGGTCAATGAGGTCATCAACTCTTATGAGTACCGCACTGGCTATGAGCTAAGCGTGTCTGGCACCAATATCAAGCCAGACACATCCATCGCTCCAATGGGTCTGACCACAACCACCAACAATCTCAACGGTGTCTCTAGTGTTTGGCGCGGTCTCGATCCAGCGTCTAAACCTTCCTGGAGCATTGTTGAGGAAGGTGGTTCTTTCCAGCTGGTAGAAACTTTAAACGGACCTGGCCTCGTTAACCACACAATTATCAACCGCGAAACTGACATCGAGTCCATCACTGAGACCACAAGTACCTTTACCCAATGAAGCGAGTCGTCGCAGCATTACTGCTACTTTCTGCTCCAGCTCAAGCCCAAGTTTCAAGCACCGCTGCACCAGTAGCCAACAGCTCTGGTTCGGTGACCAATCAAGCTGTGCAGGTGGTTCCGAGCCGTCAATTTACTAATACTTACGGTGGAGGGATTAGCTGCCAAGGTGCAACGCTAAACATCAATCCCTTCTTCAGTACAACAACTAGCTGGGCTAGGCCGTATGAGTCGCACTACAACGAGCCGGTCTACGACAATCTCGATATCACTGGCGCGTTTGATTCGGAAGGCAACCCCATCCCCGATGGCAACCCCGATAATCCGGGTTCTGTCCTCTTCTATCAACCTGTTCGCACAGGTCAAAAAGATAACTTCTCGATCAATGGCGGCATTACAGCAACGATTTCCGTTCCACTAGATCGACACCACGTCAGAACTTGCCGTGCAGCAGCAGAGAAACAAGTAGCACTGCTTGATACCAAGATTGCCGAGCAAAGGCTCATCTACGAGATCAAGCGGATCAAGAACTGCGCTGACCTGTTGAAAGATGGCATCATCGTGCGTGGTGTTTACGCCCAGATCTGCAAAGACGTATCACTGACTAATCCGCCTGGAGTCCTGCCGCCCCACAAGCACCCAATCACTTTCCCAAAGCCCGCCTCAGATCGCGAATGGCTTGATTCCGGTGACGCTGCGAAGCCCTCCGCTGCTGTAAGGATTCCAGTTTCTCCTTACGGCCAAGCTTCTGATTGATCTTCTTCACCACCTTCTTCGTCAAAGGCTTGGCGATCTTCTGCAGGATTGACGCGACTGGCTTGGCAAAGATTGCGGCAGTCGTCGCAAATGCAGCTGTCATTGCAATCGAAACCGTTGGTGCAGCGTCAGGAATGTAGTTGTTCAGCACTTGTCCAACGGGCACGGGATCCCAAAGCTTCACGCACTTGCCATCCTGCAGCTCATATCCCGCAAGTACCTTTGTCCCTAATTTGTTAAACGATCCGATTTCTTTCGCTCCAAAAGGTGGACAGGGTGGATCTTTTGGCAAGTTTGGAACGTCGGGACTCACACCTGACGCATTCGGGAGAGCTGCTTGAGCCGGACGTGAGACACCCGGCTCTTTTATGACATCAGGGTCAATCTTTGGTGCTGGTGGTGTCCCTTTGATTGCTGTGCCTGCTGTGATGCTTGGTGCGTTGAACGAAGGCATGTTGCCGCCACACACCACGAAATTGCCTCGTGGGTCAGTGTCATAAGCATCGGCATTGCCTGGTTGCGAATCGCGTGTCTCTACACAGCCCGGTATCTCTGCGACAGGAAAACCGAGAAGCAGCGTGACTGGTGGCGCACTTGGAATACTCTGTGGTGGCATTATTTGCCACGACGGAATCTCTGGTACGGAGACTGTCCGTTGTTGGATCTCAGGAATCTCCGGCATGAAGTCAGAACGGTTTACAGCAGGTCAGCTCTGGATTGAACGTAACCGCAGACGCGAAGGGCCGCCTGTTGTTTACACCGTATTGTGCGGCAAATCTGCCAGGCCGTTTACCGACCCAAAAGCGATCCTCAAATGGGTCAAATGGCCCAAAGGTACGCCAACTGGTGATGCCTTACGCGAATGGCTTGCGTCGTTTGAGCAGAAAGCTGAGACACCCGCGCCAGAACTTGATATGGCAAAAATCAAGGCTGAAGGTTTCGGGCCTGAAGCTCATGACGACGATCCAACCGCCAACACCAAGATGGTGACATGATTTTGTCCGTGCTATAAAAGGCATATCTGAGCCTTGGATGACATGTCCAAGGGGTCTTCGGATTAGGGATCGAGTAACTGGCCAGGCTCGGTAACGAACTCAGTGCTCTACGGAGCGGCTATCGCTAGACCTAGTTCCCAAGCTGTTAGATCAGCCTCTGTTCTGCTAGAGCGTCGGCGTTGTTGAGCGGGAGTCCTTTTGCTAGACAATCGGCGCTGCTCACCCCGAATAATCATCGGGTTTGGCCTGATCAGCCCTTGAGAACCTCCGGGACGCCGGGGGTTTTCTTGTGTCAAGGCAGCTTGAACGGCACAGCCGGTCCAGTGCTGGTTGGCAACTCTGGCATGATGTCGTCGACCTGACCAGGCAACATGTTGGTCAGCGTTTCTGTCAGCTCTAGCTTCAGCTCGCTGATGTACTTGCTGGTTAGCGCAGGAATACGGGTGTAGAGCAGCGCCGATCCAGCAACCATGCCCGCTGACATCACAAAGGACGCCACGGACATCACATTAAAAAGTTTTTGCATGGGTCTTAAATGCACTCCTCCATGCTACGTCGCTCGTAATAGCGCTTCAATTTGTCGCATTCCCTAGCTTTGCTGTGTTGCCCAAACTGATCAAACAACACTGCTCGTGCCTGCTCATAGCGAATAGCAGTTGGCAGCAGTTCTGTTGGGACTCGACTGCCCATCGGAGAAAATCTGTTGCCGTTGAGTTTGGTGCTCATGGTAAATAGATAAACAAAAGGCCCCCAAACGGGAGCCTCCTGCTGACCTGTGTGAAGAGTCGACTGAGTTATAGCTCAGAAGCTGTACTTCAGGCCAAGCTTCGTGCCAACTGAAAGCTCATCACCAGTGATGCCGCTCAGCTCGCCGTAGACAGACACATTGTCGGATGCTTGAATCGCACCACCAAACTTGCCAGCAAACTCAAGCTCGCTTTCAGCACCGTTGGGCATCACAATCGCAGGGCCGCCCTGGATGTAATAGCTGTAGGCACCGGAAGAACCTTCAAAGCCGACATCCAGATTGAGCGTTCCACCCAGATAGTCGTCGCCGTAGGAACCGCCGTTGAACTCAGGGTTGACGTAGACGTTGGCGAGTGCAGAGGAAGGAACCAATGCAACTGCCCCAGCGGCTGCACCAAAAACAAGACGCTTGATCATTGGAAGAATTAGCGTTTTCCCTGACCACGGTACTTCTTTCGCCCACTTTTGGGGCGTGAATGTTGTCCATTCCCTTGTCTGGTCTTCTTAGGTTTACCTTGGACAAAACTTTGCCCACTAAGTGACTTCGCCATCAGATCCCGTCAGTTGAATCCAAGTTCTGATACTTCAAAGCCAAACCAGTAAACAGACCGTGCATTGGATGTGAGATCTGATCGCGGCCATCCAGGAAGAACAATTCCTCAAGCCACAGCGCCCTAGCCGCCATGGCCTGTACGTCTTGCGCTCCAGGCTTGCCCGCGATCATTGGGTCAGGACGCTTCATCAGGAAGGCTCAGTCGGCCACTCCATCGTATGGGGGAAACCCTCTGCTGCACTGATGTCTCGCAATGCTGTCCGATAGGTTTTCCACTCTGTTTTCTTAGCCGTCGTCAACGGGCTATCAGTCAGAACGGTCCAGTCACAGGCAGCCAGTTTGCGGTTACGTTCTGCACGAACGTTGGCAGCAACTTGGTTGTCGATCTTGGTGCGGTAGGCGGCTTCTTGCTCAGCAGCAGTTGCCTCCGCGTTGTCGGTGAACTCTGGGCCGACAATGAATCGAGTAAACCACTGACCATTAATCAGCTCAACACCATCACGAGTGCTGACTTCATACGGTCCAGACACTGTTGCAGCAGGTCCATTCAGCACAGGGTCATAGCCAAACCCATCAAGGATGTCGGCTGTGAGCTGCTTAGGGAACGACGTTCCAGGGTTGTCAGCACGGAACTGACTGTCGGTGACGATGGCACCAGTGGCGCGATTGCGGATTTCCATGGTCAGGCGATGGCGAAAAAGATGTAGACAGCGCCGGAACCATTGGTCCCAGCATCACCAGATGCAAGTGTAAATCCAGAGTTTAATGGGTCTATGAAATCATTACTAGTAATCTGAGTGGCGCTCAAGTCTAGACGTAAATAAGGGTCGGCACCGCTGTTAATACCTTGTGTTGTATCAAACAAGTGCCAGTTGTCAGCGGCATCACAACGTTTAATAAGTACAAACCTTGCTCCATTCGTAAATCCGCAGTCAATATTTTGGGTACTACCTGTGCCGGTATAGGTGCCAATTTTTGAAATCCCATCAAGAGAGGCAAAAAGGTAGGCAACTAGCTTTGCACTGTTGTCATTCGTGCCACCGGTATCTCCAACCCTGAAATGAGTCGCTGTTGGATGTGTGTGGTCCCAACTGCCACTTGCGCTAAATGTAGCGTCTGAATCCTCATCCAGATAAAGCCTTGCAGGATTATTTCCAAGGCTGTCAGGATCAGATCCATAAACACTTAAATAGGTAATGCCACTTACATAAGTGTGAAAATTAGTACCGGCTTCTCTGTTTTTAACAATCATTAGGTCTGGCGCTACGCCAAGGTTGTGCGCGATATTGCGCCCTTGCACACTATTGCCGGTATAATGAACAACATCAAAAAATTTAGCCGCACGTTTAAACATCCATGCATAGTCAGTTGCTCTTACATAGTTGAGGTTATACGCTCCATTGCTGTAGTCAAAAACAGTATTTCCAGCATCAGACCTACTGGTCAAAGTGGTAATATTTTGTATTTCTCTAGTTAGTCTTGTTGCAAATTCGGGACTGTCTGTATTGTTTACTTGATTTCTTCTTATCAGCAAATCAACAGGAAAGTTTGATACAAAAGAAGGAGTGTTAGCGCTGTACGAGGCGTCATTCGTATCAATAGCAAATACATCCGTTGCAGCCGCAGGTGGCTTGTGGGAACGGCGAATTGCAATGTAAATGTATTTACCACCGTTTGCATTTGCATCACCATCGGTGCCTTCTACCTGAAAACCACTTGTCGTAGGGCCTCCGTATTGATGCTCAGCACCTGCGGCATTGCTGTTTGCGTAGAGGTACTCATCCAGAACACCAACAGTATGAAAACCTCTCATTGTGTCAAACATTAGCCAGTTTCCAGTACCATTTGTCCTTTTAATCATTAACCACTGTGGTTCAAAACCTAGGTCGATAGTGTTAACAGAAGAACCGCTTGTACCGTTGCCTGTGTAGCCCCCACACTTAATAATTGATTCGTCTTCATTCTCGCCAAACACAGGCGATTCAGACGCGAAAATATAAGCGACATAACTCATGCCACTGCCGTTAACAATACTGTTATTGCCAAGAGTAAAAACACTGCTTGTAGGAGTTGTGTCGTTCCAGTAAGCAATGCTTCCGGTAGCGTTGCCTGAGCTGTTCCAAACAGTTAGCAAATTATTTGCTGGATCAGAAAACAGACCTTGTGTGTTTTTATGGTAAACAGCCCAACCGTCTGAGGCGTCAGTTCTTTTGATAACAATGCAGCCAGGAACGCTTCCAAGGCTGTGAGCAACAGTGCGCCCCGATTGCCCGTCACCTGTATAAGTTACACAATCAAAAAATCCAGGCGCCCTGCGAAATACCCAGTCTACATAATTACTTCCAGTGCCGTTAAATTGGTTGTCAGTGCCACCAAAGCTATATCCATTGCTATTAAAAGAGGTAACACCCCAAGTACGACCTGTCTGTGAAGCGTAATTGCTGTCAGTCGCAAATTCATCATAGTAGGTTCCTGTTTTCCCCCTCGCTGAATCACATAAACTGTGCATGTCCGTAGTATTTCGTCTTTTTGTCCAAATCATTCCGCCTTCAGCGGCTAGATCAATTCCATTTGTAATAGTTCCCGTTGATCCAGTGCCGTCTCGAAGAGTGACGCTAAATACGTCGTCAGCATAGAGATTGCCACCTGCAGCACTACCCGCAGCGGCCAAAGCGAGTTTCTGGCTAAGCATCAGGCGTAGCTCCCGACATACGCACCATAAAGGGTAGAGCTAATCTTCCAAAACACCAAAACGTCTTTTGCAGTCAACGTTGGAGCTGCATTGCCACTGGCGGTTGTCCAAGTAATCGTTGGCCATGTCACGGTGTTTGACGCACCAGCTTCAAGGTGCAGCACGATTGACTGGCCAGACTCAAGCGAGTCCGTAAACGTAGGGTTTCCGGTCAGGACTGAAACCTGCACTGAACCATTGGCTGGGTCAAGCGCAATGCTGCCGCTTGTGCCAAGGGTGAAGACAGTCTCCTTAATTTCGCCAAACGTCTGCTGCGCCGAAAACGTCTGCGCTACGTCAGTCTTAGCGGTGTCAGCGTCGTATGCCTGGACGCTTGAACCGATGTCGCTATCGACAACAACGTTAGAGCCGCCGTTCTGGAGCGTGCCCGTAAAGTTGGCTGTGCTTAGCCCCAAGGTAACCAGATCGTCTACGGTCAGCGTTTGGGTGCTGCTCGTGAGCGTGTCAACTTTTACCGTTCCAAACGCCATCGGTTGATTAGCAGTGGGGCCGTTACATCAAGTGTACTCGCCTGGCAGGGTTTAGGCGATGGCGAGGTAGATAAACGTCGCGCCGCTATTGTTCGCAACGCTTCCAGTCAAGGATATGCCCGCAGTATAGGGATCAACATAGTCGCCACTAAATTGAGCATCAGTTTCATTTAGCGGTATTCCGTAATCAGTTCCGGCGGTAATTCCCCGTTCAGTGTCAAAAAGCACCCAATTCTGAGAATCATCTGTTCTTTTGTACAGAAAAAATCTTGCGCCTGCTGTAAAACCAAAGTCAAGATTTCGCGCAGACCCTGTTCCGGTATAGCTACCAACTTTTGAAATGCCATCCACATTGCCAAACAGGTAAGCAATATAGTCACCGCCGCTTATATTTACATAGGTGTTGGTTTCGACAGTAAAAATAGAACTTGTTGGCGCTGTATCAAAAACGCCTGACTGGGTAATCGCAGCATCGTTACCATCTAGTTTCAAGAACTTGCCTGTTCCTGTAGGCGCAGAATAAACAGCCCAAGATCTTGTGGCATCTCGTTGCTTAACGAGTATTAGCTGAGGAACCGCGCCAAGGTTATGTGAAATTTGACGGTTTGACTGACCGTCTCCCGTGTAAGTAACTACATCAAAAAAACCGGGCGCACGTTTAAACATCCATGCGTATTGACTTGACCCCGTTCCAGTATCGGTTTGAACGCCATTATTATAATCAAACATCATCCCAGAGTTTGTAGATTCTGCGCCAGTTAAGTTGGTATGCATCTGAAGTCCTTGCGTTAACCTTGCAGAGATTTGCATACTTCCGCCTGCATAAGTTACATTTCTGTTGAACTGCATATCAACCGGAAAACTGCTTCGATAAGTTGGCTCATTCCCATCGCCAGTCGAGCCACGGGTATCCATTGCAAGCACATCCGTTCCAGCACTGGGCGGCTTGTTGGGACGGCGGATTGCGATGTAGATAAAGGTTCCACCACTGATCGGATAGTTATTTGTAAATCCCGTAGGTGTGGGGACTGTCCAGCCGGTAATTGTGCTTTCCGCCCCAGATCCATTTGGCTCTAAATACGCAGCGGCACTCCCGACTGGGTTGCCGCGCATTTCGTCAACAATAATCCAAGAATTATTAGCGTCTGACCTTTTTATCAATAACCATTGCGGCTCAAACCCTAGATTGATGTCAACAACACCGCCGGTTGAATTAAAACTCCCACATTTAATAATCGCTTCGTTGCCGCCGTCGCCAAACGATTGATCGTCGTGGGCAAAGATGTAGGCAACGTAAGAATCGCCGTTGCCATTGATCATTACATCGGCATCGACAATGTCAAAACTTGTAGACGTTACATTTGCAAACTTTTGGTTAGTAGTGTAGTTAGTGGTTTTGTTGAGCCTGACATGTCCGGCAGTCCCCACAGACCGATGATATACGCACCAATCTTCAGCAGCGCTTGTTCTTTTAATCCAAATTGAGCCTGGTGCGCTTCCTAGGTTATGAGAGATTGTTTGTCCGCTAGCACTACCATTTCCCGTATAAGTAACAACATCAAAAAATCCAGGGCACTTGCGGAACGCCCAGGAGCAAATATCTGTGTTATTTCTATTTACGCCGTCATACAAGCCTAAGGTAAAACCAGTAGAAGTAAAAGATTTTAATGTAGTAGAAATGTCATATTCTTGCTGATCTGAATTGGTAAAAATATATTTAGTTGCCCCACGCTCAGTGTCAAAAACGTAGTGATCATCATTTGCATTGTCTCTGTTTTTTATCCATACCATTCCACCCTCGCCAGACAAGTCAATGCCATTTGTAATGGTCTGATCAGCCCCAGTGCCGTCATACAGAAACGTCGAAAATACGTCGTCAACGTAAACAGGATCAGCCGCCGCTCCAGCAGCGGACATCAGCTTTGCAGTTACCGGATCCATGCTTCCTCAGTTGACGTAATCGACGAGTGACGCACCGCGATACCGCGTGCCGCCATCATCAGTCACAAAGAAGAATAGATGAGTTTTACCCGTGGTCAAAGTTGGCGCGGTGTCAGCAGGAAACTTGACGCTTGAAGGCCATGTCACCGTTCCAGACGTATGCGTCAGCTCAAGTACAAAGCTGCCAACCGTTCCAGAGGCTGGCGGTTGGGTGAACGTAAACGTCGAGTTACCGTTGATGGTCTTGGTGAAATAGTTGCCGGTGGAGAGATTAATCTCCAGCGCACTAACAGCCTCAGCAACTTGCTTGTAAGGCCCGTCAATAGTTATTGACGTTGGGCTAAAAGCAGATGTCCAATCAGTGACACCAGTGCCATCTGTTTTTAAGACTTGGTTTGCTGAACCTGCAGTGGCAGGCATCGTAAACGTGATGTTGCCGCTGAAGTTGCTGTGCGCTGGAGCTTTAATTGCTGCGTAATGAGCATTGCTAACTTCGCAGTACAGGCGAACCTCTGACTGCGCACCAGAGTTCTTAACTCCAAGAATTCCACTAGAAATGAAATTGGAGTTCATATCTAGGTCGCCGCCCAGCTGAGGCGTTGTATCTGCCGAAAGTTGTGGAGCGGCAAAAGATAAATTCCCGCTGCCGTCAGTAGTCATTACTTGACCACTTGACCCATTCCCGTTGGGAAACTTCAGGGTGTTATTGCCTGCAGTCGCTGGGGCGTCCAGCTCTACATAACCGTTTGTTTGGCCGTTAAGTCGAACTCCCATCAGCTGATGACCCAGAAACTACCGCTCGGCACCGTAACTGTAGCAGCGGCATTTACAGTTAACGGTCCCGCAGAAATCACGTTTTTGCCAGTACCGATGGTGTAGCTGGTCGTAATCGTGTTGTCGTGTTCATAGGCCCACTCATCACTGCCACCACCAGTCGCTCCAGCGGCAGCATTCGCCCAAGCAATCGTTCCAGAAGCTCCACCACTTGTGAGAACTTGCCCGCTAGTGCCGTAGTTCGCTCCAGCGATGCCCACCTGCCCAGCTGGGCCAACACGGAAACGCTCACTACCCTCGGTTGTGATTTTGAAATGACCGTTAGACCCTGTATCAACAACCTCGGCTTCACTATTGCCTTCAGTGATTTTGTCTGCATCAGCAGCTGTGCCACTTGAAGCTGCAGTAATTCGACCTTGAGCGTCAACAGTAATGCTGCTGAGCGTGTAGTTGCCTGCGGCGACACCCGTAGTTGACATCTTCGCTGAGGTGACCGCAGCGTTAGCAATAGTCAACGCACCAGTGTTTGACAAAGTCGCATCACCAGACATCGCAACTGCTGTTGGCACGTTGCTGGTGTTGCCGACAATCATCTGACCGGCAGTCAGGTTTGCAAGCTTGGTCAGCGCAATGCTGCCAGCCAACATCCCGTTGGTGACTGTTCCGGTATCGCCTGAGGTGACCAGGGTGCCAGAAATATCGGGGAATGTGATCGTGCGATCGGCCGTAGGATTGACAAAGGCGAAGCTCAGTTCGTAGTCATCAGCCGAACTACCTTCAAATGAAAGAGTGGCAGAAGATCCAAGATGGATATTTCCGCTAAACGTTGTCGTTCCAGTGAACGTTGGGCCGGACAACGATGCTTTTTCAGTGTCAAGCTCTTGAATCGCAGCTTGAACGTTGCTCGACGAGATGCTGCCTGCAGGGGCAAAGCTGACGTTATTTGCAGCTGTAGCCGCCAACGCCGTTGACAGGTCAAGAACTTCCCAAGCTGTGCCAGTAGACAGCAAGAAGTCAGGCGGAGCCAAAGCAACAGCTGGCGCGTTGCCCGATCCAGTACCCGACTGGCTAACGGTCAAGTAGTGATTGGAGTTGGATGCAGCTGGTGCGATCAGTGGCTGACCAACCGTCAAACCGATGGATGTTCCCTTTGGCGTTACAGATGCAACGAGGTTTGTGCTGGCGTCATACGTTCCAGCGAGCACGATCTCGCCACTAACAATGTCGATTGACTTGAAGCTGTTCCCCGTCCAGAGGTACAAGTCATCGTGATACTCGTCATATAGGAACTGACCCTGGAACTCTGCAGTTCCAAAGTTGACGACACCTGCCGTATCTGGTGCGCCTGCAAAACGGACAGTTGAAGAGTCCGCGAGTTTCCCACCTGTCACCGCATCGTTCGCGATGATTGATGTTCCAATAGTTCCCGAAGTCAGCTTGGCTGCGCTGATGTCTGGGATGTCAGAAGCTGACAGCGTTGTACCAGAAGTGACGTGACCACGAGTGTCAACAGTGACCTTGGGATAAGTTCCAGCGACCACGCCTGAAACATCGTGTGTCAGGGCTCCAGTGCCACTAACAGACAAAGCACCCGAAGGCACAGAAACGCCACCTTTTGCGCTGGTTGTGCTTGCAGGCAGGTCAGTGCCAGCAAGAGCTGTTGCTGCTGTGATGTGACCCTGAGCGTTAAATGTGATCCCGCTAGTCGTTCCAGCCGTAATGCTGTCGGTGTGATTCAGCTGACCACCAGAAGTAACGCTGAGACCGCTGCCAACAGAAACGCCACCAACAACAGATGTCGTGGCCTTTGGCAGGTCACTTGCTGCAATGCTGCCAACTGCGGTGATATGGCCAGAAGCATTGACTGTGAAGCCATTTTTGGTCTGACCAGTGACACTGGACTGGTGAGAAATGACACCACTACCATCAACGTTCAGTCCAGAAGCGCTTGGAACGCTGATGCCGCCAAGAGCAGTGGTCGAAGCTGCATTAACTGAAAAGGTGCCTGAAGTAGAAGTCAGGCCATTGCCAGCTGCTGCTCCGCCAATCGCAGAGGCCGTACCGGCTGGAAGGTCAGTAGAGGCAATGACACGAGAGGTGTAACTGCCACCGGCACCAGTCGGGCCAGCAATGAACTCCTTTGCTCCTGTACTACTGCCTAATGAACTCGGACTTATAGACGCAAGCTTGGCTGCCGGGATGCTGGCATCATCAATTAAGTCAACACCCTGCTCAACCAGCGATTTGACGGTGACCTTCTTGGTCTCGCTTGCGCTTACGTCCGCAATGGGCAGAACATCAGTTGAAGCTACGTCAGCTTCAGCCAGTTCGTTTAGGGCGGATATCTTGAGATCTGCCATTGCCCAAGTCCCCCTGCGGGTTTAGTCAGTTTCAAGTTCCAGCTTACCGCCGCCAGGCTGCTCAAGCAGGATCTTGTCGGTGTCCTCTTTCAGGACATAGTTGGTGATTACACCAAGGCCAAGCCTGGGTGAGATGGGACCTGTGGTGACAAAGTTGAAATTAGAAACAGTCAACTGACCCACGCCAAGGTTAATCGCAGCATTAGTAACGATGCCTTTGAACTCAAAATAAAAGAAGTCATTCGTTGATTCTGCGTTTTGACCTTGATCAACGATGTAAAGCTCGGCGTCAAATTCAGCGCCTAGCTTCTGCCGCAAAATCAACTCGTGCAAGTAGCTGGGAACATCAGTGTCTACCGATTCGCCTGCTGCGTCAGGGTCGTAATGAAATTCACAACTTACACTTCCACTCCCGCTGATTAAACCGCTTTCGTTCTTGCGAAACTCGTCGCTAAGAACAGTTACATCGACAACTTCTCGGTCGTTATTCAGTTCAAAAGATCTAACTAAACCAAGGATGTTGTACTCGGCCTGAACGCTTCTAACTTCAATGTCAACTGAATATCCATCTGAGACTGCAGCCAAAGCAATCTTGCCTGTGCTTTGACCGTTCAACGCATTGGCAAACGTGTCATACAGACAAATTCCACCTAGCTCGTCAACGTTGATAAACCAAGCTCCATCAGGCAATTGACTGCCACCGTCCCAGCCGGATGCGGCAATGAACTCTAGATTCTGACCGGCAGAGGCACCTGTGCTTTTAATCTGCAGACGATCACCCGTCAGCAGCATCTCCTGTGGGAAATCAAAACTCCAACGTTTTTTGCTGACGTTGATGTCACCCTTCACAACAGTGCCAGTGAACGTGCGTTCCGGCGTGCTGCGACGGAGCCTGATGCGACCGTTATTGCCTAAAAAAACTGTCATTGCTAGTACGGCGGTTTTAGTTTTTTGTTCACGAGATCACCACTCATGGTGAATGCAACATTGACGCGCATAACTTCTCCGACAACACATGAAAGCTCTGCACTGGTAAGAACAGCATTGAACTCAAAAAAGTTATTGCCGAAGTTTAATTTCAATAGAGCGGTTGAGCCGATAGACGCATCGGCTGCAGTGTCTTGATTGACTTGATTTATTAAGTTGACAGGAGCATCCTCGTAATACAACACAGTGCAAGAGCCACTCGCCGATCGCATTCCTGTCGTGAAAGTCCGTGCGTTTTCACTGAGAACAGTGACTTCAAGCGCCTCTGTGTTTGCGCTGAATGCCCACTGAACAACCTTTGCGACAGCAACGCCACCAAGCTCAAGGCTGCCATCTTGACCCGCGTAGTACTTAGCCATAATCAGATGCCCTCAAGCTCACCTACGAACTCACAACTCACTGTACTCAAACCTGGCTTAACGCTTTGAACTGACGGAGGAGATGCGTATTTCCACTTCAATGCGCTGTTTGTTTCGCTGAACCAAGGCGTTAAGACCCCAGGCTCTCCACTTGTTGTCGTCCTAGCGACATTGCTCGCCGTAAACACGACATAATCACCAGCCTTGGTCACGTTGACGTAGTTTTCCAGCACTGAATCAGCCTTGTCGTCTGTGATGTTTGAGAAAGTCAGGGTCAAACGACTGTTCGTCCTTTGGTTGCCGTAGCGGACTCGGACCACAGCACCGTTTTGAGCCTCAAACTTCGTCTCAGGAAAAACGCCTGGCTGGTAAGAGCGACTCGAAGGAACCAACGCAGGGAAGTCAACCTCAGGCATCAGCTCGTTACCTTGAACAACCCTTTGTTGATCCCCAGTGTAGCCAGCGCACCGCGATCATCCAAGGGCTGGTGGGTTGCACTGATGTCGACGTAGCCGTCCTCATCAATGGTCAAACTGTCGATCCTGTAGATACGCTTTGGCTCTTCTTTGATTTTAAGCGTAAAAATTGAATCAAAATACTGAGAATCGCTGGTTTTCATTGAAGCTACTGACATTGAACCAGACAAAACATCGCTTGCGCCGGGCCGCCAATAAAAAATGTCGTAACCGTCTGCGCTAACCAAGTCAGATGTAGCTGTGATGTTGCCCTCACCGTCAATGCTTCCGTTATAAAAACGACTGGTGTGTGTAGAGATTGAAATCACCTTGATGTAATCGCCAGCTTCAAGCTCAAGGGCAGAGCTTGGCGTCGTTTTAAAGCTGATCGTGTGATCAATATGCTTTCTCAGCAATAATCGATACTTGCCGACCAGCTCTGCATGAGTCCGATTGGTACAGAATTGAGTCATGTCGATAGACTCTTCTGGATCAGCTTCTGAGCCTCCCTCAGCATCCGAGAATCGAACTTGAATGCTTTGCTGGGAAGAGAAACCGTTCTCAACAGACTCATCTCGATATGTAATTGTTGCCTTGAAAAGCTGCCGTTCTTCTCTCGGCAAGAACGTTAGTTGCATGTCTTTCATGTTGCCATCAGTGAACAGTGCCTTGACCTCACTGGAACCAGTCAAGAACGAATGAGCAGTATCAATCAAATAATCTTCAATCCCAGGAGTTAAGCCAGGACTGGACTCTTTCTTTGCCTTTGCCTTATAAGGCAGCGATGGTTTCAAGGCGAAACGACCACCCTTAATGCTGAAGTCAAGAAAGTTCAAGGCAGCAGTGTTGAAAATAAATTCACGCAGATTAGTGCGATCCTCAAGAACACCATCAAAAGTCAATTCATTGGCGTAGCAGAACCTTGCCGCCTCAACCATTGAATCCCGATCGACAATCGTGCTTGGAATTCTGCTGCCAACGCCAATGCGATCACTGGTTAACAAGTTATATACGACCTCAGCGAAGTTGTTGGTTGGGCCTGTTGCGCCCGCGCTAGCTGGCTCTCCGGAGTCTGTAATCAGTCTTTCAACCTTGATTCCTTGTTTTACATAAGCACTCAACTGGCCAAGAGAAGTCCAATCTTTACCTGCAAGCAAGCGAAGGCCAAGCAAAGAAAGATCTTGATATTTAGGGGTATTTTCAACCTCAGGACGAATCAACTCGTTGACAAACGAGATTTGATGTTCTGGGCCATCCTGATGACTAGTTTTTTCTTGATCATATTTAGGATAATCAGCAATCGCATCATAGAAATTTAAAGTTTTAAGCTCGTCAATGCTTGCTTTTTCAATCTCAGTGACTGTTATTTCCAGCTCGTAGAACGAGTTTCTTTGTTGAGTATCGTCTGGCAATTGAAAGACAACTTTGTCTCCAACTCTGTATCCAACTCCAGGATCAACAATGCCCCAGGTCCAATGCTGGTCAACCACTGAAGTGGCTGTAATTTTCAGGCCAGTCCCTAGCTCAGAGTTGGTTCTATGTTGATTGTAAGTAGCTGCTGCATATTTTAGATCAGCCTCATCAATACTGAATTCATATTCTGCAATCGCATACAACTTCTTATCCGGAGAAAGAATTTCGGTGTAACCACCCTTTTCCACCGGCCAGTAATATCCACCTTGCTCGTCAACAGTCCTGAATACTCTTGTTATTGCATACACCCTTGTGCCATCAGACTCAGTTCGCTGCAACGTGCCGCGAATATATTGAAAGCCAGCCTGCGACTCATCAACAGCAAGCTTGACATCGTCCCTAAGGAGTCCGTTCCAAAATCCATTTCGGATGCCAGTTACACTCTCCCAGACGCCAAAATAAGCTGGCCTGTTGTTGACAGGGTCAAACACTGAGTCCTGGAAAATATTATCCTCAGTGACCTGGGTAAAACCAGGGATGACATCTCTTTCAGCCTGAGACCCAGGCAGGATCTTGTATTGAGCAGAAAGATTTGTATCGTCTGGCGCTTCATACAGGCCAGGATTTAGCGCACTTGCTTTTTGTACTCCGTCAAAATACACATTTATCATTTCACCTGCTGAATTCGTCTGAATATATGAATCAGTCCCGTTAGGGCCTGAAGTCCGCAAAACTTGCCTGCTTTCTGTGGGCACCCATCCCCTTCTGCCTGTCACATTCCTAATTAGTAGCGGGGAGTATTGATATTCGGCTCCAAGTTTTTGTATGACATCGCCCCTGTCCCACTTGGCCTCCAACACCTCGCCAGTATTTGCATCTATAAGCACGCCATAAATCAACTCATCTCCATCATCCTGATAGTCAGCAGCCAAGTGGCTTACCTGCTTCCAGCTCGCGCTTTCAGGAAGATCACCCTCCTCATACTTGTTAAACTTTGAAACACCACCAATCTGAGTATTGTCGTTAACTAACAAAAACTCGAACTCAGGATTTGACGCATCTTTGTCTGTAATTTGAGCTGCAATTCCTGTGTAGCTGATACCAAATCTTTCTGTTGTGAATCTACTGCTGGTGTCAAACTGCCCAGTTAAAAGCAAAACTCTTTCTGCTCCTATCCCAATATGGTTGTGTTGCGCCGTGCTTCCAGACACAGGGACGAATCTAAATTCGTACTGCCCCTCGTCATGATTAATCGTGATGGTGTTGTATTGAGGCTGCGAGGTGTTTCCTTTAACAGCAAAAATTCTGCCGTCAAGAATATCTACAAAGCCAGAGTCGCCACCTACACCTAAGCGCTTGGCCTCAAGCTTGAAAAAGCTATAGCGCGTTTGGAAGGTAGAGACTCGGCCCAACGCAAACGACTGGTTATCTTCTTCGTAGGACTCAAGGATAACGTTTTCCGGCTGAGAATTGACGTTAGAAAAGCTGTCAACACGCTTGAATACAACACTCTTAATGCCAATCTCTGTCTGATGACACTCACGATTATTGGTGACAGAACCAATGTCAATGCGCTGCAGTTGCTGGCCAAAGTGACTATTTTGTTCATCTTCAGCCCTGACAAAGTAGCCGAATCCCGCCTCAGTGCATTTAAAACTGTACTCTCTTGCTTCCGGGTCTCTACCAAGAGGCTCATTTCTTTTGGAAGTGCATTGAATTATGGAACTCCCAAACATGTACAAATCGCCAATATTTATAAGCGCATCTGCTTGGGATGCTCGTTGATTGATGGCAGTATTTACGTCTTGCAAGCCATGGGGAGGGAACCCTTCTGGGTCCTCACGAGTAGCTGACAGCTTGAATGTCAGCGTTTGACCTACCGCAATATCTGCTTGGCGGGGATTAGGAACGACGCCATTTAGCTCTTCCATCCCTTGGCGAGCCAGGTAAGGCCGAGAGTGACCATTGCCGTTTGGACCATTAATTTTTAAACGCTTCTGCCTTAGAGACTCTTTGTTGTCGAAAACCTGAACGATCTCGTAAGGCAAGAAATACTCCACTCCATTTGATATTGGCGAATGGCAGCCAAAGCTTCTTTGAGAAGTAGGTGTCCTTGACCCGGAAAACATTTTCTTGAATGTATTGCTTTGCTTGTCTTTTGCCTCAAAAACGTCTGCACTTTTAGACGGGTCAATAGACTCTAAGCTCCCATCAAAAGAATTGCTTGTGTTGACCCGATACTGGTCTTCTGAAAAGCCAATTGCTGGGCTATTTTTAAAATATGCTTCGTATCGGGTGTCCTGATAATTCCTCAGAAGTTGCTCTCCTACGGCGATACCCTCTGGATCAGGAACCGCAAACAGCTCAGATAAACCCAGTGTTGCCAGCATTTTCAATTCTTGGTGCGAGCCTTTGCTCAGCAGCTGAGACCAAAGCATTAGTGCCTTGACTCGAACACCACCAAATTGCTTTGGGACCTCTTGGCCGCCGCGATATTCTGTTTGCAATCTACTGTCAACTCTTTTCGTGAAAACAAGAGGGATGATTGTGCCTAAGGTCGCTAGGTCTTGAAAGCTGTCAAAGCCGAAAAGTTCAGCAAACTTTGTTTGTCCCCGAACATCAGCAGTTTGGATTGGATCACCGCCGCCTTTGGGCTCTTCTGGTTTTGGTGTAAGCAGATAAGCAGCCGCTGCAAACAACAGGCTGACTGCTATCTGCTTTAAAATTGGTACAGCAGCAGCGCCAGCTACAACGTCAGGAATGTAGTCATACTCAGAGCCACGCTCTTTAGCCTTTTGATCCGCTAGACGGCAAAAACCCCAATATTCTTCAACCGTGATACCAAGCGCATCGATGATTTGCTGCTCTACCGGCAGTAGAGAGCGACGGGAGTAAGAGCGCTGCAGGGGATCCATGTCACCCGATGGTCCTTGAATTGCAGCCATCCGCCTTCATAGAAAGAAGCCAACCCATAACTGCCATCAAGGCAATGGATTAACCCGACTGTGCCCACTTTAGCGGCATCCGTCTTGACGCCCCATAGCTCAAGCTGCTCCTCAAAAATCGAATAGTCCTTTAGACGCAACCGTCGATACCAAGTCCTTGTTGGTTCGGGAGAACTGATGCCATGCCAGTGCAGCACTGCTTTAGCCAGAGTGAGGCAATCGGCAGCACCGTGCTTTTCAGGCACCGCTCCAAGCCTGTAAGGCATTCCGATGAGCTGATAGGGCTCAATCAAGCGTTGCTGATCCGAGAGGACACCGGCAAGGCTCCAACCATTTCAGTCCTTAAGACCTTATTAGGTGTAACTGATGCAATTGCATCAATAGCGGTGCTCAAGCGCAGCTGCACACCTTCTACGTCATAAGTCATTCCTGAAACCATCCAGCACTCAACAGTCAATGTTCTGTTGGCAGCAAAAGTTCCGGCATCCATCAAGACCGTGAACACCTCAATGCTGTAGGAGTTCTGCACGAACTCGTGAGCGCGAGACAGACTCAGCTCATTGACTGCAAGCGTCAAGAAGCTTTCTAAGTTGTCGCCAGCGTTGCTCTTGGTAGCACCGTTGTAAATAAAGGGCAGGTATGGGTATGAGAGCGAAGCAGTGCTCCCATCAAAGCAACTCGCCTCATCAGGCTGATAAGAAATATTGGCATCAGTCTTGCTGTTCTGAAACAGGTATCGCTGAACGTTGTTGGTGTCGAAGATCCTTATAAAGGTAGTGATCGCTTGAATCGTCATAATGCAACCCTGCTGCGAATGCTGCGCTTATTGACTAGGTCACTGTAGACATTACGTCGACCAAGCTCTGCGCCACGCTTGGCAGCCTGTGTCATGCCCTGCTCAAACTCAGCAGCAGTCACATAGTCAACATTATTGATGCGCTCGACGTTGTATCGCACATCTAGCTCTGCGCTGCCGCCACCCATTCCACCAGCAGCAGGCATGCCATCGGCGTCAGTCATTTGGCCCGGTGCAACACCGTTTCGTGAGTAACGAGACATCGCGGCATTCATCCGTGATGCACCAGTGTTCTCAACGCCAAGCCTTCCATCAGGACCACGACGCAGAGGGAGAATCGCCTCTGGTCCGGCCTCGCCCATAACCCCAATATTGTTGCCCTTCATTGGGAACAACGTCGGCGCAGCGACAATCCCACCTTTGGCGTAAGGCTTGATTTGACCGCTTTGAATTACATTGCCGTCTGCGCTGGGTTTAAAAATACTGCTAATAGCATTAGCTAATGCAGCACGCATCATGATCTTGGCAATATCTTTTAAAATTTCTGCTGCAAATTTTTTAAAGTTCGCTTGGCCAGTTGCAATCATGTCCACAAGACCGTCCGCAACGCCAGTAATTGCCTCTAAGGCAACGTTGGCCAGTTTGGGGCCAACATTCATCATGTCCTCAAGGCCCTTTTTGAAGACTTCTTGGAACTGTTCAAACTCGGTTTTTGCTTTGTCAAGGTCTGTTGTTACTTGCTCTGGGTCAACTTCTTCAGCTTCTTTGCGCTTTTTGATTAGTTCATCCAGCAAGTCAATTTCAGCCTGCGTAGCGTCCTTGCCAGCAACTCTCACCCTAAGCCCATCAATCAAAACATCCAAATGATCAAGACTCTTCTTCTTGAGCTGCTCAATTTTGACAATTTCTTTTGCTCGCTCAGGATTAATCCCTTTCTTGATTAGCTCTTCATATCTCTTGTCAGCCGCAATCTTGTCTTTTATTGCTTGCAAGCTGTCCTTGAATGGTTTCAGTGCTTTTTTGGCTAAGTCAGTGACTTTGCTTTGAAGTTGTGCGGCTAGCGCTTGACTTTGCAAAGTTTTTGCTGCACTTGTCGCTCTTACGACCTCTGCGTCTTTCCCCTTGCTTAAAAGGTCATTGATTCTTTCCTGCAAGGCCGCTCGCTGGTTATCCTGCTGAGCTAGCAGGCGGCCAATGGCTCCTTGCGCTTGACCAATTCTTAGCTGCGCTGCAGATCTCTGCTCAAGTCTTTGCGCCTGCTGAATGCGGCGAGCCAAAGACTTGTCGCCATCAGCGCTGTCAGCGTCCTCGTCTACTACCGGGTCATACTTGAAGATGTTGCCTTCTTTGTCTTTCTTTGGAGCACGAGTAATGTCTGCAAGCTGCCCTTTTAACCTTGCAAGCTCTCTCTCTGCAGCCTGCCTTCTTCTAGCGTTTGCAGCACTAGCCCTCGCGCCGCCGCCTTCTGCATTGTTCGCAATAATTCTTTCTTGATCACTAATTTGCTGCCTAACTACTGCAATTGCCTCAGCCTTTTCATTGCCAGTTGCTCCTTTTGCGGCGCCAGCCTTTTTGACTCTTTCTAGGGCATCAGCCTGTCCATTAATTGCCTTGTTGATTGCAACAATACCAGCAACAATGCCTCCAACAGCTGCAATGCCCAAGAAGATTGGATTTGCGGCCATTATCGCCGTCAAGGCAGCTGTTACCGAACCTGCCGCAGCTACCGCAGCTTTAAACGCCAAGATTCCTTTTACAACTGCGCCAATCACAGCTCCTGCAGCCATCCCAGCAAGAGTTGCAAGAACGACATCAAGATTCTTAGCAACAGGCACAAGGGCCTCGGCTAATCCTTCGGCCGCTGCAATTGCTTTAGGTGTAATTTCTTCAATGAATTCACCAAATATATTTTGGAATTCAGCTCCAGTATCTTTGAGTGCGTCACCAACGCCCAATCTCATATTGTCAAAAGCAACTGTTAAGCGAGCGCCGGCCTCTTCGTTTGAAGACGCGATTTGCTTCGCTGTTCCGTCAAACTCTTCCCCAAGCTCCCTAATGAAATTCATCAGTTCATTAAGGCCAACGGTGCCAGCCTTCAAATTCTTCTGAAGCTCGGGAAGAGTCATCTTGTTCGCCTTAGCAAACAACGTCACGGCACCAGGCAAGCGCTCACCTAACTGACCTGAGAGTTCTTCAGCGCTTACCTTGCCCTTGCTGAACACCTGCACCATCGCAGTGATGGCACCTTGCACGTCTTGTGTTGAGCCGCCAGTGGCTTTAATCGCAGCGGTGACGTTCTGGAAGGTAGTTGCTGCGTCAGCAACAGGACCACCAGCACCCGTGACAGCCGCTGTGAGTCGCGTGATGCCACGAATTGCTGCGCCTTGTGGAACGTTGTAATCCCTAGTTGATTGCGCAGCAGCGTCTAATGCCTCAGCAAAATTGGCTTGGCTTGCTGATGCACCGTCCTCAGATCGAGTAACACCTTCAAGCGCAATCCTTAGCTTGCCAATCTCTGCCGAGTATTCAGCTGCTGCACCTAACGCTTCTCTAATAGCACCAACCTGAGCACCAATAGCTGCACCAGCAAAAGCGCCCTCAACGCCTCCAAGAGCAGCGCCGCCAGCTGCACCTAAAGCGCCTTCAGGTCCACCAAAAATGCCGCCTGAAATAACAGCACCTGCAATCTGAGTTGCTTGTCGGGCGCCGCCACTGCGGCCTTGAGCCGTCTTGCCACTCTTGCCCATTTGGGTGTCGAGCTTGGCAATATCTTTTGTGAGTTGATTGAAGGCTCGACTGCCAATCTTTGCCTCATCACGCAAAGCTTTTAGAGCTGTGCTTTGCGCTTGTATGTTTGCAACGCTTTTTACGCTCGCATTTCCTTGCGCAAGTATTTCTTTTCGCAGTGACGCAATCCTAGGCTTTGCACCAGAAGCCCCTAACTCAAGCCTTTTCAGGCTGCCTTTTAGCTTCTCAATTACAGCTTGGCTGCCGGCATCCTTGAACTTGAGCTGGATGGAAAGCGTCTCAATTGCCTTTGCCATCAGAGCGTTTCCTCAGTTCGGATAGGGCCGTTGCCTCCAGGATTTGAAGGCGCTCCAGCACGTCGCGGCGATCTTTCACATTGTATAGGTCAAATAAGCCGCCGGAACCCAGCAGCACCTCGTATTTCAGGCCGACATAGCCGGCCATAGACGTAGTCCACTGCGTCTGCATTCGCAGGAACATGGTGACTGCTTCCCAGTTTTCCTCCCAGACTTCAAAATTCTCTGGCTCCTCTTTCTTCTTTTTCGGCAGCTGCATCCCAAAGGCTGCAGCATCATCGTGCGACTTGTCTTCTACTCGCTTGCCGCCAGTTGCCCAATAAATGGCGGCATCTCTCAGTTTCCCGACTCAGCCTCGTTGTAAGTGTTGGTGTAAGCGTTGATCACGGCCTTGATCCAATACGGATCATCTGCAAACTCTTTGAGTGTTTTCTTGTCAAACACAATGGGAGTGCCATCCTCTTCTTCGATGCCCTCCCATCCGGCCAGAATCAGCTCAAGCAGCTCGTTCTCATCCTGATCGGCCATATCGGTAATTACCGATCGAGACACGCGCTTGAATACAGCGGTGAACTCATGACTATCAAATTTTCCAGGCTTCGTCTCGCTGGGCTCTTTAACTTCAACAGGCCACTTGAAGGTTTTTACCTTCTTACGAACAAAAGCCATTTGGTAATTGGATAAGCCGGCTCAGCATACACAAAAAAAGGGAGCCCGCAAAGGCTCCCTGTCGACGCAGCTCTTCTAGATCTTAGGTGTAAATCAGGTCGAACTCAGTGTTAGTTGCAGCGTCAGGGATGCAGGTGTAGGGAATCTCGAGCATCGCAATGCCGTCAGAATCACCGTAAGAGACATCTCCGATATCCACCTTGCTAGAGGTGAACTGAACGATGTTGCCTGCAGTGCTGCCGTGCGTGAACTGAAGGTTGCCCAGAGCAGCGTCATCGTCAACAGCAGCTGCGAAGTAGTCCTTCGTGCCCAGAGCAACAGCTTCAATAGAAACTGAACCAGAGGCCGCACGGTCAGTGATCAACACTTCCTTGGTGCCACCAACCAACTCGCGATAAGTGGTTGTGTTGCCAAGATCGAAGGTGAAGCTCTGAAGAGCACCCGCATAAGACAACAGCTGGAAGCTGCTGGTATTGCCGTTCTTGAACAGCAGCGGATCATCCTGGTTGGCGTAAGTCGGCGTCAAGATCGCCGTGTCGTCAGGAGCGTTGTAAATGCCGGTGAAAGTGAAATCCAAAGTAGGAATCTCACCAACATTTGCAGTCAGCGCAACGCTGCCGCGACAGCCAGTCATCTTGTGACGGACACCATCAATGTTGTAGTGAATGGTGACTGAAGAGAAGCTGGAGCTGACCGGGTCATAAGTGACTGAGGTATTGGCAACCACAGTCTCAGCAAGCCCGCAAGCTTTCAGAGCCTTGCCGTACTGAGGAGCAGTTCCTGCAGCTCCAGAACCAGCAAGCTCAACACTGAAAGTGCATTCAACACGAGTGTTAGCCAAGAGCTGCTGAGAAGCTCCAAGGTAAGGGCGAATCAGGTCGCGACTAACAACATCACTGCTCTGTGGAGTGATGCTCAGATCCCTTACGAGAACGGCGTCTGCCCCGTCCGGAGTTGGATCCGTCCCGTAGCTTGACTCCGTCTCGATCACGATCAGGCGTTTGCGTAGTAGCAGTGCCATCGGATGTTCCCTGTGATGGTTGTGGTGGAAGCGTCCGCTCGATCAGAGTACGCACGCCTGTTTCAGGATCAAGGAGGTAACTCCCGCCGTGACCACTGTGTTCATCCAACATGGTAAGTGGAGGACATGGTTAGGTTCAGCGTATCTCTGGCTGACTATTGAGTCAGATCAGCAACTTGCGAGCGATAACGAATTTCGTATTCACAAAAAATCACCCCGGCAGGTTGGTCTGCTTCAAGCAACTGAAAACTTGTCTGTGCTGGCTGAATATCAATCGCCAGTCCGCCCAAAGTGAGATCTGCCATCAACTTTGAGTGCATGTCTTCAATAGTGTCATCAGCGGCTTGATCTGGAACGTCCGAACGCTCAATCACCACCACCCGAATACGCAACGTCCAATCCAGCGTTGGCATGCTGGTGTTTTGCTCAGGAGTGTCACTGACAGGCTCGATGATCAGCGCAGGTGACTCACCGCGGCTCAATGGATCGACTCGACTCCGATAAATGCGCGTGCCTACGCCAGCAGTCCCTGTAAGAGCCGTCTTGACGGCGGCAAGGATGCTTTCGCGTTTAGTTGTCATGCCTTAGTCCTTCATCAACATCACACGCATTATCTTGCCGTCGTCCAACAGCATCGGCTCTCGCACCGTATAAGCAACACCATCAACAGTCATCGCGCTCCCGTTGGTGACTGCAGAGAAATCAGAAGTCTTGACCACTACTGCGTAGTCAGTCGTCAGCACGACTCCGTCAGCAATGATCTCGTTTGGCGACTCAAAGTATCCAACTCCGGTTGTCGCACCAAAAACTACTGGCACCGTGAAGCCCGGCGTATCGAAGAAAGCGTCGAGGTCTTCTTGGAAATCAAGTGCCATATGAAAAAGCCCCCGCATTGCGGGGGCGGCAGATCAAAGATCAGTTGTACTTCTTACGACCCAGGCCGACGACGCTCACGGCACCAGCGCCAGTGCCACCAGCAACAGTGATGACAGCACGCGCATAGCGCTTGATCTCATCAGTGTTTACAACAAGGCTCTCGACAAGAGCAGTGTTGGCAGTGGTGGTCGTAAACGCAGCACCGCTGACATCACCAAAAGTGCTGTTGTCAGCAGAGTCTTGGATCTTGACGGCATAGGTAACGCCAGATCCGCCAGCCTCAGCATCGAGAATCAGGGTGATGTCACCCTCATAATCGAGGAGGTCAACGCCTGTTTCATTGCCAGTGGCAGTGACAACGTCGTTAGGCGCAAACGACAGGGCGGTCAAAGTCCGCCGAGTGTTGCCGATGCTCATGATTCCTTAGTCCTCTTGCGAGTGGTGGTCTTTTTAGGAGCAGGCTCAGGAGCCTTTTCCTCAGCAACAGGCTCAGGAGCCTCTGCTTTGTGCTCAACAGCCTTGCCGAGTCCCATAAGAGTCACGGCATCACTGTCCTCGACTTCCAAAATGGAGCCCGCAGCAGCGGGCTCACCGGAAATCATTACTGCCCTCAGAATTTCAATCTTCATGAGTCAGAAACGATGTGACAAATCACCTGGATCAGGTGCCGTAGCAGAAGGCGCCAGGCTGCTTGACAGCGAAGTCAACATCTTGCAGAGCAATGATGCGGACGGTGCCAGCGGTTGCACCTGCATAAGGATCGACGGTCAGATCCAGACCAGACCACATGGCCATGATCAGCTGTGAGAAGTCACCGAACAGAGCGTCGTTGTTGGCGAGCTGGTTGGTGACGGTCACGGGGTAACCGTTGATTTCGTCGTTCTCGTAGACGAACATGCCAGTGTTGCTGGCTTTCTCGGTGCTCTTCAGAGCGCCGCGAGCAGATGCGTTGATGATGTAACGCAGAGCGCCAGCGTCAGCGTTAGCCACTGCCACGTCGGTTTCCATGCCGATGTACTCGGCAAAGGTTCCGAAGGTGGTGATGGTCTGAGTGCCGATGCCGGTAGTGTTGATGATGCCGAGAGGCTGGTTGGAAGAACCAGAGCCATTCAGGCCAACACGATCCAGCTCAAGAGCCAGCACGCGAGCCAGGTCATCACGGACCATTTGCTCAACGTCGATGCTGGACTGAAGCAGCAGCTTGCGTGAGTAGTCAACAAAAGCACCACAGGTCTTGGGGCTGAGGTTGATCTGCTCGATGGTTTGCTGGGACTCGGTGGGAGAAGAACCCTCACCAACCCAGTAAGCGGTTGCGGACGAACCCTGCTTCGGAATTGAGATGTTGCCGTTGATTCCGCTAAGAGTGGTCATGCCGGCGTCAGCCAGTGCAAGACGGTTGCGGAGCAGGTCGATGAAGCTGCCAGACAGCAGAACATCGTCAACGAGGTTACCGCCAGCGGTGGCAGTACCAACGTTCAAGTCACGACGCAGCACCTCGTTAGGCACCACAATGCCGTTGGAGGAACGCTCGTACTGCTTAGAAGCAGCGTTGCCGACTTCAATCTCAAACTCGGCTTCACGACGAGCAGATTGATCGCCGGGGTTGGCCAGATAGTTCAGAGCGCGGACAAAGCTGAAGCGCTTGATCTCTTTCTGAGAAAGGCCGACATCGTTGGAAGTGACATCGGCAGAACGGATGGGTTGTTCCACTTGACGGGTTCCGAGTTTTTCGAGGAATGCAGCACGAGCCTCATCAATGGAGTTG
>Ga0213860_10000094_pt1 | contig 34780 bp, 55 predicted proteins | sample PICome_3_FD_160118 | JGI IMG/M metagenome (GOLD analysis project Ga0213860, IMG submission 160118) | Coastal seawater microbial communities near Pivers Island, North Carolina, United States - PICO550 | ecosystem: Environmental > Aquatic > Marine > Coastal | place: USA: North Carolina...
TGGATCAGGTTATAGTGAATCTGGTGGTGCTGGTGCACACACTGAGCAAATCATTGACGTTGCTAACATTAACTCGATTAACGTTAACGTTGGTGGCGCTGGTAACGGTGTAGGATATTCTGGTCGTGCTGGTAACGGTGGTAACTCATCGTTTGGTAACTACTGCTCATCTGGTGGTGGACAGGGTGCTAACCGTCAACGTCAACACAATGGTGCACTGGGTGGTTCTCCTTCTCAGGGTGCTGTTCAGGTTTATGGTGGATCTGGTGACGGTCACAAGAACGGTCAACCAGGGATGGGATTCGGTGGATCATCCTTCTGGGGTGGTGCAGCACCGACCGCACACTATCAGCAACAGTGGGCACAGAACCACCGTGGTTATGCTGCATGGGGTGCTGGTGGATCTTCGGGACGTAACTCCGAAAGAGGTGGCGATGGTCGCCAAGGTTACATCGTCGTTTACAACTTCAACTGATTCAAATGAAAAGAGCACTAATTTCTTATCAGGGATTTCCCTCAGACATTGCAGAACCAGGTGAAGAGTTTGACATCTACACTGGTCCTGGATCTTCATATCGTTGGGTGGATGCACCTGATGAAGTCACACTAGACTGGAAACTTGAGTTCAACGAGTGGATCCCTGATCAGGGACACGTTGATGTATCTCAGGCAAAAGTTATCGGTTATGGTGATCACGGTGCACAACTTGCTAGATTGTTTGATGACATCAAAGCAGGTGTGTTTGGTGACGCTGCCAAAGAAGGCAAGTTCTTCAAAGCAATTCAATCCGTAAAGGATGAAGTAAAGGAAAAGTATGGTGATGCACCTAAGCATCCTGAAACTGGTGAAGCATGGGATCCATATGATCCATGGGATCATGATGAAAGAATCCCTGCATGGATGAGTAGAGAAGAAGCAGAAGCAGAGTATGGTGAAGAACTCACCAATGATGAGAAGTACAAAACTTATGTTGAATATGTGGTAAAACAAGGTGGTGAACCTTGGGATCCTAACCAAGATCCAGTCTTGCCAAGAGATATGATTTCAGAGTATAATTAATCAAAACAAGTTATAGTATGATTCGTAATGTAGTTATTGTGGGCGGTGGATCCGCTGGTTGGATGACCGCTGCCGCCTTTGAAAGACTTCTCCCTGAATACAACGTAACACTAATAGAATCCCCCGATGTTCCTGTAATAGGTGTCGGGGAATCTACTTTAGGGCACATTAATTCGTACATGCATATCCTCGGATTGAAAGATGAGGAGTGGATGAAAGAATGTTGTGCCACATATAAGGTAGGTATTAGATTTACAAACTTCTATAAGAACGACGGAACATATTGGGACTATCCATTCGTTGATCCATCTGACACAGCGATGCCAGTTGGTGTGAAGACAATGAACTGGTTAGAAGATAAGTATCCTGATAAGTATAGACATCCCAACTGGTTTGCCCGTGCAGTTAATGGCAACACATGGTTGATGGAGTACAATAGACTTGACCCTGATGAACGTTGGGGTGTATTTGATCGTGACTATTCATATCACCTTGATGCTATCAAGTTTGGTCAGTGGTTGAGGAAGAATGTATGTCATAATGTCAAACATATTAAAGCACATGTAGAAGATGCCCATGTCACAGACAAAGGAATTGAAAACATCAGACTTGATACTGGTGATGTCATTAGTGCTGATCTATTTGTTGATTGCACAGGTTTCAAATCTCTCCTGCTTGAACACTACCTCGGAGTAGAACACAAATCATTTAATGACATCCTACCCAATAACAATGCAATCGCATGCAGACTGAACCATGTGGATGTACAGAACTTCACTAATGGTACTGGTCTGAAGAATGGATGGGTGTGGAATGTACCACTGTGGAATAGAACTGGTACAGGATATGTGTGGTCAGATAAGTTTACAGATAAAGAGAGTGCAGAGCAAGAATTTAGAGACCATATTGAGGAGACTCATGGTATCACCCCAGGAAACTATCAACTAAAACATATCAAGATCAAGAACGGCAAGCATGCTAAGGCATGGCATAAGAATGTTGTTGCTGTTGGTTTATCGTATGGTTTTGTTGAACCACTAGAGTCCACTGGTCTGTTGACAGTACATGAACAGATTCGTAGGATCATTGAACTATTACAAACACGCGATGGTGTAGTTGGTAGCATTGATAAGTCATTGCTTAATAATGTTGCTGATAGAGAGATGGATGGGTTCGCTGACTTTGTGTCATGGCACTATGCATTCTCCATGCGTAGAGATTCAGAATACTGGAGATATGTAACTGAGGAGATTGATTACTATCGTGACCACAGAGGTATGAATCATCCACAGGATAATATATTCTCAGAACTAGCAGCAAATAAATTCATTCAACATGACATCACTGAAGAGATGGGTGGTAACTTATATGTTGTGATGGGTAATAAGTTCTCATGTGTTCAGGGTCAGGGTGCTATGCTTCTAGAGAAGAAGTATGGTGCACCTAATGTTGAGGAGTGGTCACAGCAGGTTGACAATCACATGAGGGAAGCAGTACAATATACTATGGGACTCCCCACATCTGAGGAGTATTTGAGGCAGACAATTTATGCTGAGACGTAAACCTATCCGCTTCTGGTCTACACAACCAGGGGTCAAAGATTGTTATCCAATATATCCTGCCGCTAATCTCAAGAGGGAGGTGTCAAAGTGTCCCTTTGCAATGACACAACGACACGCTGCTAAGTGTCCTGCATTGAAACAATATGGTGCCACGGGTTTTATTATTCCTGCACCATGTGATTTCATTATCGAAACTAATGGTGATGGTAAAACTGTCAACTGGAAAGCACCAACGTTGCTTGATACAAGTGATGGATTTATCAGCACACACGATGAGACACAGGCAAAAGCATCAGCACCACCACATAGTATGGATGTGGTAATAAAAATAGGTACAACGTGGAGGTCTAGTGCCCCTCGGGACCTAATTTTTATTCAATCACCTGTGCTATATAATGGTGAGGAACGATTTACTGCTGCTACTGGTATACTTGATCCATTAAAAGTACCCCAACTCAATGCACAACTCTATTGGCATGTATTGAAAGGGGAGACATTAATTGAAGCAGGTACACCTCTGGTGCAGTTAATCCCCATTCTTCGCAAATCTCTACGGAGATGGGATTACGTCATCGATGACGCAACACCTGATGATCTAAAGTTTGAGGATGCTATCAACTATAGTATGTCTTCAAAGTTTGAACCATCAACCCCAACTGTCCTTAAGAACAATCAAAAGATTATAGAGAATCGCTATGTCTGAATCTATTACCGTTGATGATCTGTTTGTGAACCTCGCAAACCAGCATGCGGAAACCTATGAGAAATACCTTGCTGCTAAGGCACAAACTGAGAAGTTTAGTGCTAAACCACAACAACAAGGCAACACTACATTTGACCTGAGAGAGGTACAATCTCTGCGTGATCAGTGTGTAAAACTTGAAGGTGCACTTGATGGTCTGAATCTATACTTCACTGAATGTCTCGGTGAAGAACCAAGAGAATATGTTAAAGAAGTAGATAAAGCACCACCAAAGGTTCGCCTGCCAAATAATAGAAAAGAAGATTATGGTGACCTTGAAAACTGGACACCTGATGAAGACGCACCCAAAGTTGATACAGGTCTCTAATGCACGAGGAGTTTTTATTTCCCACCCCTGTATGGTGGACTGACCTTAATATTAATCTGAGTGATCTCCTTAAAACAATCTACAACATTCGTGACAATCACGAAACACAAGTAAGATCTAATGTAGGTGGTTACCAATCGCAAGATTTCGATGGTGACTACCTATTGTCATGTGATGATGCACTAGGTGAACTAGCACATGGTGTGCTAACTTTTGGTGAGCAATGTTACACTAGGTTTGCATCGTCTGCTACTAGAGTTAAACTTGCTAACATGTGGATCAATATCAATAATGGTCCACATTATAATCAGGTACATACACACCCTGGTGCTGTATTATCTGGTGCTTTTTATGTCAAGGCACCTGAAGGTGCAGGTAGAATTGTATTTCACAGGGACCATGCATCTGCATTTAACTATGCATCTGTAGGTACAATGGAAGACTTTGCTACTGGTCAAGAGGATGCTGCATTTATGTACAATCAATTCTCTTATCCACCTGTTGAGAATAGATTGATCATGTTCCCTGCATGGTTACCACATAGTGTGGAGACTGGTGAACATGAGGAGGAACGTATATCTATTTCATACAATCTTGTCCCTGTGAAAGTTGATAACAATATCAGTTATGGTAAATTGAAACAACGTTATGCAATGTGATTTCCTTTTTCCCACACCAGTATGGCATGGGGATATTGAGTTAAATGTTGAATCATTGATGGCATTTTCTATGCCACTGATGAACCCTGAACCAATGGAGTATGGTAGTTATGAGTCTGCTTACATCAGTGCTAGTGGTTATCGCAATGGTAAGTGTGTTGTCGCTGCTATGGTGGATAAGATTGAAGAGATGGCGAACCATTGTTTTCAGGAATTGGGACCAATGAACACATACTGTGAGATGGATTATTTCTGGTTCACTCTCACACCCCCAGGGCAGTGTATAGGTGTTCATTCACACCCTGGGGCAGTATTAGGTGGTACAACATATTTGTTGGCACATGAGGGTGCTGGTAGTTTGACTATTCGTCGTAATCTGCTAGAATCACATCAATATCTGTCTCTAGGTGGATACACCAGTGGTAGTAAAGGTAACACACCAATATCATTTACATCATATTCATATCCACCACAAATAGGAAAGATTATTATGTTCCCTGGGTGGTGTCCACATAGTGTGGGACGTAATAACTCTGATTATGATAGAATGTCATTATCATTTAATATGGCAGTTAAACATGGCGTATATCCTAAATTAAATCATGCCTACCGTTAATTACATTTCAGTTATACCTGATGGTCAGGATGAGGATTATCAACATCCAACATTTGCTGAGGATTTTGAAATACCACCTACTCCTGCATTCAATGAGGGTGATAAGAAACATGATCACAAATCATGTCCAGCACATAAAGAGTGGTGTAAGAATCGATGGACATTTTATATGCCATTCGATTTACACCTTAAGGCAATACCATCAGAAGGTAAGTTAATTGTCTCCGATAGTATTGAAGCGAACGAGTTTGGTTCTCTATTAGAGATTAACGAGAACTGGTGGAATGATGCAAACATTCCAGAGATTCAGGTAAAATGGAATACTCTATTCTGGACTGAAGAGAAACATGGAGTGTGGATGGAATATACAGGACATCCTAGACTTGCTGAAACAGGAATAACACTGGTCGCAGGCACATTTCCAATCTCAGCATGGATGAGGAGTCTACCTATTCCAGTGACCATTAACAAATTAGAGCAGGACATTTGGATTAAACGTGGTACACCATTATTTCATGTACGATTCTATGATAAACGTGGATCCACATTCAAACTGAGACGTAAAGCACCAACCAAAGATAGACTGCTACAAATTAAACAAGATAAAACATTGAAGAGTTACATGCGCTTTGCGTCATGGGATCTGATTAAGAAACGGGAGAGTAAATGTCCATTCAAAAATCTATTCTAGACAAAGCAATGTACCAATGTGGGGATTACCCAATGGTATTCCCTAATGCTTATAAATGTCCTGATAAATTGGTGCAATGGGATGATGTTGAACGTTGCTTGAACAACCCATGGTGGTATAATGTAGAGATATTAGATAATAATAATATGAAGGTGCCCATGCCTACTGTACCTGAACAGTGGCATGATACTCTGGTACCAGAGAAGTCAGTCATATTTGATCTAGTTAATGACCATAAAACATTTGTTATTGGCAAGTATGGTCATCATAATCGTGCAGTGGAAGAACTACTGGATGAGATTGAAACTAGATTTTATGTGAACTGTGACGCACATGTATATGGTGCACTCGGTGGTGCATCATCATTTAAGATCCACTGGGATCAACCTGCTAATCTGATCATACAGATTGAAGGCAAAACTGAGTGGACGTTATATAATGAAAGATGTAGCACACTTATTAAATATGATGGGTTTCCATATAACCCAACAGAAAGTGAGGTTACACCTGCTATCACACATACAATGTTGCCTGGGGATGTATTGTATATCCCATCACGTTGTTATCATTGTGCTAGACCTGACAACAAGAGATTATCTCTAAGTATTCCTATGTGGCACGACCCAGAGTATCAAAGTGACAGAAAGAACTATCGCCTTTCCCATACCTAGACCAATATGTGAGCACATTACTGATCTAGTAATGTCTACAGATTTCCCATGGTATTTTGTACCTGATGCTACACACCTAACACCAAATGGTAATGCGTCATTTGCACATGTGCTCATCAATAATTATGAGTCAGTGTCACCATTTACAGCAGTGTTTACAAGTGCACTAGCAATTATTGCCGAGCATGCTGGTTATTATTCCAATGAGATATATCGTGCACGGTTAGGATTACTATATCCATCCAAGCAAGAACATAACTCATGGCACACAGATTATGACTCCCCACATACAACTTGTTTGTGGTATATTAATAATAGTGATGGTGATACACGTTTCAGGTTTGGTGATAATATATCACCACAAAGAAACGGAGTTCTTACATTCAACGGACTTGAGCAACACGCCAGTTCTCCCCCATCAACAGGGGTCCGAATTGTATTAAATGTTAATCTCATGACATCCGAATAAGCACTTGCACCCTCTCGAATATTAAATATAATATGGGTGCTCATGGAGATTCCAATGTTCGCAAAGGACCAAATTCTTGACGCGGAAGAGCGTGTCATGCTGCGACAGGCATTGTTCTGTCTTCAAAAACGTCTCTACGAGAGACAAGGATCACTGACTGGTCATCAAATTGACCTCGTAGATAATATTGCTACTAAACTACATTTGCGATGACTGTATTTCCCCTATTTTCTTCTCCTGTATACGTTGAAACATATAATATTGAGGATGAAGACATCCAAAGTATTATTAATGAAGAGTATGAGGATTATCCTAAGAGAAGAGATGGGGCACAGTCAGTAAATACTCAAATCCTACAGAAATATCCACGTCTGCATGCTATTTGTCAACAACATGCGGAGAGGATGTGCTATGATGTGCTGTCTATTCAAGACAGAGTTGAACCAAAGATTGTATGTTCATGGGTGAATAAACATCGCCAAGGTGAACGTGCTAATCGTCATGGTCATTCTAATAGTATGTTCACTGGATGTTTATATGTACAATGTCCACCTGACTGTGGTAATTTGATGTTTGAAGCATCATATAATCACTGCACATGGACAACTGGTATGATTGAACCACCAGTATTTGAGGACACTATGCTTAACTCTAGAGTGTGGCAAATTGTACCCGAACGTGGCATGATTGCTATGTTCCCTAATCATGTGGATCATCTAACTGGATATAATGAGTCCAATGATGATCGTTATAGTATTGGATTTAATATTATGCTTGAAGGTGACTTCAGCGAAAAGACTCGTGACCTTGTAATTGAAATTAAAAATGTCTGATTTCCCTGGGTTTGGTGGTGCTCTCTATCCACTATTCTCTCAACCATTATATGTTGCTGGTGATACGTTGACTGATGCGATGGTTGACTATGTGACCAACCTGACGTTCTATCATGATCCCATGAAGAACAACGGACAGAATACTGATGAGCAGATGTTAATCGATGGATGCCCTGAGATGAAGGCATTGATTGAGAAACATCTGAATTTTTATGTGTATACTATTCTCAAGATTGATAGGAAATATAGACTACAACATCACTGCTCATGGGCAACTAAGCATTTAACAGGAGATAAAGCACATAAGCATTCACATTGTAACAGTGTGTTCTCTGGTATCTTATACATAAAGACAACGCCTGCATGTGGAAAGATTGCTTTCCATAATGATGGTTATAGACCAACGTATATCACACCTACGTTGCAACCTGATCTTACAGAACATAACATCTATAACTCAACTGAGTGGACCATAACACCACAAGACGGGATGATCGTGTTGTTCCCATCAACACTAGAACATTCAGTCGATGTTAATATGGATCTCGAAGACAGATATAGTGTTGCGTTTAACTATTGGTTACACGGTAGTTACGGATCCAACACCAATAGGTTGACTGTATGAGCACACCTCTGTATATTAGTAACGGTCCCGCGATCGAGTGGAGAAACATTATGAAGCATTTGCAAGTCGGTGCACATGCCCGATTTGATCAAATCGACGGACACATTGAATTTGTGTGTGACGAATATGTCACCATATGTGTGTCCACTAAACCAAACCCCCCAGGGTCAAGGCAACCATTTAATAAATGTTGCATTTTGGTTTATCAATCTGATTGGGGAGATATTGAAGTCGAACCCATCAAACAATATGGCAAATCATACAGTGGCACAACCAATGACCACCCAGGCAATGAAATGCTACCATCTATAGAAGAACGATGAACGAACCCGATGACATCGAGACCACTGAAGTGGAATGTGACGTGGACACGTCAGAAGAAGAAAGGTACATCGAAATGTACCGTAACCATGATGAGGGATGTTGATGCTCTCTTCAATATTCATTCTATTCTTTATCACATTGCTCACCGTCACTATGGAGATGACATGGGGTGTCAAACGATCTAAGTAAATGGACACATGGTGGACTAGAACGTTCACCTGTAAATATACTCAGATTAATATCTGAGTTGGAAGGATGTTATCAACTGACAAAGTATATGGCATTTGATGATGACAATGCAATCATCGATGAGATGAAACAACGTTACTACAAACTTTACTTCTCAACTAAAAGAAATGCAACTAACTCTGGATGAACTGAGATACCTAAAGACCGTTCTAAATGGTTGTAGTGGGTGGACTATTGCAAGAGCAGAACTAATAGATTTACCATCATTTAATCATCAACAATTAGAACAGAAGGTTGAGGATCAGATCCGACGCCTGACCCTGTGACAGTCAGCACACTGACCCTATGCTTGCCGCATGGGGTCTTTTCGTGTATAATTGGTTCAACGACACGAACCAATGACTCTGACTCTACGCCCGCATCAGCAACGCGCTCTAACCGCCATGTCTGCTGCTGACCTCGGTCAGATCATCGTGCCTACTGGTGGTGGTAAGACTTTTATCATGATTCAGGATGCTCTCCGTGCCCTCTCCAGTGGTCCTAAGACCATTGTTGTAGTTGCACCTCGCATTCTGTTGGCAAACCAACTTTGTGATGAGTTCATGCAGCAGATCTCTGCTACGTGGACACATGTTGCTCACTGTCACAGCGGTGAGACACACTATTTCAGCAGCACCAAGTCTGACAAGATCGAGTGTTTTGTCAAGACTGCTCGCGCTGCTGGTGAGTCTGCCATTGTGTTTACTACCTACCATAGTCTCGGTCGTGTTGTTGATGCTGGCGTTGACATCGATGTAGCATACTTTGATGAAGCACACAACAGTGTTGCTAAGTCTTTCTTTGTCAATACATGGGCAACTTCACAACTTGCTCAACGTTGTTACTTCTTCACTGCTACACCTCGTGTGTCTCGTCGTCATAACCGTGGCATGAACAATGCTGAGGTTTATGGTCCTATCATTGAGAATGTTCCTGCCCCCGAACTTATCAACAATGGTAGTATTATTCCACCCCAGATTGTCCCCTTTGTCACTGGTGCTGAGCGTGTGAAGACTAACGCACACACTGTTGATGCTAACACCGTCCAAGATATTATCGACAACCTCGATAAGTCTGATGCTGCCAAGGTGTTGGTTGCTGTGCCGTCTTCACGCCTGCTCGGTCGTATGCTCGGTGAGACCGATTTGCTACAACAGTTGCGTGATCGTGGTTATCACGTTCTTCATGTTACCAGTAAGTTCGGTGCTTATGTTGACAAGACTAAAGTCAATCGTGAGCAATTCTTCACTACTCTCACCGAGTGGGGTGCAGATCCAGATCGTAAATTTGTTATCTTTCACTATTCTATTCTGAGTGAAGGTATCAACGTCCCTGGTCTCACCCACTGCATTCTGTTGCGTAATCTCAACACTGTTGAGATGGCACAAACTATCGGTCGTGTCATTCGTCTAGATAAGGATGACGCCGCCGATATTCGCAGCGGTAATATCACTGCTGGCAAGTTTGAGATGTATCGCAAACCTTGTGGTTATGTGACCATCCCAGTGCATCAAACATATGGTGCACACATCACAAAACGTCTTCAGAACGTTGTTGATGCTATCTTTGTCAAAGGTGTTCCCCCTCTTTCGCTCGTTTAATCTTATGATGTATGATCACCCACCCGCACCCGTGTATGTGTGTGATGACTGCAACCCAGCAGAAGTAAGGACACTTGAGTTCTTACAAGAACGTGGGATCACTGATGCTAACGCACTATCAGTGATTCTAGGTAATATTAAACAAGAGTCAAACTTCCAACCAACAGTATGCGAAGGCGGTGCAATCACACGCTACGTTAACTGTAATAAGGGTGGATTTGGTCTTATTCAATGGACCACACAGTCAAGGTATGCTGGTCTCCTGCATTTTTGTGCAAGAAATGGATGTGACATTAACACTCTTGACGGTCAACTGAGATATATGTGGAATGAAAATCAATTCCAATCACAGTTGCCTAATTTCATTAGACCACGGCAATCTATTGAACAATACATGAAGTTTGCTTATCCGTGGTTAGGTTGGGGCATTCATGGTAACCGCACACTGTATGCATACGACTATCGTTCAAAACTGAGACTAGAATACAATGTTAATTCTGGACAATCTAATTCCACAATGGATGGTGAGCAAAGTGGCATCAGAACTGCCACTTATTCCTGTTAGTTATACCAACTCACCATACGGACAGTATCACATCAGTCGATTCTTTGGTCAGTTGTTGATCAAGGAGGAGCAATGGGTTGCCCCTATTGCTCCACACTGGTTTGTTGACTATTTGCACATGCTGGTATGTAATGAGACCTTGGTTGATTATAATATTGATCACCTAGATCGATGCCTGCTTAATTGTCAGACACCAAATCAGCATGCTCAAATGCACACAGATGCCTGTTTGCCCGATGATGCTCCCTATGGCGTCTCTAATCGCCTGTCAGGGATCTATCAGGTCGATGGGGATGGTGACACTGTTTTCTATCGTGATGACACGTCAGAGTGGCACAGAGTACCATTTAAGGCAGGCAGAATGATCATCTTTGATAGTCTCATATGGCATCAAGGTGAACCGCCCAAGGATGCCCCAATTCGCTGGTCTCTGGGATATATCTGGAAGACTAACAAATCATTGAGTGAGGTGGATCCACTTAAATTGATTAAGCGCATATAGACATGTTGCTTTATCTGTTATAAAATAGTTTATTAGTATACATTGATCTTATGTCCTGTTCTGAAAAACACACTAAACGCACGGATGCTTTTTACATATTTTATGAGAGTGTTCTCAAACCTGATCATGAACTGAGACAGTATGCACACGATGAAAAGTGTTACAATGAATTAATGGAATGGAGGCAAGAGATCATTGATTACCTTAACAAGAGACGGTATGAACTTACCAACACCAACAAACTTTGAAACATTCACATGCACATCAGATGCACCTTATGATCGCCATTACTATAAAGTATGGTGTAAAGATGATTCAGTAAAGATCTTACAATCATGGGAAGAAGTGCAGACTGCATGGTGGAACTTCAAACATTTTATTTCACACATTGAGGTTATCGATGCCAAAACAACAGGCGGCGGATTCGGATCGTCACCCAAGCGGTCTAGACGTAATTCAAAACGATGATGGCACATTCACATTAGAATGGGATCAACAGGATCCACGGTGGCAAGTATTGAATGACCTCGATGAGGATCAAATATCTGCTATCATTCAAGAACAGTTGCAACTGGACATCGATGACAATGGACCCACAACTTAAATTGCATCTCGCATTGATTCAAGTAGAAAATGTTATGAGGATTATTAAAGATAATCCATATGAGCATTATATGTTCATGCGATTGAATACTGTCAAGTGGGAACTAAAAAGACAATTAAATCAATATCCAGTGGCATACTATGATGATGTGACACTGGACAGTCCGACCACCACCAAGCACGGTGGTGACATGGATGCTCTATGATGCTCTCGTGATCAAAAACACAATGGAAAAAAAGAAATTCACCATCCGCCAACTTGATCTGCTTAATGATGCATTGTCCTCTTATTTGTTAGAGGTTGATGGATACAGTGACACAGGCATGAAGGATGAAGTCTTTGACATTATTGAAATGGTAGGTGCATATCGTATGCACAGAATTAAACAAGACTATCAACAATCAGAAAATAAAGGATCACTGGATGATATTCCATATTCATCCATTGAAGAATACTTTGATTTCGATTTGGGTCTAGTTTATAATGAGAATGTTGAAGATGTTACAGATGATCCAAAAGAATGGGATAAGTTTTGGTCTACTGTAGATGATGAGGATGGTCAACCCAACGTGTGACAGTTGTCAAGGTGCACATCTGCGCTAGTTTGCTCGCGCTACGTGTGTATAATAAAGAGGTAAACAAGGGAATCACCAGTGCAACTCACCAACTCCGTCTGTATCGTTGACTTCTTCCCCGAAGCATTTATTGCTGAGGCATGTGAAGTTAAAGGTGTTAAGACTGTTGTCAAGCGATTCATCAAGCGTGTTACTTTCGCTTGTGATTATGGTAAACCCCAGCAAACATGGTCTGTTGTTACTGCATCGACGTTTGCTAATGAGGTTGCCGAGCGTATCGGACATGGTGCTGATGTTACTGGTTTCAACACGGATAAGTGCCCCGATTCCTATACTCCGTGCTTCTGCTAATTTATGAAACTTCACAACTGTCCAATGGCAATTAATGAGAACATGAAACAATTCACTTGCGTATACTTTGGTGGCAAGAGTGATGGTGAGTGGTGGTCCATTGAATGTAATGGATTTGAATCTCCTGATGATGCACAGAAACATGGTAACCACATGATGTCAGTGCCAAATGTTTTTGGATTTGCTGTTATTATTCATGACGATAGTTGGTGGAATGTGAGAGATGATCTTTCAATACTTCCGCCCAGTGGTTACAGCATTTCATGTAGTGCTGACAAGTTTAGTATTAAGAAACCAATGAGAATTGTAGAAGTTGCCAGTTGATTAACTGGCACACTTTTTATTGCATGGTTGATTCTATCCCATATAATATTAATATAACTAACAAACAAACATGGACACTTATCAAAAACTTGTAGTTAACGCGATCGAAACTTACGGTAGTGGTGACTGGAAAAACAATGTATCAGTGCATCACAAACATGATCAAAGCATGTTTTCAAATATCTTAATCGGATCTGAAGTTGTTGCTAAGGTAGTCTACGAAGTTGCACATGATGACATCAGCAACGAAGATTATAGAGCAATCCACATTGATAAGACCAAAAAAGCACAGGTTTCATACATTGCATTTGGTAAGGATAGCGATGCATATAGAAATGACTATCAAGTTGTAAGATATAAGAATATGTTAAAAAAGCAGGGATTCATGATAATCACTGTTGCAAACAATGCCATTCAATACTAATGATTGATTTTTTAACTATCGTTTATGAGGACTATTGCACTAAGCATAGTTTACCTTACGTGTCCGCAGATGAGCAGGACACTGATAACATGGATCAGAAACATGTTACATGGTTAGCATCATTTATTGAGACGTGGGAACTGTGCCAGTCGGCATAGTGTCCACAATCGCTTGAAATCGCCCCGTTTTCCTGTATTGTATACATATGGACAAAAAAGCAAACATGATTCACCTCGATCCAAATTTCATCAACGCGATCGAATCTCTTCCCGCTTTCATCATCGATGCCAATGCAGATTTAGACATGGCATATGATTGGGTCGCTGATCAGACTGGTCTCGATTCATTCGTGCATCAACAAGATGCATGGGATATGTTCTATGATGCTTACGAAAAAACCTCTCTGTTTGACTGAATCGATGACTTTTCCTATTCTCTCCAAGATGATTCACAACAAGAAAATGATCACTGACATCATCAAATCATGTGCAGAAGGTAAAGCACTGGATAGAACAGAAAAATGGCAAGTATTTTGTAATGTATGTGACAACATGCTTGCAGAAGGTAGGATCACAAAAGCAAATCACACCCGCTGGACAACTGTATTTTAATGTCAACAGAATTTAGTCTCGCATTAACTGGCATTCTCACTGTTGCTGGTCTCATTCTATTCTTCAAAGCAATTTACCGATGACACCCGACACTTACAATTTCACTGGCGATGCTGTTACAATCCTCGGATTTATTGGTGTTGCATCAACTGGAATCATTCTGTTTACAGCATTCACACGTTACTTCAATTCACCTCTAAGAAAATGAACGACATTTTTGACAACATTGACAATGCTTTTCAAGTCTTTGATCAACAGACAAAAGCAATGAAAACACCTTATAAAGTGTTATACGGTCGCGTGTATAATACTAAGGAAGAGTATGACCAAGCAATTCACGATTTTTTGAATGAAAATTGATCTCGCTGATTCTATGCTCATTGATGTAATCAAATCAAATTATTCTGATGATCCCATCATGAGACGCATGCAACAAGAGATAGTGTGCCAGTTAGAAAACAGTCTACTATCGCTTGATAATTCCATTGATCTTTGCAATAATACTATTAACGAAACAAATTGATTCAAATGCAAGTCAAATCAGCAATCCGAATCATCAACGATCGTCCACAAAATGTGTTGACTGTTGATGGTCTCGATCGTTGCCAAATTAACACCCGCCTGCATTATCTGAATGTTCAGATGGATAAACTCAAGGCAAAACAGGCACACCTGATTGAATCTCGTGATGCTATGGATCGTAAGATCGATGAGATGAAAATCGCATGCGATAAGTATTGGGATCTCGAAAAGTCAGGTGATAACCTGTTCGATGAAATGTTTGGAGGTTGATGACATGAGAATTGCACTTGCTTTTATTGTTGTTATTCTTGGTGCTAACATCGGTTTATCTGTTGTTAACAAATTTCAAGAGATTCAAGACAATCGTCTTGACAAATATTGTCAAATAGATCCATCTTACTGTCAAACTAAATGAGCACATTACACCACGAATCACTGTTAGAATCATGCTACGATGAGGCATGGATTGATTTCAGAAATGAGCATCAATTAACTGATGATCAATTATATGCATTGGAACAGAATGCAGAACTAGGTTATCTCCCTGTTATTGGAGATGAAGCACTAAGGCGTTTCAATGAGTTATGTCAATGAAATTTAATGTGACCGATGTAGAGTTCGATTATTGTAATGAACTCGTAACTCATGATGATGAGATCGCCGCAAATGATGTGGCGTTAGGTATATGGACCACACAAAATAGATCCACATTAATAGAGGACATTCAAACATGTGCGGGTTATAGTATCATTAACATTGAATACGACATTATCAACAATTAGTGTGCCAGTCAAATAGGTGGCACACGAGGGGTCGCATTGGTCCCCTGACCCATTATAATTAAGACATCAACCACACAGGACACAAACATGCGTAAGATCGAATCTCAAATGAACTCAGCAATCCGCTCTCGTTCTTCTTTCTCTTCTGCTAATACTTCAGTCGTTATTGATGACAATAACGCCGCATATGTGTATCTTCACGGCAATCACATCGCAACAATCGATAACGATAACGTTACTCTTTTCGATGGTGGTTGGCAGTCTAACACCACTAAATCACGCCTTAATGCTATTCTTCAGGAATTCGCTTATGGTGTAGGTGTATTTCAAAAGCAGTGGGAGTGGTTCGTTTGTAACCAAAACAAAACTGTTGACTTCACTAACGGCATGCAAATCGCATTGTGATTAAAGCATTATCTAAGACAAGATCACGCTCTCAACTTCTCACAATTCACATGCGATTTTTATTGTTGACAATCCTCGTAATCGTTTGTTATAATAGCAACGATGCGAGGTTTTTTATTTCAGATCAGTTAAATAACGTATCGGACATAATTAGACCCGAACCGCAAGCAAATTTCCGTTTTTGATATGACTGAATTATCACAATCCTTAGAGAAGGAAGTATTACACAAAAACCAGACTTATGGGTGTTTCCCTGTTCCTATCTCTAGTTTTGTAGTTCCCGAACATAACAAACTAAAGCAAGATATATTGCGATGGATGAAGGATCAGGAATTAAATCCAACTCATTCACGTAATCAGATCTCTCACAATGTGGTTGAGATCGGTAAAACTAACGAACTATTAAAAGCAGTTCCACATCTCAAACAAACACTGATTGACCTAGTTGATAAGCATAACAAGAATACATTTAACTATTCAGTTAGATATGACATTGTTGAATCTTATCTAGAACTAGCACAGGAACAGGCAATCTACGCCCCACACGAACACGCAAACGCCGTTTTTTCATGCACTTATTTCATCAACTTCAACAACGAAATCCACTCAAGTCTAAAGTTCAGAAGGCACATATTCTCTACATTCTATCCATCTTTGCAACTACCATCATCACAACAAACTTCTTTCAATATGCCTGAAGTTATTGTGCCCCACGGTGAAGGTGATTTGTTGATTTATCCATCAAATCTTACTCACGGTTATGAGTCAAACCCAAGCGATCAACGTATCACATTATCATTCAATGTTGCACCCGTTTAGTGACACTTATTAAACTGTCCCTAATTGATAGTAATCGCCGCATATGTCCTTTATAATAAGTACATAACAAACAAAGCAACATGAACACAGCAAACGCTCTTCTCTTCCGCGATTACTACAATCAGGAATATAACAGAATTAAATCCTCTGGTCTCTCTGCACTTTACACACCTGACGCATTAGATGAGCATTGCACATTCATCGCTAAAGATCTAGTTGATGCGACAATTCACGCAGAGTTAGCATTACTAGAGGAGGGCAAGTAATGTCATACCAAAATCTATTTGAATCAGAAATTTGTGTAGACTGTGGTAAACCGTGCCATATGGGAAGCGGTAGATTTGTCAACAGATATTCAGTTTATGCTGATGACTATGAAGGGTGGAGATGTGGAGACTGTGCCGCCGAAGTTGATGCAATGTTAGAAGAGATGAATAGCGAGACAATTTAATTACTGGCACACAGTATAAACAATTCTCATCAATTCTCCCTTATAATAGTATTAACGACAAACAAACATCATGAAAGGTAAAAACATCGATCTCACAAATGATCAGTACACACAGTTACAAGATCTGATCCAATACGCCTATAGATCTAATTACTACTACGACAATAATACAGATCTAATTGATGAACTATATGAAGCGGTTGAGAATGCTAAAGTCACCTATCTTTCAAACACAAAATGATTCAAATCGATCTCTCCCCTGAGCAATACACAAACGTGATGACTATCCTAAGGGAAGCACACGAAAGATCAAAAGATTCGATCCTTACATGCTCACTACAAACAACACAAATTGACAACTTACTAGAGGCATTTTCATGAATTCATTAAAAGACTTTGTTGACTACATTTGGTCATTCTACGGTGAGCACGATGAAACACTCTACCCAATAAAAGGTTTAACCCTAGATCACATTTTCCAAGCGTGGGACATCTATAAAACTAGACTCGAAAAAGGTGATCTAGAATATGTTCATTACTCTTGGGGTGGTGGTGATAGTCTAGACAGAGAAAGAATGAGAGACATTCTACTTTATGACCTAAAACTAGAATATGCTTAATTTCCACATGTTGCGCGTAGTTTTCCACAATATCCACAAAAACATGTGGAAAACTGCGTATAATTAAAAGCATTAAAAAAACATACCTACGTGTTCAATAAACCTCTCTAAATGTCTCATTTGTTGTTACCTCGGACTGTAAGCGATCACGAGCGATTTGTCAACACTCACAGGACCGTCACAAAAGTGTCACAACCCCATTGACTTATTCGCCTTAATTCTCTATTATTCATGAGTAGTTAACAGAGGACCATCGCCGCTAATTCCAATGGGACGGACATACAAAAAGAATGACTTGCATAGGTCACGACGCCCGAAAAGTATCCGAGAAAAGCGAAACTATTCCAACAAGAGATCTCCCGATCAGATTGACAACTACGACAATCCTAGTAGGAATAAGAATTACAAGGATTTCAACAGCATTGACTACACTGAAGAGGATTGACCAATGAATGAAAACATGCTACAATGTGACTGGATCGATGACATTCTCAATGAGACCATTTGCGATGATTTGACCATTTTTGACCAAGATACATCCGACCTCTATGATGATGAATTGCGGGGTGATTTCTCATGAGTAAGACTATCGAACTAAACACACATCCGCCCGTATCTGTCAAAGTATGGGCACGGGGTGAGAAACACTTTTGGCGGTACGATTACGACGGTTGCCCTAAGTTTGGACCGTTTAACAACTATCAACAATGTCTAGCAGATGCCCGCACTTATTCACAACAATGATCCCTAGTAAGTATGAAACATTGCTAGATCTTTATGACTCTGGTAGTCTACCACCAGATGAACAAATAGATCTAGCGCAATTCCTTATTGACACAGGTTTGAATGAACAACTCACACAATACACGGCACTATGTGATTACATGATCTTAGAGGGTATGTGTTACGATGTCAGCACACCATAGTTGACATCGACTATATTAAAAAGTACCGTACATGCTAACCTACAAAAGTAACAAACCGCTATCGATATATTAATCAAATGAAATTGCGGGTCCCCCCTACAGAAAAAAATTTCCCAGGGTATAAAAAACCCCCAGAGGTTCGTGGTACTACCCTATTGGAGCAAACTGAGTATATCTTTATAACACTCAGAGAGACCGCTAGGATCGCCCGCAGGACCCTTCTAAACAAACTAACAGGTAATGGCAAACGTAACTGAACAATTAAACAACGAGTACGCTGATTTCATCAATCGCAAGTGGGTAGGACCGCGAGAGTATTCCTGCTACTGTATTGTCCGAGACTTCTACCGAGAGTTCTTGGGATACAATATGCGTACACCAGAGAACTGGGATCAACTAAAAACGTATACCTTCACTGATACGAGCATTCTCTTAGAGGGAGGAGAGTATACTTATAGGAAAGAATGGGGGGATGAACTAGATCTTTCTCAGTTACAGAAGGGAGATCTTATGCTGTTTAAGTTGTACGACACACCCCTAGGGGGAGGTTATTCGGCACCGAAGGACCGTGCACCCAATCATGGTGCAGTTTACTTGGGTGACGGACATATGCTTCACCACCCCTATGGGGAGTGTTCTAAGATTACTAACCTTACACTCCCAGGATTTAACTTGTATTGTACGAGTTGTATTGGTGCTGCTAGAATTACTCAGCGTGATACATAAGGTGTACACGCTAGATGTAGTATGAAAAGATACACACTAGACGTTCAAGAGAACGACGATGGTGATTGTTATGTTCAGTTCCCCGATGAGTTAATGGAAGAACTTGGATGGAAAGCAGGAGACCTTCTAGAATATACCGAAGATGAGTATGGTTCTCTCTATCTGAATAAGGTAGAAGATAACGTCTAAAAAAATCGTAAACCAAAAACCGCGTTGGTCATGAATGACATTGAGCAAATTAGTAAGAACTTTGAGATGATCGCCCAAGCGATTGAGAACTTGGCAAAGCGTATCTCTGCACTAGAGGAGGCAATGGGTCAATACCCGCCCCCTGGTGCGAACATGATTCAGTACAAACCTCCTGGTAAGGAAGAGTATATGGACATGAAAGAGTTGTTTGATGACATCTATGCCCGCCTACCGTATGATGATCGCTTGCCCTGGGCTAAATAACTCCGAAAGGAATCTTTACTAAGTGTGCCTGCATATATCATAGAAACGGGTCGATCATATCGAAACCCCATCGAGAGTCAAGACTTCACTAAAACATGGAACGGATACGAAGGTGTACCTAACGGGTACAAGATCGAGTTCCAGGGTGAGGGTCCTGGCTCTTTGCCGCTTGGTAAGGACAATGTACATTACATTGGTGACGAGGAAGAACTAGAGGTCGCCAATGCTAAGAAGGCAAGAACGCCTATCTATAGATTTTATCGTGGTGGTAGAACGACCAATAACCCTGACCATACCTATGTTGATCACCCTCAGTTAAGAAAGGACGATGTTCCTAAAGAGGGTAAGGGTTCTAAAGGTGCCATCATTAAGAGTTACAATCCAGAACCCAGAAGGAATACTCCTGTCTTCCATATGCTTACGAAGGCAGCACCGAATGCTACTGAGTTCTATCGTCATTATAAGAACTCTGTAAACAATACCAAGATTACCTCTAATAGTAATGAAGGTAATGGGTATGTGAATACTGGTACGCTGGGATATATGTGTACCAATGAAGGTCAAGCACAAGACTATGAAGTAGAGAACGACGCTACACCTCTCTATCATTATAGATCATCTGAGTTTGACGATGACTTCTATACTATTAACCCTGCTGGTGAAGTAAACCTCTCAGGCGGTCCTATCGCCCCCAGAGATGCCCAGGACGGCGACTATGTGTATCAGGGCATCATTGGGTATGTTTATACTATTCCCTATGGTGGCGGTCGTAAACAAGTTATTGACGTAGGTCAGATTGGTCCTACAGGGCAGTGTGTTGATAAGAGTGGATGGTATCAATGGAATACTACGTGGACAAGAAACAGATATAACACACAACGTGATAGTAATGATTCACGTACAGAAGGAACACCTGGTGTTGTCGGTTGGGGACACCCACAGAACGTAACTCTTATAGATGATGAGGCAAACTTTGAGTGGTTCTATGGACTGACTGGTGCCGTAAAGGGTGCTGTGCCAAGGTATCTTGGTTTTGAGGACATGTACGACTCACAGTTCGTATATTATTTGTACGATACGTCGTAGCCATGGAACGGTCCTATCTTCGGTATTCAGTATAGACTGTCTGATGCGGGTTGTTGCCCTAATGCAAGTAGATCAAACGGCGATAGTGATTGTATTCCTAACTTTTCTTTCCATTCTCACTTCTATGAAGTACGTGAAGACTCATGGGAAACTACAAAAAGCACGATTGAACTGCATGATGGTAACTCTGTAGGTGTAAATGAGTCCTTCTGGGAGTGTGGAACCGACAGTAGACGCATATTTTTCCGTTACACAACTACCACTGGTGCATTTAAGCGCGGTGAAACACTAAATGGGTGGTTGATTAGTGAAGTTCGTTACTTTGGTGATGAACAAAAGTGCGGTTTTATGGAACTGAATGAGAAAAATGCCACATCTGGGGCAGGAAACAAGTTTAGTTACCAACAATCTATCACTGCAGACGACGGTGCACAGGGTATTGTGCTCGCTGGATACGGTATTAAGGACAAATGTGCGTTCTGGGGTGTGTATGAGTTCCCCAAGAAGGTCGTTTATGAGCGTGTAGACATCAATCCAGAGGCATTGGTGGCGCAACGAACACTTGACGAGGCAAAATTAGAACCAATTATCAACTCAGAGGGTGAACTTGCTGGTGTTGACATCATTAATTCAGGTCGTGGGTACAATATTGAGAACATTCAGATCAGTGTAACGTCTCCTGGAGTGCTTGAAGAGTTCTCTGGTGGCGATATGGCGGCAGAAATGATGAATTCTGTCTCATTACAAGAGGATGAGTTCTCAGAATTGGAAGGTCAAGGTTACAAAATGCAAAAATTGCGTAACAAAGACCTCCAAATGCACAACACTTTGGACAAAAGTCGCAACACAATCAGTAAAGAGAGTAAGAAATCTAAAAAGAGCGTCGTATACAACCGTGGTAAGTCTGAAATTCAGACACAAGCGACGGTAACTGTCACTGGACTTGACAAAGATGGCGGAATTACCAACGTACAGGTCACTGATCCTGGGTCTGGGTACAATGCTGACCATCCTCCATACATTGCTGTGGTCATTCCTGAGAAAGTAACCCGCGCTTTGGAGGGTCAAGACACCTCTAAGATGAATCCAATGAGGGCAGGTGGCGATAATGCGCTAAAAAATGTCCAAGCAGCGATGGGAAGTGACGATGATGAGGAAAGTTTTGACATTGGAGCGATCTTAGACGAGGGTTTCAAGCAATTAGACGAGGGTTTGGCAACAGAAGTGCCCGAAGGGTACATCAAAATCACCGATATTGACAAAAACACGTATACAGAACTGTGTCAAGACCTTTCTGCGGCGTGTTTAGACCATAGTTTCCCAGGTGTTGTTACTAAAGCAATGCCTGGACAAGAAAATTTTGTCAAATTGCGCTCTGTTTCGGATGATCTAGACAGATTCATGGCAGATCAGTATGAAACTCTGCTTGAGATCGGAGGTAGAGCAGATGCAGAGGTCGAATCTCGTGGTGGATTGTACGGATTTAACCTTGGAGAGCGTTGTATTAAGATTCCGCAACCAAATACTTACAAAGTTACAAGGTTTTTTGATATGCCTTGTACTTACAAGACAACTTCTGAACCTTTAACCACAATTCCTAACGTTGATGAACCAACAACAGTGGCATATGGGTGGTTAATTCACAAATATTGTGCCTCAGAGAAGGACAATGCCACGTTCAGAGTTTCAATGACCTTAGAGGGGCGTACAAAGGGGTCTCAGGGGCAAGAATTCATGGAATTCCTACGCGAAATGATGCCTCAAGCAACGTTGACTCCTACAAGAAAGGTTTCTGGTGGTCATAAAACTTGGAATTGCTCTAGGGGCACGGTAAAAGGTCGTTGTTATGAAGATCCAAACAACAATGGCGTTGTTTTTGTGCCTATTGGACTTGATGAAAACACATTTGACTATAATCAATCAGGATATTCTGAGTTTCAGCAGTTACAACTCTGGTTGCATGACAATTTGACCTATAGTCCTGGACTTTCAGTCTCATGGGTCCTGCAATCTACGGTTCAACCGCCTTCTGGTACCCCAGGGCAACCTGGTTATAACCCTGGAAGTTCTGGAACATCAGAATCGTATGCATATACAGGTATTGCTGCGGCACCATGGTCAGGTGGGCAACCACCAAACGTATGTTGGGACACTTTTGTGCGAGGAGTTGGCGCGTCCGACGGTCCTTTGAGAGTTTATTGCGGATATGATGCAAATGGTGATGGCATTTCAGGAGACACCTACAATAATGTTGCGCCATTGATGAATATATGCGCTGCAGTTCATGATGTTATGGATATTGCTATCGCAGTTCAACCTGGTCGTGTAAATAGTATGAACCTAATGGTCATGGGACCATATGAAGGTGAGGTAAGAGTTCGCAATTACCTTACTGGTACAACACAAACTTATGCAAAGGCGGTTCAATACTTGAGTAACCCTTATTTCTCAGAATGTGATGTTGACTATGGCGGTTCTCAAAATATCGCTGATGTAATTGGTGCGGACAGAGGTTTCTAGACATGGCATATGGATTTCTAAAACCTGTTGCTTTCCATAACGGTCTTCCGTGCAGTGGACATGGACTTTGCTTGCCTCCAACCATTCATAGTCACCAGGCATGCGGTACACCACCCATTCCTTACACTATTAAGGTAAAAGAGTTCACATGTTGGTGGCCACCGACTCCACTTATTCCCCTAAGCGCACTAAACCCGCTCAGAGCGACAGTGCTTGTGCACTTTTTGCCTATTATGATTCTGGGGGACACTTTTACACCTCATATTAGTGTTTGTACAAATATTATCATCTATTGGTGTCCATGTGGTAAGGCAACTTGTCCTATACCAACACCCATACCGTGTTCTAACCTAACTATTGAAGATTTTGGCGGTGTTGGTCACCCAAGAGTTCTATTCACAACTACTTTGACTGTGTTTGCTCTTAAATTGCCCATCGGAAGGATTCTGGACCCATTGGGTGTTGGATTCCCTGGATGGTCTTATCCATGCTCCTCAGTTATTGCATGGGGATCCGCTACGGTCCTTGCATCATAACTGTGCTATACTAATAAAGTCGTTATTCACTACAAAATGGCAACTAGAACTAAATCACTCTCAGGTGCGTCTAATATTGAGGCAAGACCGAAAAAATCTCGTCAGGGTAATGGTCAGCATACTAAATATTCTGCAACGTCCCGTAATGCTGCTCGTAAGCGTTACAGAGGTCAGGGTAAATGAGACCAGAGACCAGAAAAGCAATGGAAATGCTGTGGTCTGCCAAATGGAATTTGCCTAAAGCAGCAAAACATTGCAATCTCAGCAATAAGGAGATGAAAATCACGTTCAATGAATACTGTGCTTTTCATCCACCTACATTTCAACTCGATTAACTCTAAATACAGGAGGAACCATGGCAACTAATCACATTCCCGACCACAATCGAGAGATGATGGAGAGGGACCATGGGACCGTGGTCTTAATAACCGACCCAAAGTCTGATAAATATCTAGATATGGCGCGTAAGCGTCGTGAAAGATCCACTAAACCACAGACCTCCTAATGCCTGCTTATAGGTTCCGATCAGAAAAAGTTCTTAGTAGGGCATTCAAAGATCTCGCGATCTCTTTCAATGCTAACCCTAATACTAAGGACTTTGGTGTCGTGAGGAACGATAACGCTATTAAACAATCTGTAAAAAACTTGATGCTCACTACATTTGGTGAGCGTCCGTTTCAACCTGCAATCGGGTCACGCATCAAGGGGTTACTGTTTGAACCCTTTGATGTGTTTTTGGTTGAAGAGATGAAAACAGAAATCTTTAACGTCATTGACCGCTTGGAACCGCGTGTCACTTTGACAGATGTGAGAATTGAAGGTTCGGAGGACACCAATTCTATTGCGATTGAACTTGATTATAGAATTACAGGACAAACCGTAGTACAAACCGTCGATTTCCTCTTAGAGAGAGCATAACATGCCAGCCGTACCCTCACAACTAACCGCTCTTGATTTCCTAGAAATCAAAGAGTCAATCAAATCATACCTCAGAACTCGTGACGAGTTTAGTGATTACGACTTTGAGGGATCTAGTGCTGCTTATCTGATTGATATTCTAGCATACAATACTTACTATAGTGCATTCAACGCTAACATGGCGTTGAATGAAACTTTTCTGGAATCTGCGACGGTCAGAGATAATATCGTCCGTATTGCTAAGCAGTTAAATTATACCCCAAGGTCAGTTAAAGCAGCAAAGGCATGTGTTGCAATTAACGTCCAAACATCTGCTGTAGGTAATTCCGCAAACTTTCCGCAAAGTGTCACCCTAAGAAGAGGTGATGTATTTGTTTCGCGCAACATTGTTGACACGTTTGTATTCTGTGTGGTCAACGATGTACAAGTTTCCGTAGATCCACAGACAGGTCTTGCCGAGTTTAGTAAACTTGTATTTTATCAAGGCAACCTGCTGACATTTACATACACCGTTGATGACACTCAGAGACAAGAATTTGTCATTCCATCGGATAATGTAGATACAGAACTACTTCGTGTTTTTGTTCGTCCCAATATTCAGTCTTCTCAGACAGACGAATACTCAACCTCACAAAACGTTGTTAACCTTGACTCTAACAGTCGTGTATATTTCCTTGAGGAAGTTGATGACCTTAGATACAAGGCAGTGTTTGGTGATGGTGTTTTAGGACGTAAACTGGTTGATGGTGAAGTTATTGAGATGCGTTATGTCCGCACCGCTGGTGAAGAGGCAAACGGTTGTACTGACTTTGCTTTCACTGGTTTAATTGTTGATGATCAAGGGCGTCCTATTCCCCCGCAGAACATCACTGTAACGACCATAGACGCCGCTCAAGATGGTGAATCAAGGGAATCACCCCTAAGCATCAAATTCAACGCTCCTAGGGCGTATGCGACGCAGAACAGAGCAGTTACAGAGGCAGACTACGAATACATTGTATCTACCATCTATCCACAGGCTGCATCTATTACTGCATATGGTGGTGAGAAGTTAAGTCCGCCTATTTACGGAAAGGTGTTTATCGCCATTCGTTCCAAAGCGGGTAATAAGTTGAATGCTACAACAAAACTGAATATCAAGAATGACCTTCTGAAGTATTCAATGGCATCGATTGAACCAGTCATTACCGATCCAGTCGAATACTTTATTATTCCTAAGACTTGGGCATACTATGACGGCAATGCTACAAGTAAGAGTGATGCTGAATTGAGAACAGACCTTCTTCGCAATATTGACAAGTTCAATGCTGCAAACAAACCGAATAGATTCGGTGGACGTGTGGAAGGTTCAAAGTATAACAATATGATTGACAATACCGATGATGCAATCTCTGGTAGTGTCACACAAATGACTCTGGGTCAAAACCTCGACCAATTTACATTTGGTACTGTGTTTACACAGTGTATTGACTTTAACAACCCAATTCACAACCCTGGTGATCTTGCAGGTGAACAACCTGGAGATGGTGGTGGTGATGGTGGTTCTTGTTTACCTACATATTCTACGGTGAAGTCTGGTACATTCTATGCTACTGGTTACACCGATCAACTGGTTGATGTAGTTGGTGCTGGAATGTCCACAACTCAACTTGCAACCACAACTGCAAATACTGACACTGAAACCCTTGTCCCAGTGAACATCAGAGATGATGGGCGTGGAACACTCATTCTAGTTACCACAAGAAATGAGAAGGAATTGATTTTGAATAATAATGTCGGATCTGTTGATTATGCAACAGGTAAAGTTTGCGTTGGTCCTCTTGCAATCGGTGGTACACCCGATGGCACAGAAAGACTTCCTATTGCGGCAAATCCGTATTCTGTATCGATCACAATCCCGCCTGGTGTTGATCCGACAATCTTTAACCCGAATGTCTTCCCCATCAACTACAACACCAATCCTGGCGTGGTTTCTCCGTTCGATCCTAACAATTTCGATGGTTGGAACTATGGTCCGACCGACATAAATATCATTGATTATCCGACAGATACCTTCCAGTATCCTGAGTTCGATTCCTGTTTCTAATATAAGAGATGCAAAAGAACATCAACATTTCCGATAGAGTTGCGTACCAAGTACCCGACTTTATCAGGGAAGAAGACCAGCAGTTTGTAAATTTCCTCTTCGAGTTTTATAAGTCTCAAGAGAAGACAGGAAAGCCTTACGATATTCTGAATAATATCAATCATTATTTGGATGTCGATACTTACGATGCTAAAACGCTATCAGCAGAAACAACTCTGCTGAAGAATATCGGATTTGTTGAAGATCTAATCGAAGTTGAGTCGATTGATGGTTTCATTGAAAAAGATGGATCTGTCTTAATTGACAATGAAGTAATTTACTATGAATCGCTGACTCGTGGTCCTGATGCGATTCTAACTCCTGGTATTTCTTTGAATGAGTTCCGCAAAAAGGAACAATTCCTAGAATCGCCATATCCTTTGTTTGATGGGACACAAAACACGTTTGCCTTGAAGTTCTTGGGTGAACCTGTTGCTCCTGTTTCAGCATATCACTTGATTGTTAAGGTATATGATCAAATTCTTGTACCTATTCAAGATTATGTTGTAGAAGGCGACGATATTCGTTTTACAACTGCTCCTAGAGCAGTTCTGGGTACAGATAACCCTGCATCTACCAGTATTATCTACATGGTGGGTTTTGCGGGTACTCCTATTGTAACCATGGACGCACTTGCGCCCGAAACTGGCGCAAAAACCTATAAGTTGCGCTATCAGACTGGTCAATACACTCCAGTTAGCGCGGTTGGACTTATTGTTAACCGTAATAACGCTCTTCAGCGCCCTTATGAGGATTATGTCCTCTATCAAACCAAAGATGATGGTTCTTACATTGAATTTAGAACTACAGAACTGAGCAGTAGCGAATTTTTAGACATTCGTTCCGTAGAATACAACTCTCCTGCTATTGGAACAGGCGCACATGCCGTATCTAGTGTAGATGATGATGGTAATCTCATTGACCTGATTGTTAGAGATGGTGGTGCTGGTTATCGTCTAGACTTTGCACCTAAGGTTACTATTACACCTTCTGACTTGGGTGGTGTTGGTGCAACCGCAAGAACATTGGTTGGTGGTGTTAAAAATATTCAACTTATTGATGGTGGTCAGGGTTACACTTCATACAACCCACCACTAATCGAAATCATTGCTCCTACCAACTCAAATGGTACTCAAGCAACCGCAGAACTGACGGTTAATGATACTACTGGTGAAGTTGAGAGTGTTACCATCACCAATTCTGGTTCTGGTTACGATTTCATCCCTGCGGTAGTCTTTAAGAACCCTGGTGGTGCAGAAATTACTAATCCTCAGATTGATAGTGAGGGTCGTCTGGTTACTGACTCGATTACAGTCGTACCAGCAAGAAATGGATTCGGATACAAGAACCCTCCTGAGGTTTACATTGATCCTGCACCTGAAGGTGGTATCAATGCTGCTGCTCTGGCAATCCTGACACCTGAAGGTCAGGTTTCTGGTGTTACCATCACTAATAGAGGTCGTGGATATGTCACACCACCTAGAGCACGTATCATTCAACCCATTGGTGCACAAGTTCTTGGTGTAACTGTCGCTTCTGGATCTGTTACTGATATTGAACTGCTAACTGGTGGTAGAGGTTACACTGATGCACCTTCTGTCTACATTGTGGATGATAGAAAGGATGCTGCTGGTGTTCCTATCGGTGGTACTGGCGCAACTGCTGTTGCAACCATCTTTAACGGCGCAATTACTGATATTAGCATCACGAACTTTGGTTCTGGTTATGATGTCAACAATCCTCCTAGAATTTTCATTGCTGAACCCTCTGCAGCACGTTCTTCTGTAGATGTTGGTTTTGATGAGGTCACTGGTTTCGATATTACCACTCCTGGTAGAGATTACAAACCTTCTGCCCTGGTTGGGTGTGTCCGTGGTGTATCTGGCACTGTAGACTACGATAACTTTGGTAATCAGATATTTGCTACTGAAGATCAACTCCGTCTCAGCAATCATGGTGCTGGATCGAAGATTGTTTCTCTCGATACGCTGTTTATCCGTCAACTGTTTGAAAAACTCCGTCGTCAATACCTACCGACGATTACAGTTGACTATACAAAGGTAAATCCGATCCAGGTCATTAAAAAGATCCGTGATTTCTACCTTTCTAAGGGTACAAAGACTGCAACCCAGTTTTTGTTCAAAATTCTCTTTGGTGAAGAGATTGATGTCTACTATCCTAAGGATGAAGTCATTTCTCCTTCTGCTGCAACCTGGGTAGTTGATACAATCCTTCGTGCAACTCTTATTGAGGGTGATCCTCGTAATTTGATTGATGGTCAGCTCCAACAGTTTGCTGATGAAGTCGATTCTACTGTTGGCAACGCATCTGCACTGATTGAGAACGTTATTTCAATCATCGAAGGTACAGACACCATTTACGAACTGTCAATCTCTGAAGAAACCCTTCAGGGTCAGTTTGTTATCCCTTATAAGACAAAACTGGTCGAATTCCTGTCTCAGACCGATCAGATCATCACGGTTGACTCTACAATCGGATGGCCCGAGAGAAACGGTACAATTCGCATCAATGATGAAGAAGTTGTTCAATATAAGGAACGTTCACTCAACCAGTTCATCGAATGTACTCGTTCTAAGAACGGAATCGTAGAAGATTGGGATCCTGGCACATTAGTCTACTCTGACATCTACATTTACGTTAATAGAGGTCTTCCGACCGAATGTAAACTCAGAGTTCTTGGTATTGCTGAAGCAGGAAGCACAGTTCTTGATGATACTGGTTCTTACTACCTTGAAGGCGACAAACTGACTGTTGCTGCTCTTGGTTCTACAGATACCGACGAAAGACTGTCTTCTTGGCTCTATAACGTCAAAAAACTAATTCAAGTTACATCTGCAACCCCTGGTGGTCAAAATAACCAGACTGCAACCATTGTAACTGCTAATCCTCATGGTTTGCTGGTTGAAGACCTTGTTACGGTCTATGGTGCAAACCCAACTGTGTATAATGGCACATTTGAGGTAACAGCACGTCTAGATGAGTTTACCTTCTCATATCAAATGCTTGCCCCGACGGATATTGTTCCTCAGGGTAATATTCTGCTGTCTGTTGACCTAAACAGAGGTAAATCTGATATTGCATCAATCAATACTGCAATTACTCCATACACCTCAAACATTCAGAACTCGTTCTTCAATTCTGAGTATGTTTACGTTGCAGCAACAGGTTTGCCGAACTATAAGGTCGGTCCTTTCACTGGCACTGCACTTATCCCTGGTAACCAGCGTAAACTGCTCCGTTTCCCTAGAACTGTAACTACCGTATCTAAACGTGAGACTATTGCACCTAATAGTGCTATTGGTTCATGGGTAAACGGTGTTTCTATTTGGTCTTACAAGTCTAGTGATTTTGTACGCTTTGGTCCGATCACTTCTGTTGATATTAACAATGGTGGTCAAGGATATGACGCTGGTAGTAAACCAAATATCATAATCAGTGGTGGTGGCGGTACTGGAGCATCGGCAGAGGTTACTGTTAACGGTTCTCTGTTCTCTATTGAGGTTACTAACGGTGGTAGTGGATACCTCACACAACCTTTGGTTTCTGTTGTTGGTGGTGGCGGTATCGGTGCTACAGCACAAGCAGTTATCACTGGAGGTGTTGTAAGTAGAGTTCTTGTAGAACAACCTGGTACTGGGTATACATCTCAACCTCTAATCTCTATTACTGGTGGCGGTGGATCTGGTGCTGAGGCAACTGCAAGTGTCCGTGGTCCTATTCAATCTGCAACACTGACATCAGGTGGTAGTGGTTATACTTCACTTCCTACTGTTACTGTCAACTCTGGTACTGGTGCTCTTGCACAACCGATTGTTATTAACGGTCGTATCGTTTCTATCGCTATTATCAACTCTGGTGAGGGTTATACCACTGCACCTAACGTTGTAATCAATGGTGATGGTTTCGGTGCTGTTGCTAAAGCAGTTATCGGTACTATCGGTGAAGATAAAGGTAGAGTTATCAGCATTCAACTCCAAAACAGAGGTATTAACTATACCCAAGGTCTGACTACAATCAGACTGGAATCTGTTGGTGAATTTGCAGAATTTACACCTAATGTCTTCCAGTGGACTAAAAACCTTCAGTATGAGTTGGAATCCAAATATGACTTCGCTAGAGGTTATGTTTTCACAGGATATAACAACCAATTCGGTGGTGAGTATGCTCACCTGGTTGATCCTAAAGAACTCCGCTATGTGGTTGGTGATAACGTATTCCTTGATCCACAAACTACAACATTCCAAGAACTTGCTTCTAATAACGAGCACTCTCCGATTATTGGTTGGGCATATGATGGTAACCCGATTTATGGTCCATATGGTTACATCGATCCTACCGATCAGAACAGTGGTCTTAGAAGACTCCGTACATCCTATCGTTTGAAGTCTAATCTTGTATTTGAGGTAGATTCCAATCCAAATCCGACTCGTGGTGATGGTCCGCCGTTGGCAACCTATCCTGCAGGTTCATTTACTGATGACTATGAATATGCATTCCAGTTAGGTGATCTGGACCCATATAACGGTCGTTTCTGTAAAACACCTGAGTATCCCGACGGTACTTATGCATACTTCATCACTATTGATGAATCTGATGCAGGTCAAGCATTATTCCCATATATCATCGGTCCTCAGTTCTACTCACAACCAGACGAGTGGAATATGAGTCAGGATGCGACTCAGGACAATATTCCTACAGATGTTGTTCGTTATCGCGATCCTTTCACTGATGTTGATATTGATGTTGATCGTCAACCCAATAAAGAGCCAGATACCCTCACAACTGAACTTGAAGGTTATCCTTTGATCCTTGAGATTCAGGATACCAATAATGACGGTCTTATTGATTCTAACGAACAGTTGGAGTCTATTCCTCTGTCTGAAGAAAATACTCTACAAATTTACGATTATTTCCCAACTGTATCTGCAGAATCGAGAGTTGACATCGAAGTTGAGACAACTACTAAATTTGAGTCTGCTCAGATCGATGGATTCGTTGTTGAGAATCCTGGTGTGTCTTATCAGGTAGAAGACGTTATTTTCTTCGATAATGAAGGCACAGGTGGTTTCGGTGCATCTGCTGAAGTCTCATCTGTTGCAGGTAAGACTATTTCTGCATATAGCAAGGTTATTGAAGAAGATGTTGTATACGGTAAGATTACAACTACAGAGAACCATGATCTTCGTGTTGCTGACGAAGTAATCGTTCAGTCTTCTGTTATTTCCGATAATACCAACAAAACTTTCTATACTAAGGTTGTTTCTGGTATTGAAGATATTGTTATCAGTCAACAGGGTGTTGGTTACAATAATCTGATTCCCCCGACATATGAACTGATTACAAGTAGTGGTCAGGACGCTGCTATTAATATTAACGTCATCCAAACTGGTCAAGTTAGTGGCATTGACATCATTAACTCTGGTAACTCTTATGACCCAGAGAATCCTCCACAAATTCGTGTAAGTCACCCTCAGATCTTTAAGAAGACTCGTTACTTCTTCGATGAATATGGCGAGACAACTACTTCTGCAAATGGTACAGTAATTGTTAATCATACTCTACAGAGTGATGATCGCTATACCTATGCTTGTGGTCAAGTAACCAAACCTGATGGTAACAGTGCTGCCTGGATTGGTAAGTTTGATGATCTCGGTGCTTTGATTTGGGATCGTACTCTAGAGACAATTAGTGGTAACACTAAGACTGCTCGTTTCAATCAGATGTATCTGGATGAACGTGCTGAGAATGACATCATCTATGTTGTTGGTGAAACTGAATATGATAATGTCAGTGGAAACTATGCACCTGACATTCTGTTTGTTAAGTATGAGTCTGGATTCGACAATGCTAACAATGCTGAAGGTCAGGTAAGATACCAGAAGGAAATTGCTGGTGTATCTGGCACAACTCGTCGTGACTTTGCCATGGGTGTTACCCTTGGTGAGGAAGAACGTGTGTATATCTGTGGTTATACAGATACCAACTCACCAGACCCAGATGATATGTGGGTCATCCAGTTTAATGAAGATGGTGAGATGAGAGAGAAGCGTAAGTTCTCCTCTGAGTCTGATGATGAGCAAATGCATCAGATTCGCTATATTGGCAACAACTCTTATCAGTTTGTTGGTCTGAACATGACCGACTACTACATGATTATGGGTGAGTTCTACTTTGATGGTAACAACCTTGAACTCAGATATGTTAAGAATATCAACCCTGCTGGTGGTAGACCTCAAAGACCTCGTTTCATCATTGATGAATATGATGATCTGTATTGCGTCTTTGACCTCTATAACAATGCTATTCAGAAGAACTCTTCTATTGGTCTGTTCAAACTTCCTAGAACTCAGATCAATGCTAACGAACCCACTTATGAGTTCTATAAAGTTCTATCCCCCAGTCAAGATTTCGTTTCTATCAACCATGCCGACATCACTATCGATGTCTTCGGTAATCTGACTCTTGTTTCTGACGTTAAGTACACAGAGAACGATAGAAAGATTGCTATTCATTATATCAAGTTTGATGGCACAATTCTCAAGCAATCTACAGTTGAATCGGTAGATACCGTTGGTCTGTCTCCACAGTCCCATATTGTTGATAACTCAGGTGATGTTGTTGCCTTTGCCAACAAGCAAGTCTCCGATCAAGTATCCTCTTATCGTTATAACGGTAGTGATGGTGCTGGTGGATTTATTGCATCTATCAATAATATTACTGGCACAACTGCAACTCGTGGTGCTGGTGTTCAGGCAGTAGGCACAATTTCTGGTGCTGTACAAGCAAGAGCAACAAATATTGGTAACATCAACGTTTCTACTGGTGCTGCTCTTGCCCGTGGTGGTCTCATTGATACTATCGGCAGTCAATCTGGTGCTGATGTTCAACGTGCTGGTACTGTAGCAACCGTTAGTAATTTCTCTGCTGCAGAAGCAAGACGTGGTGGTGCTGTTAACGATGTAACTAATATTTCCGCTGCTGATCCTAAGCGTGGTGGTGTTATTGCAACTGTAGACACAATTAGTGCTGCTGACTCAAGACGTGGTGGTCGTGTTACCTTGGTTGCTAACCCTAGTGCTGCTAATGCACTGCGTGGTGGTAACATCCTCAGCACACAGAATGTAAGTGGTGCAGATCCAAGCAGAACACAAGGAACATATCCCAACGTTACCACCTCATCTAGTGGCAACGGTACTGGTGCAACATTTGACATTGTTGTCAACAACGCTGGTGCTGCATCTGTAACTGTAACTGGTGGTGGTATCTCGTATGCTATCGGTGAGACAATTACTGTTGCTGACTCTCAACTTGGTGGTGGCGGTGCTCCTGCTCTGACATTTGACGTTGCATCTACTGGTGGATTCTCTTACACTGCAGTTGCCCCTTCTGGAGGTAGTGCAAATGGTAATGGTGCTACCTTTGATGTTGGTGTATCTAACACTGGTGATGTTTCTGTCAGTGTCAATGCTGGCGGTATTGGTTATCTCACGACTGAAACTCTTACAA
>Ga0213860_10000095_pt1 | contig 34083 bp, 41 predicted proteins | sample PICome_3_FD_160118 | JGI IMG/M metagenome (GOLD analysis project Ga0213860, IMG submission 160118) | Coastal seawater microbial communities near Pivers Island, North Carolina, United States - PICO550 | ecosystem: Environmental > Aquatic > Marine > Coastal | place: USA: North Carolina...
CATTAAGACAATATTTTTTCGATTGAAAAAGATTCCCCACACACCTAAAACAAACAAAAAAAGAGAACAAAATAAAAAAGACACAGAATTCATAAGAAACACGGTTTTTGGTTGGATAACATAATGGTAATGTATAAGATTGCAAATCTTAGAATGACGGTTCAATTCCGTCTCTAACCTTCTTGGCGAGTATAACTTAATCGGTCAAAGTATCAGACTGTGACTCTGAAAATACGGGTTCAATTCCCGTTATTCGCCTTTTTACACAAAAGAGGCAAAGTTACAAGCCTTTGTTTTAAGAAATAGACCAATTTTTGAGTTTTGTTTAAATTTCCTAAAATATTTAACTTAGACTTCTTAAATTTAAATAACTGAAAAAGTTGATAAACATTTAGAAAATGGTTTTGAAAAAACCCACCTAACACGAGACATTCTAGAGGACTTTTTTGAAATGGTACAAAAGTAGCATTTTCAAAATGCTTCAGTTCAAAAATCTGTTGGAACGTTTCAACAGAAGCACATCTTAATACAAAAGTTGAACTATTAGAATAATTTTTTAAAAAACTTAACTTTTTTGGCTGAAGAAGTTGTAATACAGGTTGTCCAGGCAGTGCTTTAAGTTGAGCTTTGACTAAATTTAATTGATTGGTTTGAAAACTTTTAAATTGTAAAAGAACGAAAATAGGGTCCGATTGATAGTTCATAAATAAATTTTTTTCATAGATGTTGAATAGGGAAGTCTTTTCTTGAAGACTTCGCTGCTTCAAAAAAAACTTGTTTTTATGACTCCCAGTTTTTTTCAAGCTCAACCTTCTTCAGGTGAATATATTATTTCTAAAGTAGATGGTTTAATTAATTGGGCCCGACAAGGTTCATTATGGCCAATGACTTTTGGCTTAGCTTGTTGTGCAGTAGAAATGATGCACACTGGAGCTGCACGATACGATTTAGATAGATTTGGTATGATTTTTCGCCCAAGTCCAAGGCAATCTGATGTAATGATTGTTGCTGGGACATTAACAAATAAAATGGCTCCAGCTTTAAGAAAAGTTTATGACCAAATGCCTGAACCACGTTGGGTCATTTCTATGGGCTCTTGTGCAAACGGGGGTGGTTATTATCATTATTCTTACTCAGTAGTGCGTGGGTGTGATAGGATTGTACCAGTCGATATTTATGTGCCAGGTTGTCCTCCAACAGCTGAAGCTTTGCTGTATGGGCTTTTACAATTACAAAAAAAAATTTCCCAAAATAAAACTACACTTCTTTGGTATAATAAATAAAGGGAATTTTTGTGAAAACACACATAATTTATGAATAGTTCATTTTTTTCTTTGTGCCCCCAATGGGTCAAAAAAGTTATTGTGCAATCAAATGAAGTGACTCTTGTGCTTACTCATGCAAAACACCTCCTACCAGTTTGCCAATTTCTGAAAAATCATTCGACAACACAATTTAAAATGTTGCTTGATGTGACTGCTGTCGATTACCCAGCCCGTCAAGAAAGATTTGAAGTGGTTTACCATTTTTTAAGTCTTCAACAAAATCAAAGACTTCGAGTGAAAGTAAATTTAGAGGAATCTAGCTTCTTAGAATCAGTGACTGGGATTTATCCAAGTGCAAACTGGTTTGAAAGAGAAACTTGGGACATGTTTGGGATCTATTTTTTGAATCATCCTGATTTAAGAAGAATTCTGACAGATTACGGATTTGAAGGGCATCCTCTGAGAAAAGATTTTCCACTTACAGGTTACGTAGAGTTTAAATATGACGACACAAAAAAGAGAGTAATTTCTGAGCCAGTAGAACTTGCTCAACAGTTTAGAAGTTTTGAATTCCGAAGTCCTTGGGAAGTGATTCCTCAAACATTTTAAATGTTTGAGACTGTATTTAAAAACAAAGTAGGTGTTCACCTAAAAAAAGAAAAGATTTATGAGTCTTTCAGCAATGGAATTATCAAATTTACTTGAGCAGCGTATTTCAAACCATTATTCTGATCTAAATATTGATGAGATTGGGAGAGTTCTCTCAGTTGGAGACGGAATTGCTCGTGTTTATGGATTAAATAAAATTCAATCAGGTGAAATGGTTGAATTTGACAGTGGGATTAAAGGAATGGCTTTAAACTTAGAAAATGACAATGTAGGGATTGTTTGTTTCGGAAGCGACACAAACATTCGTGAAGGTGACATCGTAAAAAGAACTGGATCAATTGTAGACGTTCCTGTAGGAAAAGGTATGCTTGGTCGAGTTGTTGATGGTCTTGGAAGTCCTATTGATGGAAAAGGTCCAATTCCAGATGTGAAACCACGTCGTGTTGAGTTAAAAGCTCCAGGAATTATTGCAAGAAAATCTGTACATGAACCAATGCAAACTGGTTTAAAAGCAGTTGATAGCTTAGTTCCAATTGGTCGTGGACAACGTGAACTTATTATTGGAGACCGTCAGACTGGAAAAACTGCAATTGCAATTGATACAATTATCAATCAAAGAAGTATTAATGATTCAAATGACGAATCAAAAAAACTTTATTGTGTTTATGTTGCTGTAGGTCAAAAACGTTCAACAGTTGCACAACTTGTAAAAGTTCTTCAAGATCGTAACGCTCTAGATTATACAATTATTGTAGCAGCGACCGCATCAGATCCAGCTCCTTTACAATTTTTAGCGCCTTATTCAGGCTGTGCAATGGCCGAATATTTCCGTGATAACGGAATGCATGCCCTTATTATTTATGATGACTTGAGTAAGCAATCAGTAGCTTATCGTCAAATGTCACTTCTTTTAAGACGTCCACCAGGCCGTGAAGCTTTTCCAGGGGATGTTTTTTATTTACATTCACGTCTTTTAGAACGTTCAGCAAAAATGTCTGATGAAGTTGGAGGTGGTTCAATGACAGCTTTACCAGTTGTTGAAACACAAGGTGGAGATGTTTCTGCGTATATTCCAACAAACGTTATTTCAATTACTGACGGACAAATCTTTTTAGAAACTGAATTATTTTTTAAAGGGATTCGACCAGCAATTAACGTAGGATTATCAGTAAGTCGAGTAGGATCGGCAGCTCAATTAAAAGCTATGAAACAAGTTTCAGGATCCCTCAAATTAGAACTTGCACAATACCGTGAAGTTGCGGCGTTTGCACAGTTTGGGTCAGATTTAGATGCAGCAACCCAGTATCTATTAAACCGTGGCTCACGTTTAACCGAAGTTCTAAAACAAGGACAATTCGTTCCGATGAGTGTAGAACAACAAGTTGTAGTTATTTTTGCTGCAACAAAAGGGTATTTAGATTCTCTTGAACTTGGGCAAATTGCTGATTACGAAACAGGTCTTTTAAAATCTGTTGATACAGCACTTCTTCAAACAATTAAAACTGAAGGAGTTCTTTCAGAGCAAACTATGCAAAAACTTGCAGAACTTTGTGAGAAATATACACAACAGTTTAAATCTTAAGAATCTTTTGTTGGGAGAATTTTCTCCCAACAAACTTCTTATTCCCATTCTAAAGCTCCTTTTCTCCACTCATAAACGAATCCAATGGTTAGAATAATTAAAAAAACCATCATTGACCAAAAGCCAAAGAATTCGACATTTCGTAAAGAAATTGCCCAAGGAAATAAAAATGTTACCTCTAAATCAAAGATAATAAAGAGAATAGCAACTAAATAAAATCTAATGTCAAATTTGGCTCGAGCATCTTCAAATGGATCAAAGCCACATTCATAAGCTGACGTTTTTTCTGGATCAGCTTTTTGAGTTGACACAAAAAAGGAAAGGCTTAAAATAATGCCAGAAAGGATAGCGCTTACCAAAATATAAAGTAAAATCGGTAAATATTCAATCATAAGTTCTTATTTTTTGTGGGTGTTTAGCTCAGTTGGTAGAGCATTTCGTTTACACCGAAAATGTCAGCGGTTCGAATCCGTTAACACCTACAGAGGGAAAGTAGCTTAATAGGTAGAGTCCCGGCCTGTCACGCCGGTTGGTGCGGGTTCAAATCCCGTTTTTCCCGATTTTAAATTATCTGTCTACTTCACCAAATACAATGTCTTGAGTTCCAATAATGGTTACAACATCAGCAAGTAAGTGATGTTTTGCCATAAAATCTAATGCTTGTAAATGTACAAAACCTGGAGCGCGAATTTTACAACGGTAAGGTTTATTTGTTCCATTACTGACTAAATAGACTCCAAACTCACCTTTTGGTGCTTCCACACCGACGTAAGTTTCTGAAGCAGGCACAACAAAACCTTCTGTAAAAAGTTTGAAATGATGAATTAAGGATTCCATTGATTCCTTCATATGTTTTCTAGAAGGTGGGGAGATTTTCTTATCATCAACTTTCACTAAGCCTTGCGGGAGTTGGTTTAAACATTGGGCGATTAATTTTAAACTTTGGCGCATTTCTTCAATGCGGATTAAATAACGATCATAACAGTCACCTTGAGTACCCACTGGAATATCGAAATTCAGTGCTTCATACACTTCATAAGGTTGTGTTTTTCTTAAATCCCAAGAAACACCCGACCCTCGAAGCATGACCCCAGAGAATCCGTAAGCTAATGCATCTTTCGCTGAAACTGTTCCAATGTTTACTAATCTTTGTTTCCAAATTCGATTTTGTGTCAGCATTTCCTCCATTTCATCAATACGAGAGGCAAAGGTTTGGCAAAATTTGTGAATGTCGTCACAAAGGCCGTGAGGTAAATCTTGAGCGACACCGCCTGGTCGTACATACGAAGCATGAAGTCGAGCACCTGAAACTCTTTCATAGAATTCCATAAGTTTTTCTCTTTCTTCAAAAGCCCATAAAAATGGTGTAAGAGCTCCTACATCCATAGCATGGCAACTTAAAGCTAAAAGATGATTCAGAAGTCTTGTAATTTCTGAAAACAATACACGAATATACTGTGCTCTTACAGGAACTGGACATTGAAGAAGATTCTCTACTGCTAATGAATATGCATGTTCTTGAGCCATCATTGACACATAATCTAATCGATCAAAATAAGGAAGAGCTTGAATATAATTTTTATATTCAATTAATTTTTCCGTCCCTCTATGAAGCAACCCAATGTGAGGGTCTGCTCTTTCTACAACTTCTCCATTCATTTCTAAGACAAGTCGTAAAACACCGTGAGCAGCTGGATGCTGAGGTCCGAAATTTAACGTAAAATTTTTTAATTTTTTTTTGTCAAATTTTTGTAACATAAACTCCATCTTTTTTAGGAGAAATGGCTGAGTGGCTGAAGGCTTTGGTTTGCTAAATCAACGTGCACAGAAGTGTACCATGGGTTCGAATCCCATTTTCTCCGAAATTTATGATCATAAAAGATTTGGGGATGTACTTCAATTGGTAGAATGTATGCTTTGCAAGCATAAAGTTACCGGTTCGAGTCCGGTCATCTCCAATGCCTTCGTAGCTCAGTTGGCAGAGCATTCCTATGGTAAGGGAAAGGTCCCCGGTTCAAATCCGGCCGTAGGCTCGCAAAAACAGAAAATTTATGCGATTTACATTCGTGGTGAAAGCTTCCAAACCAAACTTTGTTCAAAAAGCTCTTGAAGTCGTGCAATTCGCAGTGCAGCACTTCCAAATTCAAACAAACACATCGTTTGATCTGTATACACGACCTTTTCCTACAAAAACTGTCAAGTATACATTACTTAGGTCCCCTCATGTGAACAAAAAATCTAGAGAACAAATTGAAAATCGAACTTTTAAAGCTTCTTTAGTCATCCCAGATGTCCCCAACACACAATGCATGCTTGCTTTTGTGAAACTGGTAAAATTACTTAAAATGCATGGGGTTCAATCTAAATGTTCTTTTGAGACTAAATCTTCTCTTTAACTTGCAAAAGGTGGGACTTGAACCCACACAAACAATGTTCATTACCACCTCAAGGTAACGCGGCTACCAATTACGCCACTTTTGCAAAAAAAATTATTCTTTTATGACACGTTCCATTTGGAAAGGTCCCTTTGTCAATGCTACAATTTTTAGTACAAAGAAAAAAATGATCTGGTCAAGACAATCTTCTATTTTACCTCAATTTGTAAATACTAAATTTCAAGTACATAACGGGAAATCCTTTATTGAGATTGAAATTCAAGAGTCTATGGTTGGACATAAATTTGGTGAGTTTGCTTTAACAAGAAAAAAACCAATTCATAAGAAAAAAGACAAAAAAAAATAAGGTATGGGTCAAAAAATTTCTCCGATTGCAGTAAGGTTGCAAACAAATAAGGAGTTTTCCGCAGCTTGGTACAGTGATCGATTGTACGCACCACTTTTACACAAACAACTTATGGCACAAACTTTTCTCAAAAAAGTGTTTACTCAAGTTGGAACCCGTGCAACAAAAACATATTGTGTGCAGAATCCTGCGTCTTTGTCACTTTACACATTCTTTTGTTCTCCTAGACTTTTTGATGAGAAGTTTCAAAAAAAAAATGTGGAATTAAAAGTCACCAACTTTTTTCAAAGATCTAATGTAACCCGTTGGCAGTTTGTGCCAAATCAATTCGATTGGCTTCAATTTCAAAAAAAATTAGCTTTTCAAGTACTTCTAAATAACAAAAGTGTAAAAACACCTAGTCAATCTATTTCCCAAATTCAACTTTTAAGATCTCCAAAAAAAATCCAAAAAGGATTAAATTTTTATTCGAACCATGTAGAAAGTTTAACTAGCCAATATTTTGGAAGTACTTCTTCATGGACTCCTTATAAACTAGAGAACTTATCTAAAAGTGCTGAGTTTATGGCGGACTTTATTGCTTATCTTTTGGAATCTCAAAAATCTACGAAGCAAGTGTTCGCATTAGCCCAAAAGGTATTAAAAAAAGACAAAACTGTGGAAGGATTTAAAATTTCATGTTCAGGCCGTTTACAAGGAGTTGAAATGGCAAAAACTGAAACAAAAAAATTTGGCAAAATTTCTTTACATGTATTTTCTTCCAAAGTAGACTATGCACAATCTAAAGCTTCCACCCCATTTGGTATTTTGGGTGTAAAAGTGTGGATTTGTTACAAAGATTAAAAAGAAAAGTGAAATGTTACAACCTAAAAAAACCAAATTTCGAAAATTTCAAAAAAGAACTTCTGAAGGAGTAAAATATATGCAATTAAATTTTGGGACATTTGGACTTCAGGCTTTAGACTGTGGACATCTTTCCGCGTCTTGTATCGAAGCTGCACGTCGTGCAATGAGTCGAAAATTAAAAAGAACTGGTCAAATTTGGATTCGAGTATTTCCTGATTACGGAGTAAGCAAAAAACCTGCAGAAGTTCGAATGGGAAAAGGAAAAGGTCAGGTGGATCGTTGGGTTTGTCCCGTGAAAAAAGGGCAAATTTTATTTGAACTCCACGGAATTCCAGCTTCACTAGCTTTCCAAGCTCTTCAACTTGCCCAACATAAGTTGCCTTTAAAAAGTCAATTTATTGAAAGTATTTAAAAAAATTTGATGATATGATTCAAGTAGGCACACAATTACATGTAGCAGATAATTCTGGTGCAAAAAAAGTGGAATGTATCAAAGTCTTAAATAAAACAAAACAAAGAGTTGGTTTTGTCGGAGAATTTATTTTAGTAAGTATCAAAGAACTTACCCAAAAACAAACACAAAAAGTGAAAAAAGGGCAAATTTTTAAAGCTGTGATTTTGGAAACAAAATTCCCCATTCAACGAAAAGATGGAAGTTCGTTAAAGTTTCAAAAAAATACAGTGGCTTTAATTTCTCCACAACTATCCCCAGTAGGTACACGTATTCAAGGATTTGTTCCTTATGAACTGCGCCAAAAAAATCTGCTCAAGCTTTTAGCCTTAGCATCCTCTAACCTTTAAGCAAAAATATGTTTTGTTTATGAATAGTCTTCAACTTTACGAGAAAGTAGTTGCAAGAGATTTAGTTCTTAAACTCGCTTTCAAGAATGCAACCCAATGTCCAAAATTAGTTCAAGCTGATTTAAGTTTGTCCAATAAGCTCATTAATGCAGAAAAGTTAATTCTTTTACCGTATTTTTTAGCTCTACTTTTGGTGGCTGGTCAAAAACCTAGCGTTATTAGAGCAAAAAAATCTGTAGCAACTTTTCATTTGAAGAAAGGTGCACTTTTTGGCTGCTTTGTTACGTTAAGAAAAAAAAATTTAAGTCAATTTTTTTTGAAATTTTGTCTCACCCTTTTTCCAAAAGTCCAAAAACCGACTCGTACCAATTTTGCAAGTTTTCAAAAAAATAAAGTAGATTTTGGGTTCGATTCGTTTTTAAAATGTGTTGAAGTTCAAACAAATACCGATTTGTTTGATTTTCTTTCAGGCTGTTCATGTAGTTTGAAAACAACTTCAAACAATACAGTACACACACAAATTTTTATGAGCGGGTTACAATTCCCCGTTTTTCAAAAAAACTCTTAAAATGGCAAATTTCGAACAAAAAGATCAACAAAAACGAAAACTTGTACGAAAATTTGAAGTTCAAAGAAAATTTCTGAAAGCTGTAACACAGAATCAATCACTCCCACAAAGCTTAAGATATGAATATTTTTTAAAATTACAAAAGTTAGCAAAAAAAACAAGTGCTGTCCAAGTTGTGAACCGTTGTGTGTTTTCTCACCGTAGCCGTGGGACTTTACGAAAGTTTAAACTTTCTAGAATCTGGCTTCGTGAGTTGTTAGCTCAAGGAAATTTAGCCCACACAACTAAATCAAGTTGGTAAGAGCAAAAATTTTATTTTTTATGAAACTTTTTAATCAAATGTTGACCAGTTTACGAAATGGACAAATTGCAAGAAAATTGGTGATCCAAATTCCTTATTCTAAGTTTTGTTGGAATGTTTTAACTGTTTTTTTATTTCATGGATATATTAAAGGCATGCAAAAACAAAATCAATCTATTTTTGTGATTTTAAAATACGTGAACGATAAACCAGTCATTCAAAAACTTGAACAAATTTCGACTTCTAGTCAAAAAGTGTATTCTTCCTACGCTCAATTAAATGTACCCAACCAAGGGTTAGGTCTTGTTTTACTATCAACCTCAAAAGGCATTCTTTCGAGCTCAAAGGCACTCGAATTAAAAGTTGGAGGTGAAGTTTTATGCAAAATTTTTTAAATTTGCTCAAAGAAGTATTTTTCTATGAACTCTCAACTTATTACAAAACAATCTATTTCTGTTCCTTCCGCAATTTCGGTGAGTTGCCAAAATTCTGTGCTCCTTTTAAAAGGCCCACTCGGTCAAGTAAAAGTAAATCTTCAAAAACATGACAAATTAGGTGACTGTTTTTTCTTTGTGCAGACAACTCAAAAAAATGAAACTGTTTTAACTTTTAGTACCACAAAAAAAAGAGGGAAAGTTTTTTTAAACGCGTTTAAATCTTTAATCAGTCAGTATTTTGTTGGACTTACCCAAGGATTTTTAGTTACACTAGAATGTGTGGGAATTGGATATCGAATCACATTAGAAAATAAAACTCTCCGTTTTAAAGTTGGGTTGAGTCATGTTCTTGACTTTTGTGTCCCAGAAGATGTCCAAGTGTTTCTCCCAAAACAAAACGTTCTTTGTTTTTTTGGGGTAGATAAAAAAAGATTAAACAAAATTGCAGCAGAAGTTCAATTTTTAAAATTTCCTGATTCTTATAAAGGGAAAGGTTTAAGATTGAAACATGTGAAATACTCTTTAAAAGAAGGTAAACAAAAATAAAATAAATTTATGGTTTTTCTTTTTCAACGAAAGCTGGATCCTACAAATCTTGTACGAAGAGAACTTAAAAAAATTTATGGGATTAACACTTTTCTGTCAAATCAAATTTGTGACCAACTAGGGTTTCATGTAGGCTTAACTATTGGGAACCTCTCTCTAGATCAAATTGAAAAGTTAAGCAGAATTCTGCAATATTATTATTTAACTGAAGGTGACTTAAAAAAACAACTTCAAGACAACTTTCAACGATTTATTCAAATTGGTTGTTATAGGGGGTTTCGTGTGACTCAAAGATTGCCATTAAGAGGGCAACGAACTCATACAAATGCTCGAACAGCAAAACGAATTTTGAAAGTTTAAAAAACTTTGTGTATGATGAAAAAAAAACTTTCTCCTCAAACAGGTATTTTATGTATTTCGACAACATTAAACAATACTTTTGTAAACTTAACTGATATGGATGGAAATACACTCTATGTCGCTTCCAGTGGAAGTCTAGGCTTTAAGGGCTCTAAAAAAGCTTCAAGTTATGCTGCACAAGCTACCACAGAAAAAGTATTACAATTTTGTGTGAACCATTCAGTAAGGAGTCTTGTCATTAAACTTCGTGGAGTTGGCTATTCTAAAGATGCTGCTTTAAAGAGTGTTTTACAGAAAAATTTTAAAATTTTACAGATCAGCGAAACTACTCAAAGACCGTTTAATGGGTGCCGTCAAACAAAAAAACGTCGAATTTAAACATCCTAAAAAATCTATGTTGTTTAGTATTTAAACAGATTTTTTCTAGAATATTTGTAGAGAAAAAAAAACATTTTGTTTATGGCTGAAGGTGCAAAACTTATCGGAGCTGGATGTGCAACAATCGCATTAGCAGGAGCAGGGGCAGGAATTGGGATCGTATTTGGATCTTTCATTAGTTCTGTTGCTCGTAACCCGTCACTAACAAAATCTCTTTTCGGGTACGCAATTTTAGGATTCGCTTTAACAGAAGCGATTGCTTTATTTGCTTTAATGATGGCGTTCTTAATCCTTTTCGTATTTTAATTTTAAAAAGCAGTTCTTTCCAGAACTGCTTTGACACAAAGCGGATATGATGGAACTGGTAGACATATCAGATTTAGGTTCTGATGAATTCATTCGTGGGGGTTCAAATCCCTCTATCCGTAAGGGTGTGTAGCTCAACTGGTAGAGCACTAGGCTTTTAACTTATTGGTTGTAGGTTCGAGTCCTACCACACCTACAAATTGCGGGATAAAGTAATTGGTAACTTGTTAGGCTCATAACCTAAAGTATGTAGGTTCAAATCCTACTCCCGCGCGTGCCTGGACAGGTGTCTGAGTGGTTGAAGGTCTCAGTCTTGAAAACTGATGTATTTTAATACCGTGGGTTCGAATCCCACTCTGTCCGCAAAATTAAATTACAATCCTTTATATTTATGACAGTATTCAAAAACATTTCACAAGAACTCATCACCAAAGTTTACTACTCAATCTTTGCTTTTAGTGTTTGTTTTTGTGTGAATCTGGTACAGAGTTCTTCTTGGATTTTTTTTCTGTGGTTACCTCTCAAGAAAATTGATCCACTTACCCAATTGATTTTTACTGATCTGAGTGAAGCTTTCTTTGCAACAGTTTTTTTAACTGTATACTTAACTTTTCAATTTTGTGTACCTTTCTTTTGTTACCAAACTTTAACTTTTCTAAATCCTGCTTTATTTCAATTTGAAAAACGACTTTACAGCGGAATTACCCTGATTTTCATTTTAGCCAATTTTTTCTTTCATTATAATTTCTTAAATGGTGGTGTTCAATCACTCTTGCAATTTTTTATGCAATTCCAATTCGAGGTCGGAAGTTTTTGTATTTTAAATTTCCAAGCCAAAATTTTCCCTTATGTGAATTTTCTTCTTTCTTGGTGTTTAATTTTTCAATTACTTGTCTGTACACTTCTTCTAAGCTTTGTTTATTCCGGGAACACTTTAAAAATTATGTTTGTCAAAAGAAAACATTCTATTTTTTTTATTCTTATTTGCTTAGTTGCATTTTTTTTTCCGCCAGATATTTTTATTCAATTTTTCTCAACTTTTATTATTTTAGGTTTGTTTGAGTTGTTTAGTTTTGCCATTTTTCTTCGTGTTGTTTATCAAGAAAAAAATAACAATCTTCTTGATAAACATACCTACGACTTTAACGAAGAGCTTTAATAACTAATTCAGGTTCTAAAAGAGTTGGATAATGGATTTGTTGCGGGGAAAATAAAAAAATGGCTTCTAAAGTTTTATAGTTGACTTCAAAAGCTAAACTTTTGTAAAGTTGGGTTTGTGTTGTTTTTTGATTTTCCATCACTTTTTTTAAATTGGATGCTACCAAAAGTTTTGTTTTTGGTTCAAAATTAACGAAATCTCCAGGTTTTAATGTAAAACTAGGACTTGAAACTAAATTTCCATTGACAAAGACTTTTTGGTGATTAATTAATTGTTTAGCTGCAAAGAAAGTTGGAGCAAACTTTGCTTGAACTAGAAAACTGTCTAATCTTTTTTCTAAAAGACTAAAAAATACATGGGTAATTTTTCCTTTGTATTTTTCACTTTGTTTTAAAAGATTCTTAAATTGTTGCATTCTTAAATTTCCGTAAAGAGAAGCAACAAGCTGTTTTGCCTTTAGTTGGGCGCCAAAGTTGGAAAGTTTTTTTGTTTTCAACTTTCGATTTTGGAGCAAAAGAGTTTTCAGTTGTTTGGAAGTAAGCTGCCTGTGTTTCCAGAGTACAGCTCCGAATTTTTTGGAAGTTTTGCCTTTGAGCTGCTTTTGAAATTTCATAAAATCTTTATTTTTTTTGCTTACTATCGGACTTGAACCGATAACCTAGAAGGAACAGATTTTAAGTCTGTCGTGTTTACCAATTTCACCAAGTAAGCTTGTGCGGATAATGGGAATCGAACCCATGTCGTCTGTGTGGAAGACAGAAAATTTACCATTAATCCATATCCGCTCTGCCATAAAACGCCTTTGAAAGATTTTTTCTGTCCGCTCTTGATGTATTCGAAGAGAGAAAAGTCCGAACTTTTTAGTTTACAAGTGAAACACTTGCAAAAGAAATTTTTGGGAAAGTTTTACAGTAAAAATTTATGAAATAAATCTATTGAAAAATAGGAGAAAAAAACCCTAAAAGAAGCAAAACTTTTACGTTGCTTGACTTTTTATGAAAATAATATTGCAGAAAAATGGACAGCTTATCAAAACAGAATTCGGCTTAAAAGAATCTTTTAAAGACCACGTATTCTTAGCTCAGTTGGATAGAGCATCAGCCTTCTAAGCTGAATGTCACAGGTTCGAATCCTGTAGAATATGCCAGGGTATAGCGCAGTTTGGAAGCGTACCTGTTTTGGGTACAGGTGGTCGCAGGTTCAAATCCTGCTACCCTGAAAAAAACCGTGTTTCTTATGAATTCTGTGTCTTTTTTATTTTGTTCTCTTTTTTTGTTTGTTTTAGGTGTGTGGGGAATCTTTTTCAATCGAAAAAATATTGTCTTAATGCTCATGTGTATTGAACTTATGCTCTGCGCCGTGAACTTAAACTTTCTGATTTTTTCCACTTATTTAGATGATTTGGTTGGACAACTTTTTTCATTACTTATTTTAACAGTTGCCGCAGCTGAATCGTCGATTGGCCTCGCATTATTAGTGATCTATTATCGAAAACGTGGCTCAATCTCTATTGAATACATGAACCTTCTCAAAGGCTAAAGAGTGGGAAAGGCAGGATTTGAACCTGCGATGAAATACTTCAGCAGATTTACAGTCTGTCGCCTTAAACCGCTCAGCCACTTTCCCAAAAATATACGCGAACACAAAAATCGCAAAAAAAATAGTTTTTATGCCTCAATTAGATATCGTTTCTTATTTTCCACAATTCTTCTGGTTTTGTCTTTTTTTTACAAGTTTTTATGTTGTTTTAGTACAAAATTATTTACCAAAGTTAAAACGAATTTTTGCAGTGAGAGAAGCTTATCAAACAAATCAATCAAGAAATCAATCTTCTCAAGAACTTACACAACTTGAACAAACTACTCAAAATGTATTTACACAAAGTGTCCAAAAAACAAAACAAAATTGTACTAGCCATTTTCAAGACACTCAACAGTTATTGACCATTCAAACAAATGTTTTTAATGAGCATACAAATCAAGCATTTAGTAAGTATCAAGCAAAAAAAGTTCAGTTAAATCAAACTGTCAAAAATACAGTGCACCAACTTCAAGGCATCTTACCATTTGAATCTTCTTTAGCACCAAAAGGAAACCAAGCCAAATTAAATCAATTCTTTTCTTCGATTGTATTGAAAAACAGTACACAAGTTGGCATGAAATCAAAGCTTAAGTAAATTTTGTGATTCAACAAAAAAAAACCAAATATTATGATTTTCCAAAATAAAACTTTAATCGGAGCTTCAACATTAGCATTTTTTGTGCTCAGCTCGAAAAATATTATTATTTACAATGAAGAAATTTTAGTCGCTTTAAGTTTCCTTTGTTTTGTGATTTTTAGTTTTTCTTCTTTCCAAGAGAGTATTAAACAAACATTTGAAGACCGTCAACACACAATTCAACAAGAACTTGAACAAATGTTAGTTGCCAAAGAACAAACTATTACACATCTTCAGAACAATTATCAACAAAGCTTAAAATTGTTAACAAGTCTTCAGCAACTCAAAACCGTTTCTGTACAAGAATTAGAAAATGCACAAACTTTAAGACTCCAAGCTTTTGAAGCAAGTGTGCAAAAAAAATGTCTACAAAAACTTCAAACACTCTTAAGCTTAGAGAAACAATTTCAATATGAAATGCATAACAGAATTCAACAAAGCTTTAAACAAAGTGTTCTTGAGTATTTTCAAAAGAATGAAGCGACTTTAAGCGCTCAACTTTTTCAACAAGCTTGTACTCAATTAAAAAAATAATTCTTGCCCGTAAGGGCAAGAATCCATAAACTCCTTGAGAAGATATAAAATATGAAGAAACAACCGAACCCATTTTGAACTCGATGTGTGACCTTTATATTTGCTGTAAATACTTTGAAAAAGGGACGCGCAGTTCTCTCAAGTTTTTTGAAAACAAAGTTTTCTATGATGAATTTTATTAACCGTTGGGTTTTTTCTACAAACCACAAAGATATTGGAACCCTTTATCTTATTTTTGGTGCATTCTCTGGGGTTTTAGGGTCATGCTTTTCAGTACTTATTCGTATGGAACTTGCACAACCTGGAAACCAAATTTTAGCTGGAAATCACCAACTTTATAATGTGCTTATTACAGCTCACGCTTTTCTTATGATCTTTTTCATGGTAATGCCAGCACTTATTGGAGGTTATGGTAATTGGTTTGTCCCAATTATGATCGGAGCACCAGACATGGCATTTCCAAGATTAAATAATATTAGTTTTTGGTTACTACCACCATCACTTATTTTACTTTTAAGTAGTGCATTGGTAGAAGTTGGAGTAGGGACAGGGTGGACTGTTTACCCACCATTAAGTCATATCACCAGCCACTCAGGCGGCGCTGTTGATTTAGCTATTTTTAGTCTACACGTTTCTGGGGCTTCCAGTATTCTAGGAGCAATTAATTTTATTACAACCATTTTTAACATGAGAGGACCAGGTCTTAACATGCACAGACTGCCACTTTTTGTATGGGCTGTTCTTATTACTGCATTTTTATTACTTCTTTCACTTCCCGTGTTAGCTGGAGCGATTACTATGTTGCTTACAGACCGTAACTTTAATACATCTTTTTTCGATCCTGCTGGGGGAGGAGATCCAATTTTATTCCAACACCTTTTTTGGTTCTTTGGACACCCGGAAGTTTACATTTTAATTCTTCCTGGATTTGGAATCGTTAGTCATATTATTAGTACATTCTCAAGAAAACCTATTTTTGGTTACCTTGGAATGGTTTATGCTATGCTAAGTATTGGGGTTTTAGGTTTTATTGTGTGGGCTCACCATATGTTCACCGTTGGATTAGATGTTGATACAAGAGCTTACTTTACTGCAGCTACCATGATTATTGCTGTACCTACAGGAATTAAAATTTTCAGTTGGATTGCAACTGCATGGGGTGGGTCTATTTATTTAAGAACTCCTATGCTTTTTGCAGTTGGATTTATTTTTCTTTTTACTGTTGGAGGTCTCACTGGTGTAATGTTGGCAAATGCCGGTATTGACATTGCTTTACACGACACCTACTATGTTGTAGCTCACTTCCATTATGTTTTATCAATGGGTGCAGTTTTTGCATTATTTGCAGGCTTTTATTATTGGATTGGAAAAATTTCAGGTTACCAATACCCAGAAGTATATGGCCAAATTCATTTTTGGTTATTTTTTATCGGGGTAAATCTTACGTTTTTCCCAATGCATTTTTTAGGATTAGCGGGAATGCCTCGCCGAATTCCTGATTACCCAGACGCTTTTGCAGGGTGGAATGCAGTTTGTAGTTATGGATCCTATCTTTCAATTTTAGCGAGTGTTTTCTTCTTCTATGTAGTGTATCTTACACTTACAGGGAATGAAAAATGTCCTGTGAACCCATGGAACTTTGATGATTCAGATCAAGCTGTACCAACTTTAGAGTGGACAGTTACATCTCCACCTGCGTTTCATACTTTTGAAGAAATTCCAGCTATTAAATCCCCTCAACAATTAACTAAATAATTTTATATTAAAAAAATTGTGAGTTTTATATTTATTGGAGAGGTTTTTTTTGAATCTCTCCAATTTTATAAAATTTAGTAATCCAGTCACCATCCGGCATTTCGAACAAAAAAACTTTCCCTATTACAGGATATGTAATTACCTTGTTCGATAAAAAAGTGGTGGTTTGTATGATTAGCCTGTTGAACAATTAAATTTATTCTCTGTCCATCACGGACAGACACCCTCCTAGAGTAGGGAAAGTTTTTTTGTTTTAATATGTGCTTCAGTACTGATGTTGGTTTGTTTTTTTATACAGAGTAATTTCATCTAAATACTGTTTCCTCTTCTAAATTTTTTACGAAAAAATTGTTTCACTAAAGAAAATTTACTCTGACCTTTTCTATAAATTGTAATATTAATAATCTTCTACAATTTGATTTATATGTCTAAGTTCGTGTTATTTGGAGTCCTGTCTGTATCTATTTTAACGAAAATAGTTATTTTCACGTCTTTAATTAGAGTTTGTTCTTGGTGTACATACACGGGAAGGTACATTGGCCATAAATCCTTTTTTTTTGTCTTTTTTCAGAGAGTGAGCTAAGGCGTGAAATCAGCCGCCTGGGGACTACGACCGCAAGGTTAAAACCCAAAGGAATTGACGGGGGCTTACACAAGCGGTGGAGCATGTGGTTTAATTCGACAAAACGCGCAAAACCTTACCAATTTTTGACATATTAAAAATTTCAAAGTGTTATTTTGAAATCTTTTTTTTACAGGTGCTGCATGGCTGTCGTCAGTTCGTGGCGTGAGCTGTTAGGTTAAGTCCTAGAACGAACGCAACCCTCAAGTTTTTTGCTTTGATTCAAATAACTTACTGCCAGTGAGATACTGGAGGAAGGGGAGGATGACGTCAAGTCCGCATGGCCCTCATGAATTGGGCTACACACGTGCTACAATGGTGATGACAAAAAGAAGCAATTTGGTCACAAGGAGCAATTCTCTAACCATCACCTTAGTTCGGATTGGTCTCTGCAACTCGAGACCATGAAGTCGGAATCGCTAGTAATCGTAGATCAGCATGCTACGGTGAATTTGTATCTAAGCCTTGTACACACCGCCCGTCACACTCCGAAAGCGGACTGTACTCTAAAAAACTCCTTTTCTAACCTTCCAGAGCTCTTTTTTTTCTAAAGTGGTTTTCTTAAGTTTAGTGAAAATTTTGAAAGTATTTTCTGTAATTGTAGTGAAGTCGTAACAAGGTAGCTGTAGGGGAACCTGTAGCTGGATAGACTCCTTTTTTTTATCATTTATTTATTGAATTCACGAGTTTGATCCTGGCTCAGAATGAACGCTTGCGAAAAGCTTAACACATGCAAGTTGAATGTTTTTTAAACATAGCGAACGGGTGAGTAACACGTAAGAACTTACCAAAGAGTTTACGGGAATCGTAAATATATTGAAAGATTTGTGAATCGCTCTTTGATGGGCTTGCGGAAGATTAGATAGTTGGTACGGTAATGGCGTCCCAAGTCGATGATCTTTAACTGGTCTTAGCGGATGGCCAGTCACACTGGGACTGAGATACGGCCCAGACTCTTTGTAGAGGCAGCAGTGAGGAATCTTGGACAATGGGCGCAAGCTTGATCCAGCTATTTCGCGTGGGTGATGAAGGTTATTTTGATCGTAAAACCCTTTCATAAAGAGAAAAGATAGTGTCTTAACTTTAAGAAGAAGCTCCGGCAAATTCTGTGCCAGCAGCCGCGGTAAGACAGGAGGAGCAAGTGTTATTCAGAATTATTGGGCGTAAAGGGCATGTAGGTGGATGTTTGGAGTTGATTGTGCCATTCCAATTGTTAACATTGGGTTTGCAATCAATACTCTTCATCTTGAGGTCAATAGAGGAAAATAGAATTTCTAGTGGAGAGGTTAAATTCTTAGAGATTAGAAGGAATATCGAAAGCGAAGGCAATTTTCTGGGTTGAACCTGACACTGAGATGCGAAAGCGTGGGGAGCAAACAGGATTAGATACCCTGGTAGTCCACGCCGTAAACGATGCTGATTCCTTTTTGGATGACAAAAAAAAAGTATCTCAACATACATTCGTTGAGATTTAATGAGATAGTTCAGTTTGGTAGAACGTCGGACTCATACCTCGATGGTCGGGGGTTCAAACCCCCCTCTCATTAATAAAGTTTTAAGTGGATGCTTAGGCTTAACATTCAACTGGACGTTTAACAATGCGAAAAGTCACTTGAAGAGAATCCTCAAATCCAAGTGAATCTCCACTGTGGAAAACCACACAAATCAAATGACGAAGGGAACTGAAACATCTAAGTACCTTTAGGAAAAGAAATCAACCGAGATTCCGTAAGTATTGGCGAAAGAAAGCGGACAAGACAAAAACAGTAATATGCAATCAGAACAAGGTGGGATCCTTGACCACAGACGGTGAAAGTCCAGTATTTTTGTGTGTTAGTGTTTGTTTGAAGTAAAACACTGAAGTGTTTGAATTTAAGGAGGACCACCTTCTTTGTCTAAATATATTGTTAAGACCGATAGTGAACAAGTACCGTGAGGGAAAAGTGAAAAGAACCCTAGGAAAGGGAGTGAAAAAGATCCTGAATCTTGAAACAGACAATCAGTCAAAGAATTTTTACAATTTTTTGGCGTACCTTTTGCATAATGGGTCAGTGAGTAAATGAATTCAGCTTGCTTAAGCGGTTACGTGGAGGCGAAGCAAACGCGAGTATGAATAAAGTGCATGTTGTTGGATTCATTTGACCCGAAACTAAGTGATCTACCTATGGACAGGTTGAAGAAAGCGTAATTTCTTTTGGAGGACCGAACCGACGTCTGTAGCAATAGGCGCGGATGATCTGTGGGTAGGGGTGAAAGGCCAATCAAACTTAGAGATAGCTGGTTCTTCGCGAAATTTATTGAGGTAAAGCGTTTATATAAGGTCAAAAGGGGTAGAGCACTTATGAAGCTATGGGGGCCCAAAGCCTTACTGATCTTCTTAAAACTCCGAATACTTTGTGACTTTTTGTAAGCAGACAGACTTAAAGTGCTAAGGTTTTAAGTCAAAAGGGAAACAGCCCAGATTTTATGCTAAGGTCCTTAAACAATAAGTAAGTGGCAAAAGAAGTGTGAGTGCATTGACAACTAGGAAATTGGCTTGGAAGCAGCCATTTTATAATGAAAGCGTAATAGCTCACTAGTCGAGCACCCATGCACTGAAGATGTATCGGGGCTCAACTTATTTACCGAAGCAACTAAAAAATGGTAGCGAAGCGTTTTGTAAACCAATGAAGATATTTTGGAAAAAATATTGGAGGTTTCAAAAGTGAGTATACTGACATGAGTAACGAAAAAATCATGTGAAAATCATGATCGCCGTAAGTTCAAGGGTTTCTGCGATCTGGTCATCAGCGCAGAGTGAATCGGCTTCTAAATTGAGTGTGATCACATTTCAATGATGAGCTTTCTTAAACTGACAAATTGAGTTAAAAATTTTAGAATCTATTGGATAATTCTGATTTGTGACCAATTTCAGGAAAAGGTTTAAGAGTGAAATAAACCGTACCCAAAACCGACACTGGTGAACAAGTCGAATAGACTCAGGCGTTGAGATAACCATGCTGAAGGAACTCGGCAAAATATTCCCGTACCTTAGGAAGAAGGGAAACCAATTAGTTTGGTGACACAAAAATGGGGGTGACGACTTTTTACTAAAAAATTAGGACTCTGCAAAATGGTAACATGAAGTATAGGGTCTGACGTCTGCCCGGTGCTAGAAGCTTAAGAGGAGACTTGCAAGAGTTGAATTGAAGGCCTAGTAAACGGCGGTTGTAACTATAACAATCATAAAGTAGCGAAATTCCTTGCCAGCTAATTCCTGGCCTGCATGAAAGACGTAACGATTGCCCTACTGTCTCCAGCATGGACTCAGTGAAATTGAATTTTCCGTGAAGATGCGGAAACCGTGCCCCAAGACGAGAAGACCCTATGCATCTTTACTGTACATTTACATTGAACAAAGAACTTAAGTATGTAGCAAAGGTGGGAGTACCTACATCCTTGAAATACCACCTTCTTAGGTTCTCCATTCTTATTTCAAGCGAAAGAAAGTGTATATGAGGCAGTTTGACTGGGGCGGTCGCCTCCTAAAAAGTAACGGAGGCGTGCGAAGGTAAACTCAATGAAAGTTGGAAACTTTCTGAAGAATGCAATGGTAAAAGTTTGCCTGACTGCGAGACTCAACAAGTCGAGCAGAGACGAAAGTCGGTCATAGTGATCCAAAAGTGCCGTGTGGAAGGGCTTTTGCTTAACGAATCAAAGATACGCTAGGGATAACAGGCTAATAATTCCCAAGAGTCCTTATCGACGGAATTGTTTGGCACCTCGATGTTGACTGATCATATCCTGGGGCTGAAGAAGGTCCCAAGGGTTCGGCTGTTCGCCGATAAAAATGGTACCTGAGTTGAGTTTAGAACGTCGTGAGACAGTTTGGATTCTACCTGGGGTGCGCGCAAGAATTGAGAAAACTACTTCTTTGTACGAGAGGACCGGAAGTATCCAACCTCTGGTGGACTGGTTGTTCAGCCATGAGCATTGCCAGGGAGCTACGTTGGGATAGGAGAACCGTTGAAAGCATATCAAACGGGAAACTTTTTTCAAGACAAATTCTTTAAATCCGTGAAAGACTCTCACGTTGATAGGCGAAATGTGTAAAATTTGTAAAAATTTCAGCTTTTTCGTACTAACTTTTTTTATTCGCCGATACCGCGACAAAAAGTATTTTTATTTATGAAAAGATTATCTTTTTTAAAACAACCCCTGTTAGCTGCATTAAATGATCATCTCATTGATTACCCAACACCTGCAAACTTAAGTTATTGGTGGGGTTTTGGTTCAACAGCTGGAATTTGTTTAATCTTACAAATTTTAACTGGAATCTTTTTAGCTATGCACTATACACCGCATATTGATCTAGCGTTTTTAAGTGTAGAACATATCATGCGAGATGTAGAAGGTGGGTGGTTTTTACGTTATATGCACGCGAATGGTGCAAGTATGTTTTTTATTGTTGTGTATCTTCATCTTTTAAGAGGTCTTTACTATGGAAGTTATACAAGTCCAAGAGAACTTGTTTGGATCGTAGGTGTAGTTATTTTACTTTTAATGATTTTAACAGCTTTTATTGGATATGTTTTACCTTGGGGCCAAATGTCTTTTTGGGGAGCAACTGTAATTACAAGTTTAGCGAGTGCTATCCCTGTTGTGGGGACAGATATTACCCATTGGCTTTGGGGTGGATTTTCAGTAGACAACGCTACACTTAACCGATTTTTTAGTTTACATTATCTTCTTCCTTTTATTATTGCCGGTGCAAGTTTAGTGCATATCGTTGCATTACATCAGTACGGCTCCAATAATCCTTTAGGTTGTAGTTCTACAGTAGACAAAATTCCTTTTTATCCTTATTTATTACTCAAAGATTTAGTTGGTTGGGTTGTATTTGCTATCTTTTTTTCTTGGTTTATTTATTTTGCGCCTAATGCATTAGGACACCCAGATAATTATATTCCAGCAAATCCTATGTCAACACCTGCTCATATTGTACCCGAATGGTATTTTTTACCTGTCTATGCAATTCTGAGAAGTATTCCTAATAAATTGGGTGGAGTTCTTGCTATTGGTTTAGTCTTTGTGTCTTTACTGGCTTTGCCTTTTATCCACACTTCTCCAATTAGAAGTTCAAGTTTTCGACCTTTACACAGAAAACTTTTCTGGTTATTGGTTGCTGATTGTCTTCTTTTAGGATGGATCGGTTGTCAACCTGTTGAAGACCCTTATGTACTAATTGGTCAACTTGCTTCTGTTTATTTCTTCCTTTATTTCTTAGTTTTTATGCCAATGTTAGGGAAAATTGAACATTATCTATTAACACAACACAAATAAAACATGGGCTCACAAGAGCCCATAACTGGGGTGTAGCCAAGTGGAAAGGCAGTCGCTTTTGATGCGACCATTCGGAGGTTCGAACCCTTCCACCCCAATACTATTTTAACTTTTTTTACATAAAAGGTTGCAAAAAAAATAAATTGTTTGAAACAGTTCTGTGTTTAAAGGTAAAAAATAATCAACATTTGCAATTGACTTTGTACAATCAGTAAAAACAACTACGGGGATATTCAAAAGTTGAGCTTCTCTTAAAATGGACTCATTTCCGGAATGTTGAAATACTACTAAAGCTGAAGGTTTTGTTTTTAAAGCAGTCAGTCCCTCTAACTTTTTTTTTTGCTTTAAATATTTGGGAAAAATTCCAGATTTTTTTTTTAGGTAGTTGCCAAAATAAGATTCACAATAATCAAAAGATCTCACTTTTGGTGCAAAACTCTCCCAGTTTGTTAATAATCCGGGAATCCAATATTCATTTGAATAAGGTTGGTTTAATAAGTTTGCTGTTTTTTTCACAAGAAAAGAAAACTTAGGGTTGTTGTTAACAAATAAAATTGTTTGTTTTTGTTGCTGTAAAGTTTGCAGAAATAAAACAGCTTTTTTTAGAAGAAAAAACGTTTTTTTGTCTTCTACCACACCTAAATGGTTTCGATAGCCTTTTAAAAGTTCGAAAAGATTTGCAAAGACTTTGTTTGAAACATATTGTGGTTGAAAATTATTTAAAGATTTCATAAAAATTATATTTTTTTGTTTAGAAGTGGATTCGAACCACCGACACAAGGATTTTCAGTCCTTTGCTCTAACCAACTGAGCTATCTAAACATTTTTAGAAAAAAGATTTGAAATGTATTTATTATTGGTCTTTTTACCTTTTTTTGGGTTTCTATTAGTAACCTTATTTGGCCGTTTCTTTGGCTTAAGAGGAGCTCCTTTGGTGACTACTTTTTCAGTCATGACATCTTGCTTCCTTTCTTTTTGCGCTCTTTATGAGGTTGGGGTGTGTGGAAGTCCATGTTATATTCAATTTCTTCCTTGGTTCCAAACTGAAATGTTTGTAGCGTCTTGGGGATTTATGTTTGATAGTTTAACTGTAATTATGTGCGTTGTTGTGACTTTTGTAAGTAGCTTAGTCCATATTTATTCCATTTCATACATGGGAGAAGACCCACATTTGCCACGATTTATGTCTTATTTATCAGTTTTTACGTTTTTTATGTTAATGCTGGTCACTTCAGATAACTTTCTTCAAATGTTTTTTGGGTGGGAAGGTGTAGGTGTAGCTTCTTATTTACTTATTAATTTTTGGTTTACCCGTCTTCAAGCTAATAAATCCGCAATTAAAGCAATGCTAGTGAACCGTGTAGGGGATTTTGGTTTAGCTTTAGGGATTATGGCAATTTTTCATGTATTTAAGGCAGTTGATTTCGAAACTGTTTTTGCTTGTGCTTCTATCTTTGCAGACCACCATTTTTTATTTTTCCATTTTGAGGTGCATACTCTCACTTGTATTAGTTTGTTACTTTTTATTGGAGCTATTGGGAAATCAGCACAATTAGGATTGCACACTTGGCTTCCTGATGCGATGGAAGGGCCCACACCTGTTTCGGCTCTTATTCATGCTGCGACTATGGTAACCGCTGGGGTTTTTCTTTTAGCAAGATGTTCGCCTCTTTTAGAATATTCAGCTCAAGCTTTAGTAATTATTACTCTATTAGGAGCTTCAACTGCGTTTTTTGCTGCAACTACTGGAGTTGTCCAAAATGATCTAAAACGAGTGATTGCTTATTCAACGTGTAGTCAATTAGGTTATATGATGTTTGCTTGTGGAATTTCTCAATATGCAGTAGGTGTTTTTCACTTAATGAATCATGCATTTTTTAAAGCTCTCTTGTTTTTAAGTGCCGGATCAGTAATTCATGCTCTTGGAGATGAACAAGACATGCGAAAAATGGGTGGTTTAGTAAGACTCCTTCCATTTACATATTCTATGATGGTTCTTGGGTCATTAGCTTTAGTTGGCTTTCCTTATTTAACTGGATTTTATTCCAAGGATGTCATCTTAGAAGTAGCCTACGCTAAATATACTTTAAGCGGAAATTTTGCTTATTGGTTAGGAACTGTTTCAGCTCTTTTAACATCTTATTATTCGTTTAGACTTCTTTATTTAACTTTCCTAGCTTCTCCGCAAATGTTAAAATCGTCATTAGCAAATGTGCATGATGCACCATTTCTTATGGGTTTTTCACTTTGTTGTTTAGCTTTTGGGAGTATTTTTGGAGGGTTTTTAACAAAAGATATGATGATTGGGTTAGGAACCAATTTTTGGGGCACTGCTCTCTTTACTCTTCCTAAAAATACCCTTATTGTCGAATCGGAGTATATTCCTCAAGCTATTAAGTTTATTCCAATTATTTTTAGTTTTCTTGGAGCTTTATTCGCAGTAAACTTCAATGGGTTCGGGAGTGCATTTTCTTATTTTTTAAAAACAAGTACAGTTGGAAAACAAATGTATGTTTTTTTAAACAAACGTTGGCTCTTTGATAAAGTTTACAATGATTTTGTAGCTTCTCCGAGTTTAAATTTTGGTTATACTACTTCTTTTCAACTCATTGATAAAGGCTTCTTGGAAGCATTTGGACCAACAGGTGTGATTCAACAATCTTTTTTTATGAGAAAATTTATGAAACAGCTTCATACAGGTTCTGTTTACCAGTATGCTTTTATGATGTTTCTAAGTTTAACCATCTTATTAGCTTTTCTTGTGGTTGCAACAACTAGTCTAGCATCTTTTTTAGATGGAAGACTTTTGTTTATCTTGCTTTTAAGCTTCTTTTGGTTAGCTGATAAATAAAACTGTTTGCGTACACAAAGTGCGCAAACACACAAAAAGCAAATAGTTTTTATGGAAAATATTCTCCTTTCCTTACTTTGTTTACCTGTTTTGGGAGCGATCCTTATTGCTCTTTTTCCAAACAGTGCAACAAGACAAATGAAGGTAGTTGCTTTGACAGTTTCTTTGATCAACTTTCTTTTGTCATTAAATCTTTGGATTTTTTTTGATAACTCCACTTCAAAGTTCCAATTTGTTACCCAGTTAGATTGGTTTGAGTTTTTAAATATGCAGTGGTACATTGGGATTGATGGAATCTCTTTATTTTTCATTATTTTAACGACTTTTCTTGTACCCGTGTGTTTATTAATTAGTTGGAGTTCAATTACACATCTTGTCAAAGAGTTTCTTGTAGCTTTTTTATTTTTAGAAACTTTTATGATCGCGGTTTTCTGTATGCTTGATTTAATTCTGTTTTACGTTTTTTTTGAAAGTGTATTAATTCCAATGTTTCTTATTATTGGGGTTTGGGGATCACGTGAAAGAAAAATTAGAGCTGCATATCAATTTTTTTTGTATACATTAATTGGCTCTCTTTTTATGTTGCTAGCAATCTTATTGATTTATTTTCAAGTAGGAACAACTGATTTACAAGTTTTAATGACCACTGAATTTAGTGAACGCAGGCAATTTTTTCTTTGGTTAGCTTTTTTTTTATCATTCGCCGTAAAAGTGCCTATGATTCCGTTTCACATCTGGCTCCCCGAGGCACATGTGGAAGCTCCAACATCAGGTTCAGTTATTTTAGCTGGAATTTTATTAAAGTTAGGGACTTATGGGTTCTTACGATTTTCTATTCCTTTATTTCCAGAAGCAACTGTATACTTCACTCCTTTAATTTATACTTTAAGTGTGTTAGGAATTATTTATGCTTCTTTTACAACTTTAAGACAAATTGACTTGAAAAAGATTATTGCATATTCTTCAGTGGCTCACATGGGATTTGTAACTTTAGGTTTATTTAGCTTAAATACTCAAGGGATTGAGGGGGCAATTCTTCTGATGCTTAGCCATGGGTTTGTAGCTTCAGCCCTTTTTTTATGTATTGGAATCCTTTATGACAGAACTCATACCAGATTAATTAGATACTATGGTGGGTTAGTGCAAACTATGCCATTATTTTCTTTTTTTTTCTTTGTGTTTACATTAGGAAATTTGAGTTTACCCGGCACAAGTAGCTTTGTTGGAGAATTTTTAATTTTACTTGGGGTTTTTCAAACGAATACTTTTATTGCAACCTTAGCTGCAACAGGAATGATTCTTGGAGGTGCTTATTCTATTTGGTTATATAATCGAGTGGTTTTTGGGAATCTTAAGCCAATTTATTTAAATCAATTTGCAGATTTAAATAGACGTGAGTTTTTTATTTTACTTCCATTCGTCGTATGTATTTTCTGGATGGGAGTTTATCCCTCTATTTTTTTAGAATCTTTTCACTTATCAGTAGTCAATATTTTGCAAAGCCATTAAAAAAAGTGCGAGTTATTCGCACTTTTAAATTCTTTTTGTCTGCAATGATGTAAAAAATTAAAAATTCTATGAATTTCTTTTTTGAAAACGACTTCTATGCAATTTTGCCAGAACTTTTTCTTCTTTGCGCTTCTTTAGCGTTACTAGTTTTTGGAGTGGTTTACTCAACTTCTAAGACGCACGGCAAGCCAAGTTTAATGAGGTTAATGGGCTGGGCAACAATCTTATGCTTAGGTTTGACTTTTGCATTAGTCTGGAATACACCTTTTCAATCAATGATTTTTTTTTCTCAAAGTTTGTTGATTGATGAGTTTACTTTCTTTTTTAAAGTGCTTATTCTTCTTGGAAGTTTAGCATCAGTTTGTATTTCTTTTCAATATTTTGAAACCGAAAATCTCAAAAGTTTTGAATATCTAATTCTTATTCTTTTATCTACTTTAAGTATGTTTCTTTTAGTATCTGCTTATGACTTAATTTCAATGTATTTAGCAATTGAAATGCAAAGTTTATGTTTTTATGTTTTAGCAGCGTCACAAAGAAATTCAGAATTTTCAACCGAAGCTGGGCTAAAATATTTTCTTCTTGGTGCTTTTTCATCAGGAGTTTTTTTATTGGGTTGTTCTTTTCTTTATGGGATCACGGGACTCACTAATTTTGAAGCTTTAGCTATTTTCTTTTCCCAACAAAGCCAAATTACTTTGAATCAAGAGTGGGTTTTTGTGCAAGTTTCTCTTCTTTTTATTTTAGTAGGGTTCTTGTTTAAATTGAGTGCGGCACCTTTTCATTTTTGGGCTCCAGATGTGTATGAGGGCTCTCCAACTTCAGTCACTGCGTTTTTTTCTATTGTTCCTAAAGTATCAATCTTGGCTATTTTCATGAAACTTTTTTTTCAAAGTTTTTACGAACTCACAATTCTTTGGCAACCATTTTTAGTTTTAAGTGGCATTTTTTCTCTGTTTGTAGGCGCCCTCGGGGCATTTGCTCAGAAGAAAATTAAAAGATTACTTGTGTATAGTTCAATTGGACACTTAGGATATATGTTTTTAGGTGCAAGTTGTTTAACTGTTGAAGGAGTTCAATCAGTGCTGACTTATTTAATTTTTTATCTTATTATGACAACACAAGTTTTTTCTTGTGTGTTAGCTTTGAAAGATAATCAAACTGGTCAACGCTTAAGATACTTAGAAGACTTAAAATATTTAAATAAAGCCCACCCTTTGGTAGCTTTTGCTTTTGTTTTAAATTTTTTTTCTATGGCAGGGATTCCACCTTTAGTGGGTTTTTGTGGTAAATTTTATGTATTTTTTGCAGCGTTAAGTTCTTCACTATACTTTTTTGTGTTTATGGCACTTCTTAGCAGTATTCTGAGTTGTTTTTATTATTTAAGATTTGTGAAATTTATGTATTTTCATAAAGGACCAGTTCAACTCAAATTTGCACAAATGGACGAATGTAAAGCTTGGATGATTTCAACAAGTTCATTTCTTTTAATTTATTTATTTTTTTTCCCAACCGTAGTTTTTTTATGGGCAGAAAAAGTAGCTTTACTTTTTTTAAGTTAACAAAAGATAAGGACCCTAAAAAGTCCTTATCCTTTGAAAATTAAAGACCTCCCCACCAATAAATGGCTACAAAGAGAAATAACCAAACGACATCGACAAAATGCCAATACCAAGCAGCTGCTTCAAATCCAAAATGTTGGTGAGTAGAAAATTGATTTGCCCACAATCTAAGAAGACAAATAAATAAAAAAACGGTTCCAATAAATACATGGAACCCGTGAAATCCTGTTGCCATGAAAAAAGTTGAGCCATAAATTCCATCTGAGATAGTAAAAGGCGCTTCAATATATTCAATTGCTTGGAATCCTGTAAAAATTGCAGCCAGCACAACAGTAAGAACAAGGCTAATCATACCTTGAGTTTTTTGACCAGCTAAAATTGCGTGGTGAGCCCAAGTAACAGTAGCTCCTGAAGTTAATAAGATTAGTGTATTTAAAAATGGAATTTCCCATGGATTTAATACATCAATTCCTTTTGGTGGCCACACTGCCCCGATTTCAATTGTTGGAGCTAAACTTGAGTGGAAAAAAGCCCAAAAAAATGCTAAAAAAAACATAATTTCCGAAACGATAAAAAGAATCATTCCTGACTTTAATCCGGCTTGCACTGTAGAAGTATGATGGCCTTGATAGGTTGATTCACGAATCACGTCTCTCCACCAAACAAACATAGTATAAAGGATCATAAAAAATCCAGTGAGTGCTAATGAGTCTCCACCCATGTAGCCATGCATGTACATGACCCCTCCAAAAGTGGTGAGAAGGGCAGCAAATGAAGCTAAAAAAGGCCATGGACTTGGGTCAACTAAATGAAAAGGATGTTTTTGTTGGTTCATCATAACTTTTTTTTTTGAACTTTTTAAAGTTCTTCGAGTTTATTTGAAATCCAATTTAAATAATCGTTTAATTGGACACCTTCAACAACAATAGGCATAAAACCATGGTTTGCGCCACAAATCTCACTACATTGCCCATAAAACACACCTTCGCGTTTTAAAAATAAAGAAGTTTGATTAAGTCGACCAGGCACTGCATCACATTTAATGCCAAGAGCTGGAACCGCCCAACTATGGAGCACATCAGCTGCTGTAATAATAATACGAATATGTGTTTGAATTGGTAATACAACACGGTTATCTACTTCTAGTAAACGAAGCTGTCCTAATTCTAAATCATCTTCTGGAATCATGTAACTATCAAACACGATAGATCCATCTTCAGAAACTGCGTAGTCTGAGTATTCATATGTCCAATACCATTGGTGACCAATAACTTTTAAAGTTAAAGACGGGTCAACAATTTCGTCCATTGAATAAAGAAGAGCAAAAGAAGGCACTGCAATAATCACTAAAATAAAACTCGGGGTAACGGTCCAAACAATTTCTAAAAATGTTCCATGAATAATTTTACTTGGAACTGGGTTTTTTGTCCAATGAAAATGCCATAAAGTTCTTAAAAGCATCCACACGACAAAAACTAAAACTACAATCATAAAAAAACAAATGTCGTTGTGTAAATCTTGAATTCCTTGAGCAATTGGTGAAGCAGGGTCTTGGAACCCAAACTGCCATGCTTGAGGTGCGTCACACAAAACTACATTTAATGAAAAGATAGAAAAAAGGTTTGAAAGCCAAAACATAAATTTACTTTTTTTCAGTCAAAGTCTCCCTAGGTTGGACTTGAACCAACGACCAAATGGTTAACAGCCATTTGCTCTACCGCTGAGCTACTAGAGAAAAAAAGAAGGAGTCAAAGACCCCTCCTGAATTATTTGAAAGTTCGAATTTTTTGAACTGTTTGTGAAAAATCTCTCGCATTCTGTTCAAACACTTCTTGACGTTTCACTGCACGGTGTGGGTTTAAAGTTAACATAATCGCACCAATCATAGCAACCAATAAAATTAAACTTGCTACTAAAAAAAAATAAAAATAATAAGTATAAAGCACTTGACCCAATGCTTCCACAGGGGTCTTTGCATGTAAAAAGCTTGGCCAAACAACATAATCTACGGGAGCAGACTGAAGTTGGTCAAAAGCTTCAATTTTTGCATGGAACATTTCAGAGTAATTTTGAAAACGTTCTGATAATTTTGATGTAGAAAACCCATACAAGCAGAATGCTAAAAATGCAAATACATAAAATTGAATTGTTAACCAACTACTATCACTTGACAAAGTGGAATTGAACTGGTAGGGAACAAACTCTTGGTTAAACAAAAAGTAAAATTCAACAAAAAAAATGAACCCAACGAATCCTCCAATTGGAAGGTAGTTGAAAATACTTTCTTGCACTTCACTTAACTTAATGTCTAACATCATCACTACAAAGAGAAACAATACAGCGATGGCCCCTACATAAACAATTAAGAAAATTAATGCAAAAAAGTCTAAATTGAGGAGTAAGAGAAGACCTGCTGCATTACAAAAAACTAAAATCAAAAAAAGAACTGAATATACAGGATTTTTTGATCTAATCACCATAAAAGCTGAAAAAATGATAAAAAAAGAAAAAAACAAAAATAAGAATGTTTCTCCCATAAAAACTGTTTTTTTTTAAATAACTTTCTTAGTTAAAAAAATTTATGAATATGTATTTTTCGCCTTTAGAACAATTTACAATTATTTCTTTAATTCCTTTCCACCTTGGGAATTTTTATTTTTCTTTTACAAATTCAGCTCTTTTTTTCTTATTATCAACTGGAGCTTTTGTATTTCTTTGTTCATTAGTTTTTGTGAAAGGTGGGACATTAGTTCCAACACCATGGCAATCATTAATTGAAATGATTTATGAATTTGTAGTAAGTTTAGTTTCTGAACAAATTGGGAAAAAAGGAGTGAAATATTTTCCTTTTGTTTTCACTTTGTTTACTTTTCTTCTCTTAAGTAATCTTATTGGGATGATTCCCTATAGTTTTACTACTACAAGTCACTTTATTATTACATTTACTCTCTCGTTTTGTGTGTTCATTGCAATGACACTTATTGGGTTTCAAACACATGGTCTACATTTTTTTAGTTTTCTTCTTCCACCAGGCGCGCCTTTAGCACTAGCTCCCGGCTTAGTAGTTATTGAACTTGTATCCTATTGCTTCAGAGGGATTAGCCTTGGGGTTCGACTTTTTGCTAATATGATGGCTGGACACACTCTTGTGAAAATTCTTAGTGGATTTGCATGGAGTATGCTCTCTTTAAGTGGAGCGTTAAAAGTAGCAGCAGCAATTCCATTTTTAGTTGTTTTTGCATTAATGTTTTTAGAAGTAGGTGTAGCTTGTCTTCAAGCATATGTATTTACTATTCTTACTTGTATTTATTTAAACGATGCAATCCATCTGCATTAATTTGTTGGAAGTGAGGTTTCCAAAGACCTCACTTCTTCTGAATTTTCGCGAAAATAGCTCAATGGTAGAGTATAGCCTTGCCAAGGCTAAAGTTGAGGGTTCGAATCCCTTTTTTCGCTTGGGCTTAAGTAGACTTGAACTACTGACTTTACGCTTATCAGGCGTATACTCTAACCAACTGAGTTATAAGCCCCATGCCTGGAAAGATTCGAACTCTCAACTTCCAGATTCGTAGTCTGACACTCTATCCAATTGAGTTACAGGCATATTCAGGAGAAAAGGGATTCGAACCCTTAACCTTTGGTTTTGGAGACCACTGTTCTACCGTTGGAACTATTCTCCTCTTTGTCCCTTTCGTCTAACGGTTAGGACATCGCTTTTTCATGGCGAAAACACGGGTTCGATTCCCGTAAGGGATATAAAAAAACATCTCAATTATGAATTTTTTCCTTTTGACAAGTTTTGTACAAATTATCACTATTGCAGTGCCTTTACTTGTAGCAGTTGCGTACTTAACACTAGCTGAAAGAAAAGTTATGGGATCTATGCAACGAAGAAAAGGGCCAAATGTTGTCGGATTTTTTGGAATTTTACAACCTTTGGCAGACGGCTTAAAACTTCTTGTGAAAGAACCGGTTTTACCTAGTAACTCCAATATCATTTTATTTTTAGGGGCACCTTTTATGACTTTTTTACTTGCATTAATTTCATGGGCAGTCATTCCTTTTGACGAAGGTGTTGTTCTTTCAGACTTAAATTTAGGAATTCCTTATATTTTTGCTATTTCATCTTTAGGTGTATATGGTGTCATTATCGCTGGATGGTCCAGTAATTCAAAATATGCTTTTTTAGGTGCTTTAAGATCTACAGCCCAAATGGTTTCTTATGAAGTTTCCTTAGGTCTCATTTTAATTACTGTTTTACTTTGCGTTGGATCTTTAAATTTGTCCACAATTGTATTAGCTCAAAAAAATGTTTGGTTTGGGATTCCTCTTTTCCCTCTTATGGTTCTTTTTTTCATTTCATGTTTAGCTGAAACAAATCGCGCACCATTCGATTTACCAGAAGCTGAAGCTGAATTAGTTGCAGGTTATAACGTTGAGTACTCTTCTATGGGTTTCGCTTTATTCTTTTTAGGTGAATACGCAAACATGATTTTTATGAGTGTACTTTGTGCTCTTTTATTTTTAGGGGGTTGGCTTCCACCAATGAATATCTTTTTATTTTCATGGATCCCTGGACCAGTTTGGTTAGGCTTAAAAACAATTTTTTTTCTTTTCTTTTACATTTGGACACGTGCTGCATTTCCACGTTACCGTTATGATCAACTGATGAAATTGGGTTGGAAAGTATTCCTACCTTTAACTCTTGCTTGGGCAATTCTTGTTGCTGGCACACTTGTTGCTTTTGATCTTCTCCCTTAAAATTTGGGTGTTTATGAACCAAAAAAAGGTTCATAAACACCCAAAATTACCACCAACGTTGATAAGCTAAAGCTCGATTACTTTCTGCTAACTTATGAATTTCTAACTTTTTTTGTTTAAGTTCACTTTCATTCTTGTAGCTAGCTACAAGTTCATTTGCTAAGAAATATTCGAACGAATAGTTTTGTGTTTTCAACAATTTTGTTTTTCTTTGTTTTTGTTTAGCTAACTCTAAAATCCAACGAATTGCGAGTTTCTGTTGCTTTGTCGGTTCTTTAGCCCCTGGAATCATTTGATACATTCCTCCGACTCTGGCTCTTTTAAATTCAAAACTTGGTTGAATATTGGAAAGAGCTTTTTCGAACACTACAAAAGCTGGAACCCTAGGTTCCATTTTTTCTACTTGTGTAATTGTTTTTAATAAGATGCTTTGGGCAGTTTTTTTCTTTCCTTTTTTCAATAAATTTTGCAGAAATTTTTGAAAAATATTTGACATTCCCAGAGTTGAAACAAAAAAACTGTAAGCTTGGAAATTTTTGTTCATAAAATTTTTATTTTTTTGTTCCATACTTTGATCTTGCCTGTTTTCTCCCTTTCACTCCTTGAAGATCCAAAACACCTCGAATAACTTTATACTTAACACCCGGTAAATCTTTGACACGACCGCCACGCACAAGAACAACTGAATGTTCTTGTAAATTGTGTCCTTCTCCAGGGATATAAGCGATAATTTCTTGACTATTTGTTAATTTGATTTTTGCAATTTTTCGAACTGCAGAGTTCGGTTTTTTTGGAGATTTTGTATACACTCTTAAACATACACCTTTTTTTTGAGGTGCATTTTTTAAAGCAGGAGTTCTTAATCTTTTTGATTTAGAAACTCTTGAATGATTAATTAGTTGATGAGTTGTAGGCATAAAAAAAATGATATTTTTGTGTGCATGGGCTCTTGTGAGCCCATGTTTTATTTGTGTTGTGTTAATAGATAATGTTCAATTTTCCCTAACATTGGCATAAAAACTAAGAAATAAAGGAAGAAATAAACAGAA